>JACCDX011258909.1_pt1 | contig 23264 bp, 18 predicted proteins | sample 7449681 | NCBI WGS metagenome assembly JACCDX01 (sample SAMN15323450, study PRJNA562643) | freshwater metagenome | isolation source: river surface water | place: USA:Blue River Watershed | collected 2017-08-18
CAGTGAACCAGACCCTTTCCGCAAAGCGCTGTTGGATGCGGAACAATTAGCATACAAAGTCACCGCTAATTCCTTGTATGGTCAATTGGGGGCCAATACATTTAAAATCCGTTTGCAACATTTGGCAGCATCCGTTACTGCGTACGGTCGTAAACAAATCATGTTTGCACGCGATATGATTATGGAGTTTTATGGGCCGAAAGCAAATAATCCACACTGTACAGCACGTGGTGCAGAAACAGTTTATGGAGACACGGATTCTCTCTTCATTTGTTTCAACCCGAAAGATCCTGCAACGGGTTTACCATTGGAAGGTCGTGCTGCGGTGGAAGCCACCATTCACTTGACCGAAGAAGCCGGCAAACTTGTATCACAAGTACTCAAGCCACCCCACGACTTTGAATTTGATAAAGTATACTGGCCCTTCTTGATTTTCAGTAAAAAGCGTTATGTGGGCAACATGTATGAAAGTGGACCTGATGAATACGTCCAAAAGTCCATGGGGATTGCATTAAAACGCCGTGACTATTCACAGATTGTCAAAAAAGTGTTTGGGACTGCCGTTAAAATCATGTTGGAAGAAAACAATGTTGTAAAATCTGCCGAGTTTGTCAAGCAAGCGTGTACTGATTTGGTCAATGGCAAATACGGTATTAACAAACTTGTCATTAGTAAAAGTTTGCGCGGTGATTATGCAAAACCAGAAGCGATTCCCCATAAAATCTTGGCCGACCGTATTGCAGCCCGTGATCCTGGAAATGCACCGGCGATTGGGGACCGTATGTCCTACGTATATGTATTGCCACCACCTGGTCAAGAAGTATCCAAACTTCAAGGGGACCGTATTGAAACGCCGCAATATGTATTGGAAAATAATCTTAAACTGGATTACATGTATTATATTGAACACCAGATTTCCAATCCAGTGTGTCAACTCTTTGGACTTCTACTAGAACAGTTACCAGGATATAGAGGTCCTCCCGCAGAAGGATGGAATCCTAATCCTGAAAAGGCGCTCAAACAACGTGAATCCATGGCGTACGATATTATCTTTCGCGATGCAAACAATGCATCTACCAGCAATGCCATCAAAGCCTTTGGTGAAAAATTTGGATGGAAGGTCATTCCAAAAACATCTTCTAGCCCACGTACGGTGGCGGTGACACCCGTCAATTACCGACCTATAACCAGTGGAGGTCAAAGTACATTGGATGTGTTTCTCATGGACAAGATGATGATTAAATCCATGGGAAAAAAGGGAAAGAAAAAGGACGAGCCTGAAACGAAAACGGAAGATAGTACAGCACCCAAGAAAACTCGTAAAAAAGCAGTAAAAGAAACGTCCTAATACTATAGGATTGTTACGATGGGGTCTTTTTTTTCACGCCAAGAACATTATGTTGATGCACCAGCCATGGTATTGGACTTTTATCCACCCCTTTCTGGAAAAAGTGCAGTAGATGATTTGGCCTATGCAGAAACCTTGGACAATTATTTACAACGGGTAGCCAAAAGTCCTATTAATGCTTATGTGCGACGTGGTACCAATTATAAACCATCTTTATATACGGTGAATCGTTTTGTACCCAATGAAAAAAATGGTTTATGGCCCAATGGGCAAGTGATTTGGATGACCGATGAAGCGGACGGTGGTCTTCCGCACACACGCCCATCACGTTACATTTGCTTGCCTTCGTCGTTGCCAGAAAAAGATTTGGCACGTACATTAACACATGAACGTATACACTTGTCCCAGCGTCAAAAAACGAAAACGTGGATATCTATGTTGGCCAAAGCGTGGGGATTTAGTATATACCATGGTGCAATGCCAGAAAAAGTTGCGCCATTACACCGTTTAAATCCTGACTTGATTATGTTTCCTACAATGATGTGGAAGGAAACCTATGTACCGTATGCCATCTTTAATAGCAGTAAACCCACCTCATTATCAGACATTAAAATAATATGGTTTGATGTACAAACACGTATTATACATGACAAGCCACCAAAGGGATGGGTAGAGTTTTTTGGAAACATACCTCAAGGGGAACACCCTTTTGAAATCGCCGCCTATATTTTGACAAGCGAATCCAAAAGTCCAGCCAAACAAGCCCTTACGGCAGTCTTGGGCGATTTGAAAAAGGATTAATCTGTGTATTTAACAGGTGATTTGATTTTTTCCATGAGCATACAACAAAAAATCCTAGAACTATTTGCTCAACATTTACAGGCTCTTGGTTTTGTTATAAATATAGATAAATATGTTCATCATAGTAAACCGTTTTTAGAAGTATGCAAAGATATTCAGACGCAACCCATTCATAATTTAGTACGCAATAAAAATAAACTATTGTATACACACCCTATATACGGAACACGTTCCTTTCAATTATTAAAAGTTGTTGCAAAAGGGGATTATGGATGTATTTATAGTTCACAGTGGGAAAATAATGTAGAAGAATTGTATATTAAACAAAGCCCCATTCCTTTATTAAAAGAGGCTCTTTTACAAATCATGAGTTATTGTGTGTTAGAAGTATATAATTTTCCGTGGGTCATACCCAAAGTAAACGACATTTTTTCTAGCAAAGAGTTTGGAAATATGTTTACTATGATTCCCACGAAAGATTCTAGGATTTATAAAAATTATTTAGAAGATCATTATAAACGTAGTCCCTGTATTGAAAATGATATTATGATATTTGAAATTGTATGTCAATTAGCCTTGTACAATTATATATTGGAAAAGGAAATTGGTTTTAATCATCGTGATTTGCGTACTCCCAATATTCTTATGATTTGTCCAAATGATAGTCAAAAAGTATTACAGCATACTATAGACGGATATACTATAGAAATATACGCACAAAATCATGCATTGATTGTAGACTTTGGAAATAGTTGTATTCCCCAAACGGAAAATAAAGTGTATACTCCTAGTGACCAATATGCCTTGGACAATACTCCCAAAGCCGGTCGTGATTTATTTCAAATGTTGGCATATTTATACAATGAAAAGTTTATACGCGATGGACTTACCGAAAAAGGTCGCGCATTGTTTCATTATTTTTTACAAGGGTCTACTCGTAATTGGGCAGACTTTTTACTGGAAGAAAAATATAGCAAAGAAGAAAACTTTAAAGTCATTTATATGATGACCTTTGGATTCAAATTTTTCAATCATCAATGTAGCCCGTTTGCCTTATTGGAAAAAATAAGTAGTGTATATATAGACCTTGTAAAATTTGAAAAACAAGAATAAAAAATTATAAATTGTTTATAATATTATAAAAATAGTTTTTATAGTATTATATTGATCATGGTTTGAAAGTTAACGACTCTTCCATTTTTCATCACATACATTACAAATATATAAGAACTTTAAATTCGTGGGGTCATATTTAATGTACACGACATCTTTTTGCACACCAGAAGTATTGGTAGCGCACTCTTTATTGGGGCATGACAATGTATGTAAATGAGGCAATGTCGGGTCATTCTTAGTAAACTCATTCAAGAAAACTTTATAGGCCTCGGATGCTTTTTCTTGTATAATGGTTTCCATTACAAGACCTCCATTTTCGTCGTCTGCACTACTGCGATATCCACAATTGCGGCACACACGACTAAGGGTTTGTTCATCATCGTGCGCCTTGTCTAAATATAAATAATAATCACACGTGGGGCAAAACTTCATTTTCCTATAATAGTGTATTCAAAAGTGTTTGTTTCAATTTTACGCTACATTTGTATCTTTGATGATGAAAAACAATTGCATTTTTGACATGCGTTTATGAAAACATATTACACACTGCCCCTTTTTACAATAGGCTTCCAACCCTTCTTTATTAAAGTTTAAAGGGGCCTTTAGTACAATCATCTTTGCACGTGGTATAGTACTATTCATTAATTCATAAATGATTTTATTAATATTTTTATTTCCAATATACAAGTCTACATGTGTTTTATATTTATAATCTGGACCCCCCCACGGCGGATCAAAAAATAATACATCTTGTGTTAACATATACATGACTTCTAAATAATCCGTTTTTGGATATAAAGTTACACGATCTAGTACATGCGCCAATTGCAAATTGTGTTTTAACATGGAAGAACGTGTTGCATCAATTTCTACTGCATTGACGTGGGAAAAATGTTTTGCAAACGACAAGGTGTTTCCTCCCACAAATGATAATGCATCGGTAATTGTTGTTGGTATGGTTTCAAAATGCTTCTTATATTCATCCATAATGTATACACTAGTTTCATTTGCAATCGTCCCATTTGTCACACTATAGAGACCTTCATTATCTATTTGTACTTGATGTATATGTTCATTTTCTATAAGGCCTAAAAAGAGTCCGCGTATTTTATCTCCTTGATCTTTCCGATTTTTTTCCATTGCCACACCTCTTACTATGTATATAATAAAACCTGTTTATGTTGTGTTTTTATATGCAAAACAACCCGGATTCCTCTGGTAGGATTCCCATGAATATGTCCTCGCATGAAAATGTAATAAAATTGAACAACGATGACGCAGATTACGTGTATAATAATATTGTCAGCATGAACTCTGTACACGAGAACATTCACCATACTCCCTTATTGCAATTTCTTGCATCCCGCAAGGTATTCAATGCCAAAGAATCGGAAGTTTCCATGACAGGTATGGGTGCGTTTAAAGGAAGTTGGTACGTTTCGGACGCCGATTACGACAACTTTCTGGACTTGTTACATGATGACTTGTTTCAGAAAAATATACGCCACCGTGGATTTGTGGAACAACGCCGCAGTGATTATATTTGTAAACCCCTTATTGATTTAGACTTCAAGTTTCCTCCTGAACACACTCTCAACCATGTATTTGGTGATGAACATATTTCCAATTTCTTGGAACGCATGTGTGGACTATACAGCAAGTATTTTGATCTTCCCAAGACCATTCGTTTCTTGGTGACTCTTCGCCCACAAGCCTATGTGGAAACCAAACAACAGAAAAAGGATGGCATTACCACAAGTGTAAAGAAAATTAAAGATGGGATTCATATTGTGTGTCCTGACTTTAGAATTCGTCGTGAACACGCAGCCTTTATTCGTCACTGTGTATTGGAAGAAAATATTATCCAAGAATCCTTTGGAAATATTGGTTACACCAACAACGAAAAGGATATTTATGATACCTTGAATGATAATAAAACCGGCTGGTTCTTTTACGGTGAATCCAAACCTGATGTATTTCCTTACAAACTATCCCATGTTTTCAAGTATAATAGTCGTACTGGCAAGTTTAGTGAAGAGTCCAATCAATCATATAGTCCACGCGAACTCTTGGAACTAAGCAGCATTCGCATCCTTCAAAATAGCCCTCTTATCAATCCAAAGGATGCCATGCTTGGTGAAATCAACCAGAAAATGGAAACCATGAAAACCATGCATCGTGTCCAAGAAAATATTCAAAATACACCTTCACTACAACAAATGGATATTTTCCCCAAGGAATTGTCTTCGTGGAATCAAACCCTTATGAGTATGATCCGCCCTGAAAATGTATCCGATTTTGAGTTTATTGAAGGTCTTGTACAATGCTTGTCGGCAGAACGCGCAGACGGATATGATTCTTGGATTCGTGTAGGTTGGTGTCTCAAGAATATTTCCAACGGCCAATCCAGTGAAAAAATGTTTGACTTGTGGATGGACTTTAGTAAAAAGTCGCCAAAATTTTCCGAAAACAATGTGGAACAACTCAAATACAATTGGAATCGTAACGTGTTGGGTCAAATGGAAGGGGTTTCATTACTGCAAATTGGTAGTCTTGTACGATGGGCCCAAGAAGACGATTATGCAGGGTATTTGAAGGTACGCAACAATGATATTCATAATTATATTACCAAGGTAGCCAAGAGTTTTAGCGGAGGTACTCACACCCACTTTGCAAAAATGATGTACAAACTGTATGGTGACCGTTTCCGTTGTGCCATTGACGGTAAAAATGTAGAATGGTACGAGTTCAAAAACCATGTATGGAAAAAGGTCCCTCTTGGTCTAGAACTAAAGATTTGCATGAGTAACGAAGTATCCGAAATTATTGCGGAAACCAAGGCCATGGTGCGTAATGAATATTTCAAGCGCAAGGCAGAAGAAACATCACGTCGTAGCCAAGGGGATGACGATGAAAATCCACGTGGTCACGATAGCAATGATTATTCCAAAAAGGACGATATGGAAGAAAAGGAGTTCAAGGAAACAATGCAACAATTCTTGAAGCTGGAACAAAACTTGTATGATGAACGTAATAAGGAACAAATCTTAAAGGCCTGTGTACAAGTATTCAAGGATGAGGAATTTTCCAAGCGTCTCAATGCCAATCCATATTTGCTTGGATGTGCCAATGGTATTTTGGAACTTCGTAAACCCGTGTATGATAGTGACGGCAAGTTTGTCAAGTTTACCACCGAACTACGTCCTGGAAAACCAGATGATTATGTAAGTTTCCAAATGGGTTTGACGGAAGGAGATTTGCCTGCATTGGAATATTATCCATACAATCCTGAGGATCCCATGCAAACTCAAGTACAAGACTTCTTTGCAAAAATCTTTCCCAACGAAGAGTTGCGTGTATATATGCTAACTCTTATGGCCGGTTGTCTAGAAGGCGATGATAAAGAGCAAGCCTTTTACTTCTTGATTGGAGCAGGAGGTAACGGCAAATCCAAGTTGATGGAACTCATGGCCAATGTATTTGGACAATATGCCAGTACTGCCAACACGACATTGATTACTCGTAAAAAGGCCGATGCAGGTGCTGCCACTCCAGAATTGGCATGTTTGCGTGGAGCACGATTTATTGCACTGCAAGAACCGGATGAAAATGATGTACTCAACACTGCACGTATTAAGCAATTGTGTGGTCACGATTTGGTAGAAAGCCGTGGACTATACAAGGAACAAGAACGTTTCCGTATTATGGGCAAGTGGTTTATGTGCAGCAACCGAGATCCAAAAGTGAATAGCATGGACTGGGGTACTTGGCGTCGTTTCAAGAAAATCTTCTTTGAATCTTCATTTGTTGGTGAAGACAAGAAAAATACAGTAGATCACAGCAAACACATTTACCTTCGCGACCCTGATATGGATGCTGCCCTTCGTAAATGGCGTAGTGCATTCTTTAGTTTGCTTGTACACTATTACGAAACACAATATTGCCCTGATGGTATTAAAAAGATTCCTGAAATGGTAGAAAAGTATACTCGTGCATACCGTGACAGTTATGATACATTTGGCAAGTTTGTACTCAGTCGTGTACGTACTGCAACAGTCAATGACGATCGCGCACTTGGAAAGCGTGTGGATTACCGCCCATTCTTTGCATCCTTCAAAAAGTGGTGCGACTTTAATGGTCTCAGTCGTTTGAGTGAAAATGAATTCAAGACTCGTCTCTTGGAACGATTCCGTCCAATTAATGAAAATGACAATTCCACCAAGTGGGCGTTTGAAAACATTCTCTTATTTGAATCAGATGAAGATGCAGAAACCTTTGACAAGCACGAAGAAGAGGAAACTGGATTTGTAGATGATGCATAATTGGACAGCGCGTCTGTAAAATAATTATAAGACTTGGATATTATTATAATTATTTTTTATGAATATAACTATTTAAGCAAGGTATTGTAGTATACCGTATACTAATATTGTAGCAACCGCATATAATAAGGTCACCATAAAAGCCCCCTTCCAACCAACATTCATTTTTTGAATGTAAATGAGTAACAACCCAACCAACAACCAACCAATAATAAAAATTCCAATTCCTACATCTTGTAAGGTTGGAAAGGCTTCTTCTTGTGGCGGACCATTGTGCATAATACTATCCAAAAAGTCACGGTCTTCTACTTGCGCCTTATCTTGATAGTTTTGTAATTCCTTTTGTAAGGTTTGTTTTTGTTTTGTCAACTCTTCTTTTCGTTTGTTTATATCTTCTGTAAGAGTCCGTCCACCACTATAATCATTTAATGAATTTGCCGTTGTCATAAGATTTGTAAAATTATCGTTTAATAAACTTTTTTGTCCACTAAAATCATCTTTAAAATTTGATAAAAAATTGTTTTGTCGCGTAATATCACCATCATTGCTTGCGCACACTGTATTAAAGTTTGGTAGTGCAGTATTTAATGCACCATTTTTTACACATTGTGTATTGGATGTATCTGTTTTTACCATATTGCAATCCTCTTCTTAAGTAAAAGAAAAGGGGTTTCGTATAGTATACGTGTTTATTGAGTTGCACTTGCAACAGCACCAGCCGCCGTCGTTAAACCACCTGCAACAGCTTGTCCTGCAGATGCCAATCCAGAGGAGAAGGATGCTTGTGCTGCATTCATACTTGATTGTGCAGCTTCCACAATATCATTGGAAAACCCTGGGCATATAGGTGCCGGACGTGGTGCAGGAAGAGTTGGGAAACGACGACGATTCCAGAAACGGTAATCACGAATGACTTCGGTATATCGTGCACGAATAATAATGGTAAGTAATAAGGCAATCACAATGAGTGATAAAATACCGTAAAATGCACCACTGGGAATAATTCCTAGACGATTATAGTACAGTAATGGAGCAATAAGCATAAGAGAAATAAACAATAATTGGAAAAAGAAGAGTGTGTCCAACTTATTTCCAGAAGTCCATTCATTGACTTCAAATTGGCGCTTTGCAAGCTGTGCATCGTGACGTGCACCCAATGCTTCCCCCTTAACACGTTCTTCCAATGATTCTTGTAAACTATTCAAATCCTTATTACGTGTAAAATAGTATAGTACGTTGTTATTAGTGTTGGAAGATTGTTGTAAATGATCCTTGACGGTTGCAAATGCACCGGAATGCTGATTTAAACTATTTTGTTTAATTTCATTGCCTTTTTCGTCCATATATGTTTTCAATGCAGTTGGATTATCTTTCAAATCCCATAAATTTTCCGTTTGAATCAAGTTGATTAAATCAAACGTATATTGTTGAGCGGCTTGTGTAACACCTGCTGGCATATTATCTTCTGCTATTATGTTTATAAAAATATATGACATATAGTTTTATAAATATGTTTTGGATATTATTTACTTTGCAATATAAAATAACATGGCAATTGCAACAATATTTAAACAAGAATACAGGGTAAGTAAATTATTATGTGCACGATTTTTTTCGGCGGTAAAGTCTACCATCCGTTTATGTAATTCGGATGCAGCATTTTCACTGTTTAAAATCTGAGCTTGTTCTTCTAAACGCGACTTACGTTGTGTAAACTCTGCATTGTATGTATTAATACTATTTTCATACGTTCTAGAATCAGCCAATAATGTTTCACTAATTTTACGTGCAACATCCAAAAGCAAATTAAGCTTTCGGTTAAAAGTACGTGACGTTGTAAGATATTTTTGTACAGTTGTATTAATAATTGCACGTTGTGTTTCACTCGTGGATGATGTATATTCTGTAATTTTATCTACCAAACAAGAAACCGCTTTTGTATAAAAGGCTTTTACATAATTATATTCTGCTTCAATATTTTGAATCAATGTATTTTGTGCAGCAACATATACGGATAATGGATCATTTTGGTTTCCAGCTGCATTTTGTGGCGCTGTCCATGTTTTTGTATTTAAGTTTGTTTTACTTAAATCAGGTGCCACTGGAATAATTCCTGCGGTACGTAACTTTCCAATCACAGCGCTTGCACCAGATGCTGTAAGAAGTCCATCTGCTCCAATATCTGAACCACTGACTTGTACTAAAATTCCTCCTGGAATATCTTGATAACTATCTAAATTTCCACACGTAGATGGTGATGGAGGTACTGTTATTGTTGCTGGCATCGTTCCTACTATCTTTCATTAGAATTTTCCACTGGATGCAAACAGTCCCAATAATACAAACAAAAATACAATTCCTACGAGTGTCAATAAACTATTGCTAAAGATACTACCCATACCAACATTACCTGTATTGTAATTCATCGCCACTGACGCATCGGGTTTATTTAATATTTCACGAACCAGCATAAATGCAAGAAAAATAAATATAATTCCTAATGCAAGAAAAATGGCAATGGAAACTTTGTGAAAGGGTTTTGAAAATCCCAACTTTCCTGCAAGTCCTTGGTAATTGGATACTTGTTGACGCGGTTTCTCAACGTTTTCTTGTCGGGACTTTGCATTTTCGTAATCCATCTTGGCATCTTTGATTTGTTTTTGAAGATTTGTAATATCTTGTTGTAAAGTACCAATCTCACTAGGATTACTTCCACTTACAAAGTTATTTATATAGGTGCTTAATTCTTTATTCAAGTTTTCATAATCTTGTATTTTCTGAATAACATTTTCCATTTGCGTTTTTACTGCATTATAACTTGGATCATTGGAATTATTCAAACTTACACCACCACGTTGCACATAATTTTGAAATGCGCTTCCATCACTCAATGCATTAATTGCATTGTCAATTTGAGTTCCAAGAGTAGTTTGACGACTTTGAAAACATGCTTTTTTTCCATCATCACCGAGCCATTGAGCTTTATTTGTACAACTCATCTCTATTATGGAACACACACACGATACAATGTAGTTTCCCCAGAACTATATGATGGACTAATAATCTTTACAATATCACCCACCATTAAACCCATGTACCGTGCTACCATATCACTGTGGTAACGAATCATCGGAAGCTGGGTTTTTGATTTGGCATACCACGTTTTCAATAATGCATCATGTTCTTCCGTCGGAACCTTTTCAAATTTGGGTTGTAAATAGTGCTTCATGGGATTGTTGACCAAACTGGGAATGGAAAAGAATTGAAGACATAATTTATGATTATTATAAGCGTTTAAGGATGCAACATGAAAGGTATCTGCAATTTGTTCCATGGTCATATAAATGACTGTTGTCTTTGTTGGGTCAATGGGTTCAGTAGGATTATCTGGATCCATAAGACGTTCCGCCGATTCTTCTCCCAAAAGCTTGGATGCAATGTTACCCACCGATGGCTTAATACGCGTAAAACTGTAAAAGACAAAGGCTTTTTGAGAAGGATCTGATGTTTTACTTACAATGATTTGTAAAGGTCGGGGATTTGAAAGTACAACAAGCTTTACTAACTCATCAGGTCCTAATTTTGTATAAGGCGCAATATTGTATCCACGATCTTGTAATAATTCCAAAATGGTTTGACGTGAACGAATCAAAATGTCATTTGTATTGGGTGGAAGTGCTTCTGCCATTCTTTACTAATAGTAGTTTGGTCTTTATGTATTTCAATTTTATGAATGTTTGATTAGGTGGATTGGTTTATAATAATATAATTCATGTTATTATAAAACTTTATAAGGATTTATTCTCCCTTGACAATACTAATTTTATTTTTATATACACCAGGAGATGGTGGAGGTCCTTGAGATTCATCTTCAAAGTCACCACCTTGCATAGAATCTAAATATGGGTCGTATGAATCGCCTCCTTGCGCTGTAAAGGAAACACGTTGTCGTGGACTTGGGCTACGTGGGCGTCGCATATTTGGTTGACTTGGGTTACGACGAACTTCTATGACGGGTGGATTGTCTCCTGGGTTTGTAAGACCATCCGCTTTCATAGAATTTTCATCCGTGGGTACAACAATCACAGGTGTATCTCCTTGTTCTGTAGACTGATATACCTTTAATTCATTATTTCCATTTTGGATTGGTATGGGTGTTAGTCCCCCTTGTTGAACACCGACCTTGGGAGCACCAGTAGATGGTTGAAAGAGTCCTTCTACGGATGCGGCAACGTCATTTATGGCATTGGATACAGAGTTGATAACTGACTTTTCACTATTGTTGGAAGAAGAACTAGAGTTGGATGAAGAATTAGAAGAATTGCTGTTCGATGAAGAGTTACTGTTGGAATTAGATGAACTACTGTTAGATGAAGAGTTACTGTTGGAATTAGATGAACTACTGTTAGATGAAGAGTTACTGTTGGAGTTGGATGATGAATTGGAGTTACTATTAGATTCCGCAGTTTCAGGTTTTTTTGTATATGTCTTGACATCATCGGCCTTAACTGCATACGATGGGTACACACGAATAGGTAATTGAGTTTCTATATCCAACAACTCCTTTTCTACTACCGATTCCAATGCTTCGGCTCCTGCCAATTTATGCGTATCTTTACTTGTCAATACACGTAATGCAATATTTGCATATGTACTCAATTCTTGAAACAAGAGTTTTGTTGCATACGGCATTTCTACTTTACTAAACGATGCAATACTACGTTTTACTGGAGGGATGGGTTCTAAATTTTGAACACTATTTCCAGAATATTGAATAGGCCCATCACACATGGTACAAAAGTAAAACTCTTGTTTTTCATTGTAAATTGGAATGGTACCACATCCATTACATATGACAAACTCAGACTTGTCACTACGTTCCATCATAGATTCACGTACAAAGGATGAAACACCATGCGCCAAAATTGCATCACGTTCCATTTCACCAATCTTGAGACCTCCTTGATTTCCACGACCCCCTGTGGGTTGATGGGTACGCATTTCACGACGACCTTCTCCACGTGCATTCCACTTGTCTTCCGTCATGTGCTTCAAACGCATGGTATAAATCGGTGCCATGAAAAATTCTGCCTCCATCATTTGACCCGTTTGTCCATTGTACATCACATGATTTCCCATACTATTGAATCCCAACTTTTCCAATACTGGTCCAATGGCTTCATGAGGACTACCATCGTTCATAAAGGTTGTACTATCTGCCAATGCTCCTACTTGTGCTGCTGCATATCCAAATAACATTTCAAAGATTTGCCCAATGGTCATACGTGAAGGAATTGCGTGAGGATTCATCAACATGTCTGGCACAATCCCCTCCACCGTACGTGGCATATCTACTGCACGTATGGGCATACCAAGTGTACCTTTTTGGCCGTGGCGATTGGATACCTTGTCACCCAATTCAGGAGTACGATCTTGCACTACACGAATCTTAATCAACTTCAAATCTTGATTACTAATCATACGCACCACTCCATCTATACGCCCATGGGTCCATACTTGGGGGGTTACAGATGCATCACGCATTTTTCCATTTCCTGCTTGTAAATATCGCGCCACAATTACTGTATTTTCATCTACTACCGCACCGACCTTGATAATACCTTCTTCATCCAATTGACTATAATCGTAGCCTGGATGTAAATCTGTCCAGCCTGGTATGTTTTTGGGATTGGCAATACGAGTACGTGTTTGCATTTGTTCATCATTTTCTTCAAATGCCTCGTACGAACGATACGTGATATTACGAAACATACCACGTTGCATACTGTCCGCATTGAGTACCACACCGTCTTCTTGATTATACCCTGTAAATGCACCCATGGCTAAAATTAAATTGTGACCATAGGCCATTTGACCACCTCCAATATATTCTTGATACAAGGTGCGTGACAAGGGCATTTCACCATAACATAGTACATGGGTATTATTATCAAACCGATTTTTCCAGTTAGTGGCATAAACAGACAATCCTTGTTTACTTTGACTGGCCGACAATTGATTACGTGGTGATTGGTTGTGATTGGCAAAAGGAATCATAGAACATAATAACCCCATAATAGTGGAAGGATGAACTTCCATATGGGTGCTATTATTGTCCAAATGATCAGGATAACTCACCAATAAGGTTTCGTTTTGTTCATAGGGGTCTACATACGAAATTAATCCTTGAAGTGGTGTTAAAAAGGATATATAATCCGCCAACTTTGCATTACCATTTCCTTCCAACGGATCATAGAAAATATTAGATTCCAATGGTATTTCTTCCTTGTGATATTTTCCAATTACTAAACGCACCCATGATTTTCCCTTAAACTCTTCCAAGGGTGGTAAATTACCAGGTGTCGTACAATGAATCAAAGGACGTAGTGGACGACCATCATCATTATATATAAATACTTGACGTTCTTGAATATTAAATCCACAACTACTGTACGGTGGTAAACATCCAGTACGTTTGAGTAATTGCAAGGTCTTTGCTAACTCTTGTGGATATTTTGTATATCCAATAATACCCCCATTTAAATATACAGGTACCATGGATTTAATACGTTGGGTTGTCATAAATTGACAAGGGCTTACTTTAGCCTTATTAAACAACCAATTTACAATAGGGTCTTGCTCTCCACCAATACTAATGGATGTAAAAATAGACAAGTTCTTGGTAACCCCAATGTGTCCTCCACTTGGGGTTTCGTTAGTGCAATAATATCCATATTGACTCGTTTGTAATAAACGAGGACCCGTAAGTTTAAGACCTGTATCAAACTCTAAAATAATACGACGACAATGACTCATAAAATCCAAATAGGACAAACGACTCATCGCTTGTACAACCCCCTTTTTAATATCACCCTTTCCAGAATCCCACTTTCCTTTGAATCCACGTGTAATGGCTTCTGTAATTTTACCTTTTTGAAATAAGTTGGCAATATTTCCACTTTGAAACAAGTTGGCAAAGTTTTCGCCGGCATATTGCGCCTTGTGTTCATTGTATTCTGTATCAATCGCTAATGCGACCATTTTCAAATACTTTTTATAGGAAGTTTGAAATAATTGTTGCAATAAAAATCCACTGCTCAATAATCGTTGATTTCGTGTATCGTCCTTATTGGTAGGTGGTTCTATTCCTTTGATCACACGTAACATTTTACGAACACAAGATCCCAAGAATTGAATACGTGATCCAAATCCTCCAATTTCTTCTACATGGGGAAACAATTGATTGTGTAAAATATCTAATACATGGAACTCACTAAATCCTTTTGTAAGAGTCTTAATATAATGGATGGCACTGTATGTATCTAAAATAGGATATGCGGCAGTTATACTTGGAATCAATAAATCCGCCAAATATTTTGCTTCAGACCCTTCCAAATCAGGAAAGATTTGTTGCATAATTTCCTTGTCAGTTTGAATCCCCAAGGCACGAAATAGTACAAATATAGGCACTGGTTTACGCACAAAAGGAATACTGACTTCTAATGTAGAAGGTACTATCAAACTTTTATCTTTCATTTCATTACCAAACATGTCCTTTTTATACGCACTTTGACGGGTTAATTCACGTCCATACATGAAGGATACGCGCTTGGTAATATGCGATGTGGGGTGAATAGATACAATAGTACCATAAAAAGACACTTTTTTATCACGCTTTTGTTCCGTTACATACAAGGTATTAAACGCCCCTTCTTGACGTGTTACAATTACCTTTTCGGACCCATCTAAAATAAAATATCCTCCTTGATCTTCTGTGCATTCTCCCATTGCGGTAAGTAATGGTTTTGGTTTATTGTATAAATGACAATACATGCTGTGTAACATACATGGCAAATTACACAATTCAAATTTGGGTATTTCAATAATTTTTGGCACCAATTCACTGTCTTGTTGTGTTACCTTTTCACGAATATATACTTTAATATGAAGATTGGCACTTACTTGCAAAAAGTAATTTAAATTACGAAGACGGGCTTCATTAGGAAAGAGTGCACGAACGTCTTGTCCTTTTTGTAAAGACAATGTGGGTAAACCGACAAACAATTCATCACCGCTTTGACCACCAATATAAATTTCAATCTTATATTTATAAATGGTTTCATCAGGATTCATAGGAGACTTTAACAGTAATATGGGATTTTCTGCTTTAATAATGGAAGGCATATCTTCACGTATAAACTTGTTGTATCCTTCCAAATGGTGTTTGGTCAATGGATTGTGAAGAGTTGTAAAATATTGGTGAATTAATTCTTGTGCCAATTTACGAGAAGAAAGACCTGTCCATCCTTCTAATTCAGCCTTTGCTGCTGCAGGATTTTTCAATACACTGGGACCCGAGTTTAGTTCCACAACATTTGGTGGTAACGGTTGTTGAATCTCCATATTCTATAATGATAGAAGTATTATCCTTATATCGTTTTACGCTAAAAAAAGATATAAAAATAATGATTATAAATCACGTTTATGCACGTGCTGGAGTATTAATCACAGAACTTTGTCCTAATGCACGTGTCAAGGTTGATGCAATTGGAGGTACCGATCCACTTGGTTGAGAACGATATTGATAAGTAGTTTCATAGGAATTGGGACCGGGGGCTGAAGATACACCTTTCATGGCCATTACTGCTTGATGTTGCGGGGTTTCAGGGTTTTGCGATGTTACGGGACGTTGTGCCATACCACTCATGTAACGTGTTAAATCGTTGTCTACGAGTCCTCCAAATATTTGTCCAAATATACCACCACCTTGTTGTGCACTTGCAATGGGTTCCCATTTACCTGCTTCACTTCCACAACTACTGCTTTGTCCAGGCATAGGTGGTTCAAGACCACCACGCATTAAATATTCAGGGTATTTACCATAAGGAGCATTACCACCTGGTCCCATAGTATAATCTAAAGGGGCAACACCACCACGTTGCTTACGAGTAAATCGGAAAGTTCCACGTACATGCTTCAAATACTTTTCAGCGGCCTTAATGGGTAAAGTCTTTCCAAAAATTTGTTTCCATTCACGTGCAAATTGACGTGCTGCAACAGGTAAACTCTTTGCACTACGTACAAGTTCTTGCGCCTTTTGACTAATGTAATGCATTCCTTGACGCAATTGGGGAATATCCATGAATTGACCTGTTCCCTTGCGACTCCCACGATGTTTTCTTGTACTTGAACGTTTCATTGTCTTTTTTGCCATCTTCTACTATATAGATTTTGTATTTTATCGGTTATTATTTCGTGGGGTTGCTATTAAGTTTGATAATATACTATTGTTATTTTTACGTGTATTCATACTTAACATATTAGTTGCACTACGTAAAGTGTTATTTACCGCAGATGTTAAAGGATTTGTTGCACTTTCTGCAGAAGGCATTGGGGTTACTGTACTTGATAACATGTTGATCGGGGACGATCCACTATTATTTGACTTTCCACCCATATTTAATCCCAAGTACAAAAGTGCACTAACAATAATGAAAAATACAATAATATAAGGACCATATACCTTTAATGTGTCCATCCATGTGGCATACCGATATTCAGGTTGAAATAATTGGTAATGTTGGTAAATTGCCACCATAAGTAAACCAATACTTATAAGCGCAATAAGTGGTGCCCCCAAACGAGGTAGTATTACAAATATAAGCGCAATTGTTATTAACAAGGCTGCTAACCCAGGAATAAAAAATTCCATCTTCTAATGAATTGTAAGGATTTTAAATCTTGTCAATTAAATCACGATGGGTAAGTAAATGTTTGCGACAACAATAACGAGTAATTCCCAATTTGTTCATGACTTCCTTTTCGGGTGTTAATGGAATAGCGTCGGGTGATTGTGTACCATCAATGACAAATGGTTGAGTAATGTTTTGTTCCGCGCGAAGACGTGCAACTTCTTTTTGATAATAACGCCATTTATCGGCCAACATGTTTCCACAATTCATACAACGTACTGGTATAATCATCTTTGTATAATCTATCTATACAAACGTTTAAATTGCAACTTTCAATTTTATGAAGCGTTTGATGGTAGTTATATTACATACAAGATGTTCATCATCGTCACCCCCTTCTTCACGATACCCTCCTTCATTTTTTGCAAACCCATCCGGTGGAATCCCAATACTGTCACAATGACTTGCGCGATGACCACCTTCACCACAAAGACTGCAAGGAATAGGATTGATACTTGTAGCACTCATATTACTATAGTATGCATTATGACGCACGATGATTCAATTTTATGCACGTGCGGTTGTTTTATTTGTATAGAATTCCGAAAGAATCATAGAAACACATGACTTCTGTACTCAATGGTATGGGTTACCAGGGAAATAACCCCATTGGTAACCAAATTCGTAACTTACAACGTGATTTAGAAAATAGTAAAAAGGATTTACAAATGTTGCTAGATGTACTTCAAGAAAAGAATCCTGAAGTATATAACAGCTATAAATCCCTCAAAGATGCACAAGCGGCAAAACTTGCCGAAGAACGTGCACGCGCAGCAGAAGAAGCACGACGCGCATCCATGCAGAGCGGGTTTATGATGAATCGGCGATAGTTTTTAATATTTTTTTTAATGATTTTTCGTCCATGATTACATTTTCCTTTTTTAGTTGTAATACTAATAAACGAGGATGCATTAATTTATTTTCCTTATATACTTTTTGAATGATATTATATTGTTGGGGATCCAATGTATGTTCTGGTTTGATTCTTGTCTTTTTTGTTGGTTCAGCAGTTGGTGTTATTGTGGGTAGTCTTTGTGGACCATTGGATGTATCCACCAAAGGTGCAATTTGTATTTGTCCTGCATGATGTGCATCGTGACATGATTGACATACTACGACTAAATTACGTACATCATGATTATAGGTTCCGTCGCGATTGTATTGATGTTTGGCATCTTTACGTTGCTGTATATGATGCACTTCTAAATCTTTGGTAATCGGATGTTTACACAATTCACATTCTTTTCGTAATATATTGCGATTCCATTCACTATGTGTTGCATCATACGTTTCACTTGTACCAAGCAATAATTGCCGATAACGTTGGGCATGTTCCAAAATACTTTGATTCATATGCAATGCCTTGGCCACTTCCAGTCCATAATATGTGTTGCCTGGACCAGGTTGTAAACTACGATCGTATACAAGACAATCGTGGCTGGGATCATAATAGCCTTTGAGATGATATACTTGTAAACTTGGGTTTTGCACAATCGGTAATTTCATCAAATCATGCAAATGTGACGCCAACATAAATTTGCTCTTGGAAGATTGTAAATATTCAATCCCTGCTGCAACAATAGATGTGGCACTTACAGATTCTGTTCCTGCACATAATTCATCCCCCAATACTAACGTATTTTGGTCACATACTGAAAAAATGTCACGTAATTCACGAACTTCCACTGCAAATGACGAAAGACCGGCCCATAAATTGTCTTGATTTAAAATACGCGTGGCGATTTTATGAAACGGTTGAAGAGTCATTTGAAGGGCTGGTACATAACACCCAACTTGAGCCAACAATATACTAATTCCCAACGCCTTCATTAAACTACTTTTCCCTGATGCATTCATTCCGTACAATAACATTCCAGCGTCTTTTTCGTCCAACGTAATATTGTGACATACCAATTTTGTACGCGACGATTGCTGCATTTCAATTAATGGGTGACGTAAACTTTCTATTTTTACAAAAGAAGATGAAGATTCAGTCGCCAATTGTGGTTTAACCCATCCATATTTTTGCGACGTTTTGGCCATACTATTGTATACATCCAACATTGTCACATATATTTCCAAGGCCTCCCATTTTTCTTGATGATCCTTTGCAAAATGTATTGTAGCTTCTAATAATTCATCTTTGCGACTTTCTTGCAACATGCATCGTGCTTCTTGGATTTGGCTATGAAATACTTGCAATGCTGGATGTTCCACTTTGGCCGAACTTTTCAGTTTTGAAATATAAAAAGTCTGATATGCACTGTTTTTCTTGGTTTTTAAGGATTCCAATTCTTTACAAATCTTGTTGGAACTATACAAGGAAAAACAGTTTTTGTTTTCTTCTTTAAAATACAATCCCTGGGTCAATGTCTTTTCGTCCAATAGTTTGAGTTCCTTGTATAATGTTTGTAACCAAGTTTGCGCATTTTTATAAATATTTTGAATGGTTGTTTCGTGTAATTGTGTTTGGGGTCCATGCGATTCTTGTAAACATCCATAATCTTCTGGGCTTTTCTGCGATTTTTCCATTTTTTCTATACTAAATATTTGTTGAAATGAAGTAATCATAGCTTGTATATGCTTGTGAATAGTAGCGTCATATAAAAAGGAATGTTGCAATGTTTCACATAATAAATTGATGGATATGTAAGATTGATATAATTGTAAAAGCTCATTTGGTGTAATGGAACCACATACAAAATTACGATGTAATCGCGGTAAATCATACATGGATGTAAAACATTGTTGTAAAGTGTGGTGAATGGAAGTGTCACATTCTATAAACCATTGTAATGTATTTTGAATAGTTTGTAGTTTGGATACATTGGTATACGGGTTACATAACGTTTGACGTAACGTACGTTTTCCCATAGAAGTGTATGGCTGAATAAACAAATTATATACACTAAACGGATTTGCTTCCGTAGGTAATATATTGATTTGTTGGAGTGCATTATTTAAAATCTGCACATGATCCTTGGGGTTCCAAATCTGAGGTATTTTACAATGATGGACAAAACTCGGATTGTGTTGTTCTACAAATTGCAGAAGACCACACAAGGACTGCTCACACAAAATATGTTGCCCCAATTGTAAATAGGAACGTAGTGGTAATAAGGTTTTTGGTTGAAAACAATGACGTAAATAATTTTCACGATGAATATAATTTTGAAAGTTTCCTTGCACATATTCGTGTTTTTCATAAATAGGAATGTGTGAGATTTGCAACATTTGCCGCAATATATCTTGGGTTGGGCGTATATAATTGGGTCCTTGGTACATATAAATACATTCAGATGGATTATATACTTGCAAAAAATGACGTGCACTGTCCATATTCCATGAATTGTAATATCCAGACGCCTGTGCTTCGTGCATCATAATTTGCCCTGTAGATAAGTCCATGGCTACAATCCCATAGGAAGGTGGCTCATCATTGGAAATATGTGCTATATAAATAGATACTACATACGACGACTTGTGTCCTTGCAGATTTTCCATATGCGTCCCAGGTGATAATACTTGCGATACTACACGATCCACGACTTTATCCCCTTCTTTGACTTGATCCACGACGACAACCGTCCAACCATGGGTTGTAAGTTTTCCTGCATGTTTGTGTAACGTATATTCTGGAACACCTGAAAAAAGTCCGTGAGTTATGGGTGATACATCGTAGGGAGTAAACGTACATTCAATATTCAGAAACTCACACACTTCCTTCACTGGATCTTTATATTCCAATGTAGACGCATCTTGCATTCCGTAAAATTCATAAAATGACCCCTTCATATAAAATACAATCGTCTTCGGACCATACAAGTCTTTATATTGATTATAAATCTTGTGGTAATGTTGATAAAATTCTTTGCTATGAACCATACTTCTTACATTGTCTTATAAAAATATTTTTAGATAGTCTTATAAGATTTTAGTTATTATTACACTAAACTATAATGGGGTTTATAATCCCTTTTTTGTAATCAATAAATCTGCATACATGTCGCGCAACATTTTTTCAGGAGCTTTGGAATCTTTCTTAATAATTCCATGTTTTTCCAAGATGGCCTTCACATATTTAATGGGTGCAGTTTGTGCATTTTTTGTTAATTTCTTGGCCTTAGAAATACGTGCCGTTACACCGCGTGTACGTAAGGCAATCTTTCGTGACTTGTGAACATGTTTGAGTGTAGATGTGTGTTTTTTGGGAGCCTTGAGAGTAATCTTGGTTTTTTGTTTTGGAGGAACTAATTTGACAGATGATCCACCGCTTAAACCGGCAGGGGCTGGGCCACTGGGGGTATCTTTTGTATAGGGAACCACGGCTGCATCACCACCGGGGGCTCGTGTTGATAGTAGTTGTGTAACGGCGCCAGTAGAATCACCCCCCTTTTGACCGGCCGCCGCAACTTGCGCACCAGGAATCATTTTTAATGCGGCACCCACCACATCAGTACGTGCATTTGCCAACGAATCCACATATCCAGCACCCTTTTGCTTTCCCCCTTGTTGTATTTTATCGGGACCAAAACTTGTTAATGCAGATTGTGCAGACCCCACCATGTCCTTTACAAAAGATGGTTGTGATTGTAAACTTTCTACGGATGCATGTTCTGCTGCTCCCCCACGTAATTTCCGAGTTTCACGCTTCTTTCTTGGAGCGGCAACTTTTAATGCACTGCGCGTTACATTTATCACTTTTGTATCTGGATCTGGACTAGTCATTGCAATACTCTATAAAATCTGTATAAAAAGTTTTTTGGCTTAAAGATTTATTATCAAATATGTAAAAAATTGAGGCTACTTAATCAATTCATATTATATAATACTAATGGACCATAAACACGTATTTGATCTGTTTTTCCAACAGGCCGAGGGCAGACAAATCATTGCCCATCAAATTGAAAGTTTTAATGACTTTTTAGAAGTTCAGGTCCCTTTGATCATTAAACAAAGCAGTCCCATTATTGTACATGGCAGTCCTGAAATCCCTCTTGCCGGTCCACGTAGTGCGCTTGCATCAGCCACGGGCCTTTCCACAAGTGCTGCCAATGCTCTTATGGGTACCGATGCTGCACTAGATTTAGCCGGTGGGAAAAAGGTAAACTATGAATACGAAGTGAAAATGGAGTTTGAAAATGTAAGTATTCGTAAACCTACCATTTTTGAAAACAATGGGGCTGTACAACCAATGCTTCCCAATGATGCACGTTTACGAAATTTGACATATGCATCCCCCTTATACGTAGATGTGCATGTTACTACCACCTTTATTGATAATACCCAAAACGGTATTCCACAAATCAAAAAGCGTATTTTCCCAAATGTTCACCTTGGAAAAATCCCAGTCATGGTCGGTTCCAAATTTTGTCTACTCCAAGAACAACGTTACATGAATCCCCTTCAACTCGGTGAATGCAGTGAAGACCCTGGTGGTTACTTTATTATCCAAGGTGGTGAACGTGTCATTATTAGTCAAGAACGTATGAGTGAAAATCGCCCCTTTATTTTCCGCAACAATATTAACACTACCAAAGAATTGGAAGTGGTAGAAGTAAAGTCGATTGGTCCTACCAATGAACAAGTCCCAAAAAGCAATACCGTAAAAATCGTATACCATCCAAAGAATCCTTTGATTCATTTACTCCGCAGCAATATTCCTCGTATTAAACCTGAAATTCCCACATTTATTCTCTTTCGCGCACTTGGAGTTTGCACGGATAAACAAATCATGGATTTGATTTTGGGAAATACACATGAACCACGGTTTGAATCACTCTTTGAAGAAAGTATGAAGGAAGCCGCCCATGTGAAAACGCAAGAAGAGGCCGTATTATATATTAGTCAATTTGTCAATACTTGGTCACTGAAAACTCAAAAACCCATGGTGGTCCAAGATATTTTACATGAAGAATTGTTTCC
>JACCDX010469309.1_pt1 | contig 23254 bp, 15 predicted proteins | sample 7449681 | NCBI WGS metagenome assembly JACCDX01 (sample SAMN15323450, study PRJNA562643) | freshwater metagenome | isolation source: river surface water | place: USA:Blue River Watershed | collected 2017-08-18
CCCATCCTCAAAACGGGTCTAGAAGACGCGTAGTCGTTACCGGTTTAGGTGTTGTTTCTCCAGTCGGCAACAATGTTGCCACTGCTTGGAACAATCTCCTAGCCGGCAAATCTGGTATTACGCGCATCACTAAATTTGACCCCAGTCAATTTTCTTCTCAAATTGCCGGCGAAGTGAAAGACTTTGACGTCTCGCAATTTTTACCGCCCAAAGATGCTCGTCGTATGGATACCTTTATTCAATACGGCCTAGTAGCTGGTATTGAAGCATTCAAAGATTCCGGCTTGGAGGTGACTGAAGAAAATGCCGAAAGAATAGGTGTTTCGATTGGGTCGGGTATTGGCGGTTTACGTCTCATTGAAGAGACCAATGATACCTATGACGAGGGGGGGCCAAGAAAAATCTCACCATTTTTCATACCCGGCACTATCATCAATATGATTTCCGGCAATCTGTCCATTATGTTTGGCTTTAAGGGTCCAAATGTATCTATCGTGACAGCATGTACCACGGGCACCCATTCCATTGGTGATGCCGCAAGAATGATTGAGTATGGTGATGCAGATGTCATGATTGCTGGCGGAGCTGAGGCTGCAATTACCGAGTTGTCAGTAGGCGGATTTGCTTCAGCAAGAGCGCTGTCCGCGCGCAATGATGATCCAGCGACAGCAAGTCGACCATGGGATAAAGACCGTGATGGTTTTGTGATTGGTGAAGGTGCTGGCGTGATGGTGCTTGAAGAATATGAGTCAGCGAAAAAGCGTGGCGCAAAGATTTATGCGGAATTAGTCGGTTATGGCATGAGCGCTGACGCTTATCATATGACTGCGCCAAATATGGATGGCCCAAGAAGATCTATGCGAAATGCGCTGAATAATGCTGGGGTAAATCCTGATCAAGTACACTTTATCAATGCGCATGGCACATCGACACCTTTAGGTGACACCAATGAAAGTAATGCGATTAAGGCGGCCTTTGGCGAGCACGCATACAAACTCGTGGTTAATTCGACCAAATCTATGACTGGCCATCTATTAGGTGGTGCAGGGGGCTTAGAGTCTGTGTTCACAGTATTGTCGCTTTACCACCAAAAATCTCCTCCAACCATTAACATTTTCAATCAAGATCCAGAGTGTGATTTGGACTATTGCGCCAATCAAGCGCGCGATTTAAAAATTGAATATGCGCTAAAAAATAACTTTGGTTTCGGTGGAACCAATGGCTCTTTGCTGTCCAAAAAAATCTAATCTCTCATATTGATTAATTCATACCGCCAATTTTGATGACCAATCTTCAAAACCATCGCGGAATTCTAATTAACGGCCAAGCAGATGCAAATCTTTCTGTCACTGATAGGGGCTTGGCTTATGGTGATGGGGTTTATCGTACTTTTATGGTGCAACATGGCGAGCCTTTGCTTTGGCCTTCGCAATACCATAAGCTTCAGCAAGATGCGGCTAAATTAGAATTATCAGTGTGTTCCAGTGAGCGGCTTTTGGCTGAAATTCAAACTGTCGCTGAACATGCTGCTCGCTGTGTGGTGAAAGTCATCATCACAAGAGGTTCGGGCTCTCGTGGTTATGCGATTCCAGCTCAAGCTTCGCACAATCGGATTGTGATAAAAAGCGAATATCCAAGCTATCCAGATGATCTATTAGTTCATGGGGCTAGGCTTTTTTTGTGTAAGCTCAGATTGTCACAACAAGTAAAATTAGCAGGTATTAAGCACTTAAATCGACTAGAAAATGTACTAGCAAGAAGTGAATCTGATGATCCATCATTTCAGGATGGGTTACTTTTAGACCAACAGGGGAATGTTGTAGAGTGTACTTCAGGAAATATATTTGCCCGCTTTAACGATCAACTCATCACTCCTAAGCTGAATGAATGCGGTGTTGCAGGGGTGGTGCGAGATTGGGTCATGCAACAATCCCCCCATTGGTCGTTGCATGCACAGGAAGCAACACTGAGTTTGTCACAACTTGCGCAGGCCGATGAAGTATTGATGACCAATAGCGTGGCAGGGGCGATTAATATAGTGCAGCTGCAAGATAAAACTTGGCAGGCAAATAATTTGGCCAAGCAAATTCGTAAAGTGCTAGGTATTGCATCATGAGATTAATTTTTAGCCTAATCAAATGGTCACTTATTGCCATGCTTGGACTTGGTGCGTGGTTGTTTTACTTTGCTCAATCAACCATTAACCCAGTAGATCAAAACCAAACTTTTGAAATTGATGCAGGTAGTAGTTTCAGAAATATTTGCCAACACCTTGTACAACAAAAAATCATTAATCATGCTTACAGCTTCGAACTACTGGCGAGATTGCTGCAACAGGACAAACAAATAAAAGCTGGCATTTATGGGATCAAGCCCAGTATTAGTCACTGGCAACTGATTAATCAACTCACTTCGGGATTAGATAATCAAGCCAGCATCACCTTTATTGAAGGTTGGAATTTTGCCGAGTTACGCAAAGCTTTAAATAAAAATGAGCATATCAAGCATATGACCATGGCCGAAAGCGACAAAAAAATACTGGAATATGTTGGTGCGGCAGAGAGTCACCCAGAGGGATTGTTTTATCCAGACACTTATTACTTCAACCCTAATACCAGTGATAGAGAAATATTAAAGCGTGCATACATTACTATGCAGAGAAAGCTATTACGCGAGTGGGAGGCTAGGGAATCGGGCTTGCCTTATCAATCGCCATATGATGCTTTGATTATGGCTTCTATTATCGAAAAGGAAACTGGCAAATCATCCGAGCGCGCCATGATTGCAGGAGTTTTTTTAAATCGCCTGCGCATAGGAATGCGTTTGCAAACCGATCCAACAGTGATTTATGGCATAGGGCAGGGCTATGATGGAAATATTCATAAGGCTGACTTGTTGAGAGATACGCCCTACAATACCTACACCCGTGATGGGTTGCCACCAACGCCCATTGCAATGCCTGGGTTAGCCTCTATTCATGCTGCATTGCATCCAAGCAATACCGATGCTTTATATTTTGTCGGCAAGGGAGATGGTAGCCACTACTTTAGCCGCTCACTTAGTGAGCATAATCACGCGGTGACGCAATATCAATTAAGGCCAAAGTAATGCGTGGAAAATTTATCACTTTAGAAGGCATGGATGGTGCAGGAAAAAGCACCCATATTCCTTTTATTCTAAGTTTGTTAGAGCAAGCTGGGCATCAGGTATTAAGCACACGCGAACCTGGAGGTACAGCATTAGGTGAAAAATTACGTGAAATATTGTTGCATGATGCCATGCAAGTCGATACAGAAACCCTGCTCATGTTTGCTGCACGTGCAGAACATCTGCAAACAATGATTTTGCCTGCATTATCTGAGGGCAAATGGGTGCTGTCGGATCGTTTTACCGATGCCACTTTTGCTTATCAAAGTGGCGCCAAAGGATTGGCTGCTGAAAAGGTCTTGCAATTAGAGTCTTGGGTACAGGGACAATTACAGCCAGATTTAACCCTGTTATTCGATGTACCCGTTGAAATTAGTGTGGCTCGACTTACCCAAGCTAGAACGCCTGACAAATTTGAGCGTGAATCTGCTGATTTTTTTAGCCGTATTCGCAACGCTTACCTAAGTCGTGCCAATCAACAACCACAGCGCATAGTGGTGATTGATTCTAATCAGACCATGCAACAAGTCGAGCAACAAATTATTCAAGCCCTACAATCAGTGTTATGAGCGATAGTATTTATCCTTGGCAACAATCCTCTTGGGCGATGCTGCGTCAGCAGCCAGATAAAATGCACCATGCAATTTTGTTGCATGGGGAGCAGGGGGTTGGTAAGCAGCAATTCGCAAACACGCTCGCTAAATCTCTGCTTTGCCAACATCCAGACACACAGGGCCTCCCGTGTGGCAGTTGTCAAAGTTGTCATTGGTTTACTAATGAGACACATCCAGACTTTCAAATGGTTTGCGCAGAACATGATAGTGAGGATGATGAGAAAAAAACCAGCACAAAGAAGTCACAAATCAGCGTACAACAAATTCGTGCCCTCAATGACTTTCTGGCGATTAGTAGCCATCAAGGCAAAAAAGTCGTATTAATTAATCCTGCTGAAGAAATGAATCTTGCCGCGACCAATGCGTTGCTCAAGATGCTAGAAGAGCCTCCGAATAATACTTACTTTGTTTTGGTAAGCCATTCCAGCAAGCGTCTTTTAGCGACTATACGCAGTCGTTGCCAACAACTCGCTATCACCCAACCAGATTTAAAAACTGCGCAGGACTGGCTCAATCAGCAGGGCTTGTCTATTGATGAGGCCCAACTACGCTACGCTGGGGGCAGCCCTCTAAAAGCCTTACAGCTAGAAAATTATGTTGATTGTATGAAATTAGTCCGTAGTCTGATAGACGGCAAGATGATGGATGTCAGTCAGGCAGTAAATGCTTGCCAAGATCTTGGTATGGCTAGGGCAGTGGATGTATTGCAAAAATGGCTACATGATCTATTCGCGGTTCATGCCCAATTACCAGCGCGCTACCATACTTCGGGGCCTGACAAAATGGTAGCTCTGAGCAGGCAGCTTGAACTAAGTAAAGGCATGGACTTGCTTGATCAATTAAACTATTTCCGGCGCCATGCTCAGCATCCGCTGAACCAAGAATTGCAATTTGAATCTATCTGCTTGAAATACACCCAAATATTTAAAGAAACTGCATGATGCAACTCAATTTTGTAGACTCACACTGCCATTTAAATTTTCCTGGTCTTGCTGAACAGTTAGCTAGTATTCGTGAAAATATGGCTAACAATCAAGTTGGTCATGCCTTATGCATATCCGTTAATTTGCAGGACTACCCGCAGGTGCTGGCGTTAGCCGAGCAGCATGAAAACTTTTATGCCACCGTTGGGATTCATCCAGATTATGAGGACATTCCAGAGTTTACTGTCGAACAATTAGTCGATTTCGCTCACCATCCTAAAGTTGTGGGTATAGGTGAAACAGGTTTGGATTATTTTAGGTTAACTGGAGATTTGGAATGGCAACGCGAGCGCTTTCGTAAACATATACGTGCCGCTAAGCAAGTAAACAAACCTCTTATCATTCATACGCGTGCCGCTGCTGTCGATACCATTCGAATATTGCAGGAAGAGCAAGCTGAACAGGTCGGCGGTGTGATGCATTGCTTTACTGAATCCTATCAAGTGGCACAACAGGCGATGGCATTAGGTTTCTATATTTCCATCTCCGGCATTGTCACCTTTAAGAATGCGTCAGATTTACGTGAGGTAGTGCGTCAAGTGCCGTTAGATCGTTTGCTGATAGAGACTGATTCGCCATATCTTGCGCCTGTACCATTTCGAGGTAAAACCAATCAACCAGCTTACGTGCGATATGTCGCAGAAGAAATAGCCAAAATTAAAGGAATTTCTTTAGAGCAGGTCGCTCAAAGCACTACAAGTAATTTTTTCAAGCTATTTTTGCCGCATCTATGATGGCTTTGGTTTAAAATGGCTTTATTAGCGCGTTTTTTGAATTTTTATGCGTTTGCTAGGGTTTGTATTACGCGTTTCATTTATTTTCGATTTTAAGGGTTTTTATGATGTCATTTTTTGCACGCTTATCCATCGCTATTAGTTTTAGTGCTTTTTTAAGTGTTACAGCGGACGCAGGTCCCAAATCCTACAGTGAGGATCAATTTTTAACAGCTTTTAGCGGTAAGTCTAAAAAAGTAGTTCTTGAAAAATTAGGAGCCCCGGTAAAAAAAGAACAATCTGTGAAACCGACCAATGCAAATAGCATGATCGCTGGTAGAGGCAAGGAATCTAGCAAGCCAGTCAATGTTGAGATGTGGTATTACAACAGCGTAGTTAATTATGCGCCGAATAAACCTTATAAATTCACCGAACTTACTTTTGTGAATGACCGTTGTGCCAATATTGCATTCTTTAATAATCGATAGCACCAAGATAGCAATAGAGATTAAGCCCACGAATGTGGGCTTTTTTATTACCGTTACTTGTTTGTTTTGTGCGCATAATGTATATTATGTAAAATAGCATATCAACATTTAAGGCCCAATATAAGGGCCTTAAACTAACATCACTTCTACTCTTGCTTAACGCTGATAATTTCCTGAGCGATTGCCTCGTCCTGCAGGCCTTGATTCAATTGTTCAGCGGCTTGAATATGACTGTCAGCAGAAGCTGAGTCTAGTTTGAGTTTATCCAGCTTGGCCAAATAAATATGGCTAAGCGCCTGCCAATAGGCGCTTTGATATTGCTTAGCATTACTCAAAAGAAGATTCAGTGTTTTGTAGGCCTGGGCATAATTCTTGGCCTGTGTATAGAAAATACCCAATTGCAATTGAATATCAGCCTTCTCATCAGCTGAGCCATAGCGCTCTGAGGAAAGTAATTTTTTGATTTGATACTCAATGGCTTTATCAAAGTCCTTGCTTGTCGCATACATATTCGCAATTCGGCCTAATACATCCATACGCTCAGTATCATTCTGTGACAGAGTGAAAGCTGTGTCATATTGTGACTTAGCCAACTCCCATTTAGACAGTTGAGTATTGGCATCTCCCATTAAATTCAGGGCGACACGCTGATAGGCGCTTACATTATTTTTCTTTGCTAAATCATAGGCTAATTGATATTGTTCAAGGGCTTGTTGTGGTTTTTCTTGCTGCAAAAAGGTATTGCCTAACTGTCCTAGCAACACCATACGCTCGGTTTCCACTGTTTGCAGCGCAACGGCTTGTTTGAAAGCCACCACAGCCTTGTCATATTCGGCTTGCGCAAGTAGTGCCTTAGCTTGGCATGCCCATGCATCAGCCAATTTTGTATTTTGCTTGATAAGTGACTGCGAAATACTTAAAGCTTTATCTAAGTTACCTTTCTTAACTTCTTGATTGCAATTAAATAAGATATCTCTAGTTACATCTGCATTTACACTTGATGCCAGGCATAGCAAGGAACTTGCTAGTAAAACAATACGCCGTTGATTCATACTCTATTCCGCCATTCTCATTAAAATTTGTTCATCAATAATCTTGATTGCTAGTGACTGCGCCTTTTCCAACTTAGATCCAGCTTCTGCGCCAGCCAATAAATAATCCGTATTTTTGGAGACACTGCCACTCACTTTCCCACCCAAAGACTCAATCAAAGCCTTGGCTTGATCTCTGCTCATTGTGGGCAAGGTACCTGTAATGACAAAAGTTTTTCCCGAAAATTCAGGATGATGTTGAATTGTCTGTGGCTTGGGCCAATAAATGCCTGCCCCACCCTCACTTTCAGCCGTGACTAAATAGCGCAATACCTGCTGATTGTGAGGTTCAGCAAAGAAGTTAACGATAGATTCAGCCACTACAGGCCCGACATCAGGGACTTGTTGCAATTGCGCCTGATCGGCTCGCATTAAATCATCCAAGTTGCCGAAGTGTTTAGCCAAGTCTTTCGCCGTCGCCTCACCAACATTTCTAATACCCAAAGCATAGATAAATCGTGCTAGCGTAGTTTGTTTGCTCGCATTGATGGCTTGCATAATGTTTTGTGCAGACTTTTCACCCATTCTGTCCAACTCTGCCAAAGTTTGGATATTCAGCTGATAGATATCGGAGAGTGCGTGGACCAAATTAGCGTCAACCAGTTGCTCGACTAATTTATCTCCTAGCCCTTCTATATCCATCGCCTTACGAGAAGCAAAATGAATAATCGCCTGTTTGCGTTGCGCATCGCAGAATAGACCACCCGTGCATCGCGCAACCGCTTCATCTGACTGCTTCACAATATGCGATCCACATACGGGGCATTGATTGGGCATATGGAATATTTGGCTGTGCGCAGGGCGTTTGTCAAAAATTACCGAGACGACCTCGGGAATAACATCCCCTGCTCTACGCACGATAACAGTATCTCCGATACGAATATCTTTTCTGCGCATTTCATCTTCATTATGCAATGTCGCATTGGTGACAGTGACGCCTCCGACAAATACTGGCTTAAGTCTTGCCACTGGCGTAATAGCGCCGGTACGACCAACTTGTACATCTATCCCCTCCACTATCGTCTGCTCTTCCTGTGCAGGGAATTTATGCGCTATCGCCCATCTTGGCGCACGTGAGACAAAGCCCAATTCATCCTGATAAGCGAGCGAGTTCACCTTATACACGACACCGTCTATGTCATAGGCCAGTAGCGCACGCTTCATTTGCATACTTTGATAATAGCGCATAAGCCCAGCCACCCCCTGTACCACCATGCGCTCATGACAAACTGGCAAATGCAAATCATGCAGTAGTTGCATACAAGCATGATGTGAACTCGGTACTTGCAAACCCTCGCTAGCGCCTAAGCCATAGGCAAAAAATGATAAAGGTCGGGTAGCGGTGATAGCAGGATCAAGTTGGCGTAAACTACCAGCTGCAGCATTTCGCGGATTAGCGAATAGCTTGGCGCCTATACGCGCTTGCTCTTGGTTAAGTCGCTCGAAATCTGCTTTTAGCATCAACACCTCGCCGCGCACCTCCAATAGCTTGGGGGCTTGGTTGCTATAAAGCATGCTGGGGATTGCTTTGATGGTGCGCAGATTATGCGTTACATCCTCGCCTGTATAGCCATCGCCTCGGGTGGCCCCTTGCACAAAAATTCCATTTTCATAGGTGAGTGTAATCGCCAAACCATCAAACTTTGGTTCGACTGCGTACTCGATTTGCTGAAGCCCTAAAGCATCACATATGCGCCTATCAAAAGCAGCCACTTCATCCTCGCTAAAGGCATTATTTAAGGACAGCATCGCTTGTCTATGCGTCAGCTCTTGGAAGCTTTTTAGGGGGGAAGCACCTACGCGCTGGCTTGGTGAAGCAGAAGTAATCAGCTGTGGAAATTGTTGCTCTAATGCGACTAATTCTCGATATAGCCCATCATATTGATTGTCACTTATCGTTGGGGCATCTAATACATAGTACCGATAATCATGCTCAGCGATTTGCTCAGCTAACGATTGATGTCTTGCGCGGGCGGTTTCTAGAGGGCTCTGCGGCTGCGCCCCCATTTGATCATCAAATAATCCTGACTGTTGCGACATGCTGCACTATCTAAATAATCTTAATGCCAACGGGCTACCAGCGGGAATGCCTTGAGTCAGCATTTGCGTTTGTATTAACTTTAATTGTTGTCGTATACGTTCAAGCTGCATATCTGAAATTTCACGCTGTTGCTCATCAACCAAAATTCCTCCTAATGCTTGTTCCATTCTTTTGGCCACTTGCAACATTTCGTTAAACATCTCTGCACATTTGGCTGTGCGCGGAATATCTAATTGGAAACTGACTCCCTTGAGTACGACTGTTCTCAACATCTCAGGATTAAAGGGGTTGTGTTCTATATTTTCCACGGTGAAGGCAATTTGATCATGCTCTCCCTTGAAAACATAAATCCCGTCCTGTAATTGCAAGCCGCTGGCCTCAGCTAAGCCGCGAAACTTGGTACCGGTAAACCGACCTGATAAGCCATGCAGCAAATGCAATCGTAAGGTTTTATCGACGGAAATACAGAATTGGTCTAGCGCTGCAGCTTGCTCCATGATGGCGGAATGGCTTAGCCATTGCGCTGTAGCATGCAGTTGATTCTGCAAATAATCGACCAGCTGATTGAATTGTTGCGCATCTTGCTCAGAGATTGCACCATCACGATTCACTAATTGCAAGGCCATTAATAGTCGAATATAGCTGGCTTGCGGGTTGAATTCATGACTTGCATGCCACTCACCTGAATCGGTTTGAGCGAAGATTTGTAGCAAAGATTGCAAGCCTGCGGGAGGCAGTAATTGACTAATGATATCGACCAATTTAGGCTGATTTTCCTGTGCACCGGACAAATCAAACTGCACGATGCTATCAATTTCTTTACTGAGCTGCTGTGGTAATGGCTGTTGACTTGTAATAATTTGATCTGGCTCAGCCTGCGCGACGACTTCTGGGTTGGATACAACTTCAAGTTCAGGGCTATTAGACTCGCTTTGATGCGCTTGCGTTGGCTCCGTGTTATCTATGGTACTTGCTGATTCTGACAGATCCTCACTGCTATTATCACTGCGCTCAAACTGGGGATCGAGCTTATGTTCAGGCTCGCTTAAATGAATCTCAAAGTTAGGCTCCTGCGATAGCGCATTTTGCTGATGCAGTTCGTCTGTAAGTGTCGCTTCGTTGAAAGACTGCAGGGATATTTCTGCTGTATTTTGGATGTTTACAGGCTGTTCATGGGTACTTAATTTTCTTGCTTGCCAGCGGTTATAAATCAGCACAAAGGCAATAATCAGCGCACCAATAATCAACAGTGAAATGGTCATATCATTCAACATTCAGTCACCCTTTTCTTTCATCCTTTACTATTCTTAAGCCATGACCGGTTCGTGCATTTTGATGGCGGCATCCATATCAACCTCAACCACGCGTGATACACCGGATTCCTGCATAGTCACACCTATCAATTGCTGAGCCATTTCCATCGTAATTTTATTATGACTTACGAATAAAAACTGCGTACGCTCAGACATCTTTTTAACCATCTCACAGAAACGAACAGTATTGCTATCATCCAAAGGCGCATCCACCTCGTCCATCAAACAGAATGGAGCTGGATTAAGTTTAAATAAAGCAAATACTAGCGCCAGCGCGGTAAGGGCTTTCTCGCCCCCAGACAGCAAATGAATGGTGGAGTTTTTCTTACCTGGGGGCTGAGCAAACACATGTACACCGCTATCTAAGATTTCTGCGCCTAATAACTCCAACTTAGCTTGCCCACCGCCAAATAAATCACTAAATAACTCAGCAAAATGACGATTGGTCTCGTCGTAGGTGGATTGCAGTCGAGAGCGAGTTTCACGATCGATTTTGATAATGGCATCTTCTAAAGTCGCAATCGCCTGCTCTAAATCTGCGGCTTGGCTATCTAGGTATTGTTTGCGCTCCGTCTCGCTATTTAACTCTTGTATTGCAGCAAGATTGACCGCTCCCAAAGCATCAATTTGCAATTCAATTTGTTGGGTCTGCTCTTCCCATTGTTGCGCTTTAGCGTTACTCGGCATGTCTTGTAATATTGACTCTTCTGCCACATCCAATTCGCTCAAACGTTTTTGGCATTGCTCAAAGTTCAGTCGCAACGCCTGCTCTTGCAATCGCGCTTGTTCAAGCTTATCTCGCATGGGATGTATCAACTGCTCGATCTGAATTCTAAATCGCTCACTCTGTTGTAAATTCTGCTCAAATTGCGCCAAAGCATCTCTTGTCCCCATCAAGGATTTTTCTTTTTCTTGTTTATCCAAAATGGCGTTTTGCAAACTTTGTTGCAATCCTTCCATTTTGGCCGCAGACAACATACTTGAGATTTCATCTAACTGTCTAACTAAGCGTGACTTTTCTTCATCACTTTGTTTAATTCTATTTTCTATGTCATTAATTTTATTATGGTTTATTTTTTTATTAAATTGCTTTTCTTGTAAATATTTCTCTTCTTGCGCGAGTGCTTGATTAAATTCCTGCAAAGCGGCTTGCGATGTTTGAAAGGTTTGCGCTGCAGACTCCGCCAGTTGCACCAGAGTAGGAATATGGCGCTCAAGTTGCGCAATGGTCTGCTGCTTTAACTTGATCTCTTCTGCATGAACTTGAAGTTTATCTACCAAGAGCGCCAACTCCTGATGTATCGAAGCTTCACGCTGCTGAAGGTGTTGTTGTGTTTGTTGTAGCTTTTGTAGCTCAATATCCTTGGAATGCTTGTCTTGCACCGCAAGGTTTAGCGCTTGATGTTGTTGTTGCAGTTGTTGGTTGATTAGCAGGGCTTGTTGCTCTAACTGCTCCAGTTTTGCCTGCTGACGCTTTGCCTGCTGTTCCAAATCTGGCGTTTTCTCTGTTAATAATTTGATTTCGGCTTGTCGCTCCAATAGCCCATGATTATCTCCAGCGCAGGCATTCATGGTGACGCCGTAACTAAACAGCAAATCACCATGACGATTCACCAAGGTTTGATGGCGTTCTAGCTGGGTTTGCATAGATAAAAACGCTACATCATCCTCACAAACATATACATCACTGAGTAATTCCATCAGCAGACTTTGCAAGTCCGCATTCATTACCTTTACCTTATCCAACAGCGGCTTTAAATGGGCATGTGGCTTGTGTTGACTGGCGTGGATATCGTATTGCAGATAACTAAAGGTAGACGGTGGACGGTCACGCAAAAGCGTTGCATCAATTTGCTTGGCAGTAACCGCATTGAGGTGTTGCGATAGAGCCGCTTCCACTGCGAGCTCCCAGCCGGATGCGATTTCTAAAGCCTGCCAAATGCGTGGACTATGCTCTAGTTGTTTGGCAGATAACCAAGTCGACATTTGTTGCGCATTACTGAGCTGTTTGACGACGTTTTCTAGCGACTGAATTTTTGCCAAATGCTGAAGCAAGCGCTTATCCAGCTCTGATTGCACAAGTCTATCTTCACGCATTTGCGCATGCAGATTGCTTTCCTGCTGTTTGAGAGCTTCAATCTGCTGGCGCAGAGTATCTATTTGCTCCGAGCCAGACTGTTGTTGTGCTAGCAACTGGTTTAATAATGCTTGATCGGGAAATGAGATTTGGCTCAAATCTTGTTGCAACTGCTGTTGGCGTTGCTGAATTTGGGCATCCTGACTAGTGATATGACTCAAGCGTAACTGCTCCAGCTTGAGGGTGGATTCTGCATCTTGTCTTTGTTGCTGGGCTTGCTGATAGGCTTTTTGATATTCCTGTAAAGCCAGATTTAACTGTGGAAGTTGGCGCTGTTTTTGTTGCACTTGTTGTTCTACCAAGGCTAACTCATCCACCACAACTACGCTCTCTTGTTGCGCCAGTGTTAAATCTTGTGTGAGCTCTTGCCATAGAGTTTGCAATCGCTCAACCTGTTGCTCGGCTTGTTGCTGTTGAGCTAGCAAACGCTCCTTGGCCTCTTGATTGTGTTTAATTTGGGTTTCCAAATTAGCCAGCAAAGCATTGCTTTCGTAATAAGCGGCTTGCGCCTGTTGCACCGCTTCACTTTGCTCAAAATGTTGTTGGCGCAGGGATTCTAATTCAGTCTCTGTTTTGCGTAAGATAGATGTTTGCGCTTCTAAATCGTTAGCGATTTTCTCGACATGACGTTGCGATTTTTCCCATTGCACCCCAGCGTCACGTTTATTAATCCACCATAAACGCGCCTGCGCCATACTTAATGCCTGCTGCAATGCGTGGTATTGTTGAGTCACTGCGGCTTGCGCTTGCAAGCGGGTAATCTGATTATTAATCTCTTGGCGTATGTCTTCTACACGGCGCAGATTCTCGCGAGTATCACGCAAACGTAACTCTGTCTCGCGGCGACGCTCCTTATACTTAGAGATACCCGCCGCTTCCTCTAAAAATACTCGCAATTCCTCTGGCTTAGCCTCTACGATTCTAGAAATCGTGTTTTGTCCAATAATGGCGTATGAATTACGCCCCAAGCCTGTACCCATAAACAAATCCGACACATCGCGCCGGCGCACTACCGCATTATTAATGTAATAGGTAGAGCCTTTGTCACGCTCAATCACACGCTTTACGGATATTTCTGCATACTGCGCCCAAGGCCCACCAACACTGCCAAGACCATTATCAAAGACCAATTCAACGCTAGCGCGTGCAATGGCTTTTCGATTCGCCGAGCCATTGAATATCACTGCATCCATAGAGTCGCCACGCATTTCCTTGGCGCTGGACTCGCCCAATACCCAACGCACTGACTCCATGACATTTGATTTACCGCAACCGTTAGGACCGACCACGCCTACTCTTTGCCCATGTATGTGCAAAGTTGTTGGATCAACAAAGGATTTAAATCCGGCGAGTTTTAGGTGGGTCAGACGCAATTTTTAATATATCCAAAGGTCGTGGTTTTTGTGCTGCGTTTATCGATTCATACACATTAAGCATTATAATATGGTGTCCAACATATTTTACGAAAATGAGTATGATAAACGCAGATTCTTTAGGTGCTAAACCGACCGCACAACCCAGCAAACACTTAGAAACTTTTGCTAACCCTTGTCCACAAAGAGATTTTCATATTCATATGGAAATTCCTGAATTTACCTGCTTGTGCCCCAAGACTGGCCAACCAGATTTTGCAGTGTTATACCTTGATTACATTCCCGACCAATTGTGTGTGGAACTGAAAAGCCTGAAATTGTACACATGGTCATTTCGCGATGAAGGCTGCTTTCATGAAGCTGTCACTAACCGCATCTTAGATGACTTGGTACAAGCCACTCAACCAAGGTTTATGCGCCTTACTGCCAAGTTTTATGTACGCGGGGGGATATTTACTAATGTTGTCGCAGAACACAGAAAGGCTGGCTGGCAAGCAGCACCTTTAGTTGATCTGACGCAATTCGCCGCACAATCTAATTTTCGAGGCTAAGTTTGCTCTTCCCATCTGATTTGGCGCCAATTTGGATAAGTCATTCCAGCCCTATCCTGCCTTTGCTTGTATTAGCTTTGTTATGTGGTTCAGTATTTACCCTGTCCAGACTCGTGCTAGTCGTTTGGCAATTAAAACGTGTGAACAGCACGGGGAGTTTAGCCAAAGTATTATTTCAGGGATGTCGTGTCGATAGCATACAAATCGGCCTGTATTGGCTGATTCCATTATTGTTATGGCCATTAGTAGCATTTGATGCGACATGGCATATTTGGCTGTACTTTTGTTATGGATGGACTATTGCCTGCACGTTATTGAGTGTCTTTCTTGAATTAGCAACTCCTGGCTTTATTAGCGAATATGATGTCCGGCCCAATCGCTTATTTGTCGAATATCTAAAATACCCCAAAGAAGTCTGTTCCATGCTTTGGCGAGGCTTTAGATGGCATGTCGTGTTAGTGACTTTACTGACGCTTTGCAGCGCATGGATTCTTAGTCGTTTAATTTCTCCCTTATTACAACTGCAAAATCACTGGGGTAGCCTCACAATTTTGGCGCTATGGCCCATTCTGTTTGTATTGAATGCTGCTTTGATACGCTCTTCTCTGGGACATAGGCCGGCCAATCCAGCCATGTTTGCCATGACCAAAGATGCCATGGTGAATAGCTTAATACTCAACTCTGCTTGGTCGGTTATTCATGCGATATACAGTTTTAAGCATGAACATAAATCTAGCGAGATGTATGGCAAGTTAGCGCAAGACGAAGTATTAAAGATAATCGCACAACAGCAGCAGCAACCCTTTATGCAACATCCAGACTTCCCTACCTTGCATCATGCAAGCCCATCAAGGAAACGCAAGAAACCTTTGAACCTCGTCATCGTATTAGAGGAAAGCTTGGGCGCGACCTTTGTGGAGTCCTTGGGCGGTATACCAGTGACCCCTGAGTTAGAAAAATTGAAACATCAGGGCTGGTGGTTTGAGCAACTATTTGCTACCGGCACACGTTCTGTTCGTGGCATTGAGGCGGTGGTGAGTGGTTTCCCACCCACGCCGGCGCAGAGCGTGGTGAAACTATCCAAGTCGCAGCGTGACTTTTTTACGATTGCGAAGTTATTGTCAAATCAGGGCTATCACACAGAATTTATCTATGGCGGAGAGTCGCATTTCGACAATATGAATGGTTTCTTCCGGGGCAATGGCTTCCAATCCGTGATTGATCAAAAGGATTTTGAAAATCCCGTTTTGGTGGGAAGCTGGGGCGTGAGTGACGAAGATTTATTTCATAAAGCACATCATCGTCATCTGCAATTTCATCAACAATCTCAGCCATTTTTTAGTCTAATTTTTAGCTCATCCAATCATGCCCCATTTGAATATCCTGATGGACGTATTGATTTATATGATGAGAAAAAGGCCACGGAAAATAATGCGGTGAAATATGCCGACTATGCCTTGGGACAATTTATACAACAAGCGCAACAAAGTGCGTACTGGCAAGACACCCTATTTTTAATTGTGGCAGACCACGATATCCGAGTGCGTGGTGAGCATTTAGTACCTATCAAAAACTTCCATATTCCAGGCTTAATTTTAGGTGCAGACCTACAGCCAAAGATTATTAAGCGGGTATGTAGTCAAATAGACTTGCCTGTCACACTGCTATCGCTGATGGGCATCCAAGCTGAGCATCCGATGATAGGACAAGATATTAGCCAATTGAGTGATCAAGAATTGTCGAATCTACAATCAGGACGAGCCATGATGCAATTCAATCAAAACTATGCATGGATGCAAGGTGAGCAAGTCGTCATCCTGCAAGCAGGCAAGGCGGCGATATATGCTACGTATTCTGCCAGTAATAAAACTTTATCTATACAAAACCAGCCTGAAAAGGCACATCAGTCTTTAGCCACTGTGGCACTGGCACATGCACTGCTGCCCAGTCAGTTATATCAAAAACAGCAGTATGATATCCCTCTGCACAAGCACACTTAATGGACAGTAAATGTTAAGTCATCGTTGGAAAAATAAGCTACATCAGCACGTTGCCAAGCTCCTGTTATTTTGTAATGCAGGCAAGTTTTTACTCACCGGAAAATTTCTAGATAGGCAGGCGCATCTGCCGGTTACAAAATTTAATATTCCAGCTGATTATTTTGGCGTTGGCGTTGCCCCCGGCCCCCTCCCAGCCTATGACGACTATATCTGCCAAGCCGTCGAGGCACTGCAGCTCAGCGTGGTGCGCATTGATGTATCCAATGACAATAAAGAGGCGCAAATGCGGCTCATGGATAGCTTAAGTCGAGCAGGTATAAAGCTAATTGTGCATTTTGTGCAGCATCCAGACGAGGCTAGGAATATTGCGAGAAAAAGCCAAGTGCAGCGTCAATGGGCAGAATTTATCCGCTATATTTTAAATCGCTATCAGCGCGATATTCATATGGTGGAAATTGGCAGTACGGTCAATCGTCCAAGATGGAGCGGCTACAGCCTGCAAAGTTTTGCGAGCGCATGGAAAATTGCCTACCCCATCGTCAAAGAGTTTCGCTTAACACTTGCTGGCCCTAATATCACCGACTTCGAGCCACCTTATACCGAGTTGTTTTTACGTAAACTAAAAAATATGCAACTGCTGCCCGATGTTTATAGCAACAATCTATTCGCTGAACGGGCGACCGAACCTGAGCGCTTTGATCATAAAGTGATGGGTTATGCGTTGGCCGATACGCTTAAATTTAATCTCATTAAAAAAGCTAAAACCCTGAAGCAATTAGCACTGGGCTTGGGGGTCAGTCGATTTGCTTCACTATCAAGCTTTTGGACACTGCCGCGTATTCATCGTTACACCATATTTACCGAATTAAAACAAGCTGACTACTTGGTACGCTACTTTGTGCTTTGTGCCGCTTCAGGCGCTTTGGAGAGAGCTTTTTGGGGGCCGCTGATTTGTCATCGTGAAGGCTTGATTGATGACTACGAAGAAGAATACCCACAAAGAGAAAAAATCAGTTATTACGAGAAAATTACTGGTCAGCTCAGCAAGTTAAAACGCAGACCTAGCTTCCATGCGATGCGTTTTATTATTACGCACCTAAGTGGAGCAGAATATCTAGGCTCACAAAGTAATTTAATAGGACTTGAAATTCATCGCTTTAAAAAGCAGCAGCGCGTTTTTGATATTGCTTGGTGTATTAACGGGCTGGGCTATAGTACTTATCAAGTGTATTCCGCCGATGCTCTAGCACGTGCTGAATTCATGGATATTCGCGGCGAAACAATCACCACATTACCAGACTTTATCAATGAGCAACCGGTGATGTTGCAATGGCAAGATATTAAAGATGCCTACAAGCCAATCGCGCGCGAGCAGGCATTGTCAGTCAATATTTGCCGCTATGGTTACGTGGACTACTTCCATTTGCAAAACCAACAATGGCAAGCAGTCATTGCCTCAAATTTACGCACTCAAGCCGTGCAACTATTTGAATATTTAATTGCGCAGCCAGACTATCCAGAGACTGCTATGCAAATGTTGCGTCAAGGACGCAATACCGTATGGCAAGTCCCTCATCCCCTGAATGCCAATCTTCAGTTGGTAATCAAACGCCCAGCTCGACAACATTGGCATAAGCGCTGGCTGGACAAAGGCAAACCGAATAAATCCAAAGCTGCGTGGAACGCGAGTTGTGAATTAATGCGCAAAGATATCTCGGTTGCAAAACCGATTGCTTTTATTGAGCACCTCAGTGAAACCGGTTTTAACTTTAATCTGTATGTATGTGAGGCTGTCAAACATCAAGCCACGGCAAGGGAAATGTTTGCCACATTCAATCAACAACATGATCAATTTTTGGGGATTAGTAAAACGCGATGTTTGCAAAAGCTCAGTCACTTTATCAATAAGATGCATCATCGTGGCGTGCTATTTAGAGACTTATCCGCAGGCAACTTATTACTGGATGTTTGTAATGACGAGTTGGATATCACGTTGATTGATACCAATCGTGCCCGATTTTATCCACACTCTCTGTCCAACAGACAGCGCATTAAAGATTTGGTCAGAGTGTGCAATAAATTAAATTGGCCAGACCGTGAAGCTTTTCTCACCTACTATTACGCTGGCAATGGCAAGCATATTTCTGTATTTAATAAATTACCGTTTTATCTTTATGATGCAAAAGTCATTATAAAACGCAAGTTGGGACGTAAGGCTTGGCGACAATTAATAAGCCGATTTAGCGCTTAGTTTTGCCAGCAAAAAATGATTGACAGCCGGAGCCCGCATCCCTAATATAGCGCCTCTTTCGAGAGTACTGTTTGTATCCATTGGGGGTATAGCTCAGCTGGGAGAGCGCTTGCATGGCATGCAAGAGGTCAGCGGTTCGATCCCGCTTATCTCCACCAATCATCTGTATAAATTAGGCGCAAGCCTGCATTGATGCGAATCTCAAGCTGATTCAGATTGATTTAAATCGGTGCTAACAGTATAATGCTCGTTTCTTAGGTCCCCATCGTCTAGAGGCCTAGGACACCTCCCTTTCACGGAGGCGACCGGGGTTCGAATCCCCGTGGGGACGCCAATATATTCTTCATATATTGCTCAAAAATTCTTGCTTCTTTTGCTTTTATTGTGAACCAGATTAAGCATCGGTTTCCTTATCAGCTTCTGTATCGCATCAGTTTTATACCTCAAATAAAAAAGGGTCCCGCAGGACCCTGATTTAAATCTGCACAGCTTTTATTTCAATTCATACACCACGATTAAGTCACCCTGCTTGTAGCCCAAAATCGCATTACCTCCAGCGGCAACAGCAACATATTGTTTACCATCTATTTGATAACTAATTGGTGGAGCATCCACTCCATACTCTAGCTTATCCCGCCACAAAATATGTCCGTTAGAACTGTCATAAGCATTGAAGTGACCATCGCCCTCACCCATAAAAATTAATCCAGATGCGGTACTCAAAATTCCTCCCAACAACGGCTGATCGGTTTTGTTTTGCCAGGCTATCTTGCCGTTGGATAAGTCAATCGCACTTAGCAACCCCCATCTGGGAGCATCCGCTAATTCTGACGAGGTATAACGCAGTGGAGGTAATCCATTTGCTTGGACAGTTTCATGCAAGGTATATTTCACAGGCGCATGTATCGCTGCCACAAAGGCCTTTTGACGGGCTGGATCTACCGATGCCGGAGACCAATTTACCCCTCCTAAAATTCCGGGATAAAGAATCACACCATCAAAAGTGGCTTTCGAAAACATGTTCTTTTGCGGCACAAATGCCTCTGATTTCATCAGCAATTTGCCACTCATTCTATCGTGCACATACAGCCAACCTGTTTTGCCAGCCTCTGCGACTGCAGGATATATCTTGCCATTTAAATTCAAATCAACCAGGAACGGCGGACTCGCCAAATCATAGCCCCAGACATCGTGAGGAACTTGTTGATAGTGCCATTTAAGTTTGCCGGTCGCCACATCCAAAGCCACCAAAGAGACGGTGTAGAGGTTGTCGCCTGGCCGCGATACATCGTTCATTTGAGGAGAAGGATTGCCGGTTCCAAAAAACAGCACTCCGGTTTTGCTGTCGATTGCCGGTGTCGTCCATGCTGAGCCCCCACCGTAGCGCGCAGATTCTCGATATTGCTGAAAGGTAGATTTTTCATGTTGAATATCACGATTGAGCGGTATTCCATCGTGAGTCGTTGGGGTGAATTGTCCCTCCCAACCTTGTTCAGGAATCGTGTCGAATTGCCATACGCGACTACCATCTTGAATATCAAAGGCAGCTAGAAAACCAGGTCTACCATAGCGCCCAGTGACACCAATCACCGCTCCTAATGGCGCATCCTCGCGTGGATTATCAATATGCAAGCCGTAGCCTACACCAGTAATACCAACAATCACCTTATTCTGATAAACAATAGGCGCCATGGCAACGCCTACGCCTGTACCGCCAGATACTTTAGCGTTGCTATTCGGGTCATCCTTGTTAAGCGTGTCTTGACCCTCAGTGAGCCCGCTATCTTCAACGACATTGATATCCCAAAGTACTTTGCCGGTTTTGCTATCTAAGGCAAGCAACCTTGCATCCACGGTCCCCATAAATACCTTGCCATAAGCAACAGCGACGCCACGATTCGCGGGGCCGCAACACATTTTCCAATTGGCACGCATTTGATGTTGATAACGCCAGAGTTGTTTGCCAGTTTTAGCGTCTAACGCGACAACGTGATTGAAAGGCAAGGAAATATACATCACCCCATCACTAACAATCGGTGTGACTTGAAAACTACTTTTGACACCGCTGCGAAACTCCCAAGCCTTGCCGAGCTTTTGCACATTTTGTGGGTTGATTTGTTTACCGGGGAAATGGCGCTGATTGGTATAGTCCAACCCAAAACTTGGCCATTGGGGATCGGTTTTTTGTGTTACCTGATCGATACGTCGAGTATCGCTATCCAGTTCTTGCGCGCGAGCAACTAAAGCGCTGAGTAAAAAAGCGAGTAAAACGGCAAGATGTTTCATGACTAAAACTCTGCTACAGAAAGATAAGAGTATAGCCTCTATCTCGGATTTTATGGACAAATCCCTTAAAATGACTGCATGCGCAACGACAGCCAACTCACTTGGGTAAACGGCCAACCCTATTCTGCCATGTTTGAGGATATCTACTTCTCTCAAGACCATGGTCTGCAAGAGACCGAGTATGTGTTCTTGCAACAAAATCAATTGCAGCAACGCTGGCAGAATCTCGATAAAACACACTTCACCATTATTGAAACCGGATTTGGTACAGGGCTTAATTTTCTGAGTAGCTGTCAGCTATGGCTGAAAACTAGCCAAGCGCAGCAACGCTTGCACTTTATCTCCTGCGAGCAATTTCCGCTCAACCTTAGCCAAATGCAGCAAGCCCATGCCCTATGGCCTGAGCTTGCTGACATCAGTGCTGCGCTACTTGAGCAATATGCCTATTTAGGCCATGGTTTTCATCGCTTTCATCTATTTCATCAGCGCATCAGTCTGACCCTGTTTATAGGGGATGTGATGCAGATGATGAAACAATTACATGGCATCGCTGATGCGTGGTTTTTAGATGGTTTCGCGCCAGCCAAAAATCCTGCTATGTGGCAGCCAGAGATGTTTCGTTGTATGGCACAACATTCACAAGCAAATACCACTTTTGCAACATTCACTGCTGCGGGAGAAGTTAAACGAGGCCTACAAAGTGCTGGCTTTGTGGTGAATAAAATAGCAGGGTTTGGCAAAAAACGTGAAATGCTGAGTGGCTATTTTTCAGCTGACACACTCAAAGCAAAAGCCACCCCAAGCTTTGCGAAAACCAAATCAGCCCTCATATTGGGCGCCGGCGTATCTGGCTTAACTTCTGCACACGCATTGGCAAAACGAGGTTGGCAATGTACGGTGATAGAACAGCATCACGACATCGCGCAAGAGGCCTCAGGCAATCCAGTGGCAGTGTTATACCCTAAACCGAACGATGGCAATAATCCTTTAAATCAAATCGCCATCGCCAGTTATCAATACAGTTTGGCTTGGTTGCAGCAGTTACATTTATCTACGCAAGATTGTAATTTTTGTGGAATATTGCAACTGGCTGAAAATGAAACTGAGGCAAAAAGACTTGCGTCTATTGCGAAAAAACTACCTACATTGACGCGCTGGCTAAGTGCTGAACAAGCGACAGAGATTGCCGGTGCAACCATTCATCAGCCCGCTTTATATTATCCTGATGCTGGCTGGATCAGGCCGCAACAATTATGCAAGCGGCTTGCAGAAGATCCAGGAATACATTTACAGTTTCATCAACATGCTTTAAGAATAGAGCAAACGGATTTGGGATGGCGTGTGTGGGATGGTGCTCAAGTCTTAGGTGAAGCTGCAGTCCTTGTGCTAGCCAACGCCTATCATATTGCTGACTTTAGCCATTCCCAACACTGTGAACTTATCCCTGTTCGCGGCCAAATTAGCTTTTTACCTAGTCATCCGCAACTTGAAAAACTGGCTTGCGTGCTGTGCGCTGATGCCTATCTCACCCCGAATATTGATGACTATCACAGCTTGGGCGCCACCTTTGAGCCACACCAAAAAGACCTTACAGTCAGCGCAGAGGCGCACCAACAAAATTTAGCAGCACTACAAAATATTTTGCCAGACGTTGATATTGCACAATTTGACACAAAGAAACTGCAAGGAAGAAGCGCCATTCGTAGTTGTAGCTTCGATTACTTACCTTTCGTAGGCGCAGTGATAGATACCGAAAATATGCCATCTCAAACGGCTTTTTTACGTGACAAAAGCTTATTACCTCCCCTGCTACGAGGCTTGTATATCCATGCGGGGCATGGCGCAAAAGGACTTTTGCAAGCGCCTTTGTGTGCGGAGATTTTGGCTTGCCAAATCAATGCCGAACCTATGCCCGTTAGCTTGGAGCTTTTAGCTGCATTAAATCCTAATCGACAACAATTAAAAAAATTAGGCTTAAAAGCAATCAGGCAACGGTATCAAGACCCTCTGCTATCTGCTGAGCAATCAAGGTAGAATCCTGTCATGTCTATCAGCTCAAAATATCAGCAAGCATTGCAGCATCACCGTCAAGGACAGTTATCTCAAGCAGAACGTCTTTATATGTCGGTACTCAACACTGACCCGAATCATCTGGATAGTTTGCATTATCTTGGGCTGTTGTATTATCAAACGGATAGAAATCAACAAGCCAAAACGCTACTAGAAAAAGCTTACAAATTATCCCCTAATAATATTGATTTAATTC
>JACCDX010757267.1_pt1 | contig 23253 bp, 13 predicted proteins | sample 7449681 | NCBI WGS metagenome assembly JACCDX01 (sample SAMN15323450, study PRJNA562643) | freshwater metagenome | isolation source: river surface water | place: USA:Blue River Watershed | collected 2017-08-18
CGGCCGGCTATGACGCGATGATCGCCAGCACGACGAAGCTGAACACGCCGGGCAAGGAGCTGGCCGACATCGCCGGCGTGCACGCGCTGACCGACGTGACCGGCTTCGGCCTGCTCGGCCATACGCGCGAGATGGCGCTGGGCGCGAAGCTGGGTGCGCGCATCGATCTGCCGCAGGTGCCCTTCCTGCCGGGTGTCGAGGGTTTGGCGGCACAGGGCTGCATCACCGGCGCCTCCGGTCGCAACTGGGCCGGGTATGGCAAGGACGTGCAGCTCGCCGACGGCGTGACGCCGGTGCAGCAGGCGCTGCTGTGCGACCCGCAGACCTCGGGCGGGCTGCTGGTTGCTTGCGCGCCGGAGGCGGTTGAACAGGTGCTGGAGGTGTTCCGGCGGAATGGCTTTGCGGATGCGGCCGTGGTGGGGGAGATGACGGAGGGTGTACCAGGGGTGGCGGTGGCTGTTTGAGATTTTGAAGACACTGGACCCCGGCCTTCGCCGGGGTGACGTTCAATGGCGAAATGTCTTCAAAACCGTCGTCCCAGCGCACGCTGGGACCCATCGTCGATCATCCCGTGGCATCGTTCTTGGCGATGCGACCATGGATCCCGGCTTGCGCCGGGATGACGAATTTGAGGCCCTCTCAATCGAAATGTCTTCAAAACCGTCGTCCCAGCGCACGCTGGGACCCATCGTCGATCATCCCGTGGCATCGTTCCGCGGGGCGCGAACATGGATCCCGGCTTGCGCCGGGATGACGAATTTGAGGCCAGCAGCATTTTAAACGTCATCCCGGCGAAGGCCGGGATCCAGCGTCTTGATGCCAACAGCGCGCCCCCTCACTTCGCCAGCCGAATCCCCGTCACCTGCCACCCCGCCCCCGCCGGAAAAAAATTCCGATAGCTGACCCGCGCGTGCCCATCCGGCGTGAACACCGACGACCCCCGCAGCACCTGCTGGTTGACCATGAATTTGCCGTTGTACTCGCCGACCGCGCCCTTCGCCGGCCGGTAGCCCGGATAAGGCGCATAGGCACTGGACGTCCATTGCCAGCAAGCGCCGAACGCGTCATCGATGGCAAGCGTGCGCACCGCATGCTCCCACTCCGCCTCGGTCGGCAATCTTGCGCCGGCCCAGCGCGCATAAGCATCCGCTTCGTACAGCGACAGGTGGCGCACCGGCGCCTCCGGGTCGAGCGCATGCTCGCCCTGCAATGAAAACTCCGTCCAGCCGCCATCACGATCCGCCCGCCAGTACAGCGGCGCCTCGCGCGCACCGGCCTGCTGCCATGCCCAGCCGTCGGACAGCCACAGCAGCGGCTGCGCATAACCGCCGTCGGCAATGAATTCGGCATACTCGCGGTTGCTCACCAGCCGCGATGCGAACTCGAAAGGCTGCAGCCACTGCGCATGTCGCGGCAGCTCGTTGTCGAACGCAAAGCCGTTGCCGTCATGGCCGACCTCGACCAGCCCGCCGACGATTTCCCGCCATCGCATCGGCTTCGCAACAAAAGGCTCGGGAGCGCCAGCCCGAGCCGCTGGCTTCAGCGGATTCATCGCCAGCAGCGCCAGCAAGTCAGTACAGATCAGCTCCTGATGCTGCTGCTCATGCTGCATGCCGAGCCCGACCAGCGCCGTCAGCTCATCACTCACGCCGGACGCGAGCAATGCCTCCATGCGCGCATCAACCTGCGCGCGCCAGTCGAGCACCTCGCGCATCGCCGGCCGGGTCAGCAGGCCACGGCGTGCGCGCGGATACGGCTCGCCGATCGATTCGTAATACGAATTGAACAGCTGCCGGAACGCCGCATCGAAGGCGCGGAAGCCGGGCTCGAACGCCGCCAGCACGAAAGTCTCGAAGAACCAGGTGGTATGCGCGAGATGCCATTTGACCGGACTCGCATCCGGCATCGCCTGCGCGCTGCAGTCTTCGTCCGACCATCCCTCAACCAGAGACAGGCTGCGGCGGCGCACGCTGCGATAAGCAGCCGCGATGCCGTTCTCAGTGGCCGACGCTGCGCGCATGGCAGACCAGGAAGCCGCGCGTGTCGTCGAACCAGCGCCGCACGACGCCGAAGCCGGACTCGCGCAGCAGCGCTTCGAAGTCCTCGGGCGAATACTTGTAGCTGCACTCGGTCAGTATCGCCTCGCCGGCCTGCAGCAGGCGGCTGCCGCCGCGCCAGCGCACCTGCTGCTCGCGACGCGCGACCAGCCACATCTCGATGCGCTGCCGCTCCGCATTGAAGAAGGCATGATGGCGAAATGCACGGACGTCGAAGTCTGCGCCCGCAAGCCGGTTCAGGTGGCGCAGCAGGTTCAGGTTGAAGCTGGCCGTCACGCCCAGCGCGTCGTCATACGCGACCTCCATCTGCGCCACTGGCTTCAGCAGGTCGATGCCCACCAGCAGGCCGCCGCCGTCAGCCTGCACGCACAGCGACCACAGGCTGCGCAGCAGCGTGCGCGCGTCGTCCCGGGAGAAATTGCCGATCGATGAACCGGGGTAGAAGAACAGCGGCTGGCGACACGCGACCGAAGACGGCCAGCGCAATCCGCGCGAAAAATCCGTCACCAGTCCGGTAAGCTGCAGCTGCGGATGGCGACCCTGCAGCCGCTGCAATGCAGCCAGCAGGAAATCGCCGGCAATATCGACCGCCACATAATGCGCCGGTCGCAAGGTCGGCAGCAGCAGCTCGGCCTTCGCGCAATCGCCGGCACCGAGATCGACCAGCGTGCAATCCTCGCCGGCCGAGTCGGCAATCGCTGCCGCATGCTGTCGGTAAATGCTGCGCTCGAGCCGCGTCGGATAATACTCGGCCAGCTCGGTGATCGCGGTAAACAGGCAAGAGCCGAGCGAGTCATAGAAATAGCGCGGCGCCAGCCACGGCGGCGATGCCAGCATGCCCGCCATCGGATCGCCGTTCGCGTCGGCCGGCGTGGCTTCCTGTTGAATAATTTCCGGCAATCGCAGTCCTCGTCAGCATCGACACCACGACGCTGCAAGACGCATACCGGCAGCCCTGCGCGCGGATTGCTACACTGACGCTCCATGAATGCTCCCGACGTTCCCCTTCGTCCCGCACCGTTCGCGCTCGAGTGCCGGCAATTGCGCAAGGTCTACGGCTCGCGCACCGTGCTGCGCGGCATCGACCTGCAGCTGCGGCCCGGCGAATACGTGGCCGTGATGGGCGAGTCCGGCGTCGGCAAGTCCACGCTGCTGAACCTGATCGCCGGGCTCGATGCGCCTGACGGCGGCGAGCTGCGCATCGACGGCCAGCCGGTCGATGCGCTCGACGACGACACGGCGACGCAGCTGCGCCGGCAGAAGCTCGGCTTCATCTTCCAGGCCTTCCACCTGCTGCCGCACCTGACGCTGCAGCAGAACGTCGCGCTGCCGCTGCTGCTGAACGGCCTGCCGCAGGAACGCGCGGCGCAGATGCTGGCGGCGGTCGGACTGGCCGGCCGCGAACAGGATTTCCCGCGCCAGCTGTCCGGCGGCGAGATGCAACGCGTTGCGATCGCGCGCGCGCTGGCGCACCGGCCGCGGCTGCTGCTGGCCGACGAGCCAACCGGCAACCTCGACCCGGACACCGCCGCCGACATCCTGCAGCTGCTGAAGGACGAGATCCGCACCAACCAGGCTTCAGCCGTCGTCGTCACGCATTCACCGCTGGCTGCTGCCGGCGCCGACCGCGTGCTGCTGCTCACGCGCGACGGGCTGCGCGAACTGGCGCCGCACGAAGTGCGCGAACGATGAGCCTGCTGCACTGGCTATTGGTCGGCGAATGGCGAGCGCATCCGGTTCGCGCGCTGGTGGCGCTGGCCGCGATCGCGATCGGCGTCGCACTCGGCTTTGGCATCCACCTGATCAACAGCGCCGCGTTCAATGAATTCTCTGCGGCCGCGCGCAGCCTGTCCGGCAGCGCCGACCTGCAGTTGCGCGCCAGGGCCGGCAGCTTCGACGAGACACTGTATGCGCACATTGCCACGCTGCCCGAGGTCGCGGTGGCGTCGCCGGTGCTGGAGCTCGACCTGCCGGTGCCCGGCCAGCGCAGCCCGCTGAAGCTGCTGGGCATCGACAGCTTCCGCGCTGCCGAAGTCGCGCCCGACCTGCTTGGCGTGCCGGCAGCCGACCGGCCTTTCGACGGCCTGCAGGCCGACACGGTGTTCCTGTCGCCGGCAGCGCTGGAATGGCTGCAGCTGAAGACAGGCGACACGCTGGTGCTGCTGAATGGCACCCGCAACGTGCAACTGCGCGTGGCCGGCACGCTGCTGCGCGCACGCGCGGGACAGCGGCTGGCAGTGATGGACATCGGCAGCGCACAATGGCAGTTCGGCCGCGTCGGCCAGCTGTCGCGCATCGACCTGCGGCTGGCGACCGGCGCCAGCCTGCCGGCGGTGCGCGAGCAACTCGAACAAGGCTTCGGCAACAGCCTCACCCTCGCCGCGGCGGACGATCAGGACAAGCGCACCGCGACGATGTCGCGCGCCTATCGGGTCAACCTGAACGTGCTCGCGCTGGTCGCGCTGTTCACCGGCGCCTTCCTGGTGTTCTCGACACAGGCGCTGTCGGTGCTGCGTCGCCGTCCGCAATTTGCGCTGTTGCGCACGCTGGGCGTGACGCGCGCACAATTGCTGTGGCAGGTGCTGGCCGAAGGCGCGCTGCTCGGCGCGCTCGGCGCGGCACTCGGCATCGCGCTCGGTCATGCGCTGGCCGTGGTCGCGCTGTCGCTGTTCGGCGGCGATCTTGGCGGCGGCTACTTCCCCGGCATCCGGCCGAGCGTGGCGTTCAGTCCGGTGGCTGCCCTCGTGTTCTTCATCGCCGGCACCGGCGTGGCGCTGCTCGGCAGTCTCGCGCCCGCATGGGAAGCGGCGCGCGCGCGGCCGGCCGCTGCACTGAAGGCCGGCGGCGAAGACCTCGCGCTGGCGCCGCTGGCCACGCCATGGCCGGCACTGGCCGCGCTGGCGCTGGGTGCCGTGTTCACGCAATTGCCGGCCGTCGATGGCCTGCCCGTATTCGGCTATCTCGCCATCGTGCTGCTACTCGTGGGCAGCATCGCGCTGATGCCGCGCGCGGCCGGGCTGGTGTTCTCGCGGCTGGCGAAGCGCTGGCGCGGCGTGGCCGGCGGGCTGGCGCTGGCGCGGCTGGCGAATGCGCCGAACCAGGCCGCGATCGCGCTGGGCGGCGTGCTCGCGAGTTTCTCCCTGATGGTGGCGATGGCGATCATGGTGGCGAGCTTTCGCGTGTCCGTCGACGACTGGCTGCAGCAGCTGCTGGCGGCCGACCTGTATGTGCGGGTCGCCGGCGGCAACGAGAACGGACTGCTGGCGCCGTCGGAACAGGCGGCCATCGCTGCGCTGCCCGCCGTCGGACGCGCGGAATCGACGCGCTGGCTGCAGCTGTCGCTTGATCCTTCGCGGCCGACGGTTGCGCTGATTGCGCGCTCGGCCAACACGGGCGACATCACGCGCGCGCTGCCGATGGTCGGTGAAGTGCTGGACGATGTGGCGCGACCGGTATGGATTTCGGAAGCGATGGTCGACCTGTACGGCTGGCGGAACGGCATGCAGGTCACGCTGCCGCTGGCCGGTTCGCTGCACCGCTTCACCGTGGCCGGCGTCTGGCGGGACTATGCGCGCCAGACCGGCGCGATACAGATGCGGCTGTCGGATTACCGCGCCCTCAGCGGCGACGCCAGCGTGAATGATCTGTCGCTGTGGCTGGCGCGTGGCGTCAGCATGGACGCCTTGCGCGCGCAGCTGCAGCAGCTGCCGTTTGCGAGTGCGCTCGAATTCGCCGAACCGGGCGAGATACGCGCGATCAGCCTGACCATCTTCGATCGCAGCTTCATGATCACCTACCTGCTCGAAGGCGTGGCGATCCTGATCGGCCTGTTCGGCGTGGCCGCGACCTTCTCGGCGCAGGTGCTGGCACGCGTAAAGGAATTCGGCATGCTGCGGCACATCGGGATTGCGCGCCGGCAGATCCTCGCGCTGCTGCTCGGCGAGGGTGCGCTGCTGGCCAGCCTTGCGATTGCTGCCGGCTTCGTGCTGGGCTGGTGCATCAGCCTGATCCTCGTTTTCATCGTGAACCCGCAGTCGTTCCACTGGACGATGCAGATGCACATGCCGTGGGGACTGCTGGCGGTGGTCGCGCTGGTGCTGCTGCTGTCGGCGTCGCTGACGGCACTGCTGGCGGGGAGGATGGCGGTGTCGGGCAGTGCAGTGCGGGCGGTTCGGGAGGATTGGTGATGGTTGCGGGTTTTTTGCGGAAGACGCTGGATCCCGGCCTGCGCCGGGATGACCCTTCTAGGGAGCACGGACGACCAGGCGCCGTCGACTCCTGCGAGATACACCACTCGGCATATCAATCGCCATATCAATCGGCGTATCCGTCGCAGCACCGGCGATGCCAGTCAAATGCCGCCGGCCCCAGCATCGTCATCCCGGCGCAGGCCGGGATCCAGCGTCTTTTGCCTCGCCGGCTGCCCGCCAGTCTGACTAAGCTTTGGCGCTTCCTGCTGCCAGTATTCTTGCTGGTCCTTCAACTGATGGCAGTCAGCGCAAGCGCACGCGATTTCGCCCCGGTCACACCCGACAAGCACCTCAGCTTCCCCCGCGACTTCGGCGCGCACCCCGACTTCCGCACCGAATGGTGGTACGCCACCGGCTGGCTGCAAACGTCGGACGGCAAGCCGCTCGGCTTCCAGGTGACCTTCTTCCGCTCGGCCACCGAGCATGACCGCGCCAACCCCAGCCGCTTCGCACCGACGCAGCTGATCGTCGCGCATGCCGCGCTGTCCGACCCCGCACTCGGCCGGCTGCAGCATGACCAGAAGATCTCGCGCGTCGGCTTTGGGCTGGCCGGGGCCGGCGTCACCGACACCGACCTGAAGCTGGGCCGCTGGCAGATGCGCCGCGACAGCAGCGGCAGCTACCGCGTCAGCCTGCCCGCACGCGACTTCACGCTCGAGCTGTCGATGACGCCAACGCAGCCGCTGCTGCTGCAGGGAACGCTGGGTTACTCGCGCAAAGGTCCGAAGCCGGAACAGGCCAGCTACTACTACAGCGAGCCGCAGCTGCAGGTCAGCGGCATCGTCACCCGGCAGGGCAAGCCGCAGAAAGTCAGCGGCAGTGCATGGCTCGATCATGAATGGTCGAGCACGGTGCTGGACCCGCAGGCGGTCGGCTGGGACTGGGTCGGCGCGAACCTTGACGATGGCAGCGCGCTGATGGCCTTCCGCATCCGTCGTGCCGACGGCAGCACGCTGTGGCAGCATGCGATGCTGCGCGAGCGCAGTGGACGGCAACGGCAGTTCGGCGGCGACGCGGTGCACTTCTCGCCGCAGCGCCAGTGGAAGTCGCCGCGCACGAACGCCAGCTATCCGGTGCAGCTCGAGCTGCAGGTCGGCACCGAGCGCTGGCGGCTGACGCCGCTGCAGGACGACCAGGAACTCGACTCGCGGCAATCCACCGGTGCAGTCTACTGGGAGGGCGCAGTGACGCTCGAGCGCGACGGCCGGCGCGCGGGGCGCGGCTACCTCGAACTGACCGGCTACCAGAAAGCGCTGAAACTATGAAGACAATGACCGAGCGCCCGAAGTCGCGCAGCGGACTGAAAACGCTGGCCGGCCTGCTGCCGTTCCTCGCGCCGTACCGCGCGCGCATCGCCGCAGCCTTGGCCGCGCTGCTGGTCGCCGCGTCGGCCACGCTGGCCATACCGTATGGCTTCCGCAATCTGGTCGACCTCGGCTTCACCACCGCCGGCAGCGCACAGGCCGCGCAAGTGAACCTGTATTTCATCGCGCTGTTCGCGATCGCCTGCGTGCTCGCAGTCGCCACCGCAGCACGCTTCTACCTCGTGTCCTGGCTCGGCGAGCGCGTCACCGCCGACCTGCGCAACGCGGTCTACGCGCATGTACTCAGGCAAAGCCCGCAGTTCTTCGAGACCACGCAGACCGGCGAAGTGCTGTCGCGGCTGACCACCGACACCACGCTGATCCAGACCGTGGTCGGCACCAGCATCTCGATGGCGCTGCGCAATCTTCTGCTGCTGGCCGGCGGCCTGGCGATGATGTTCTTCACCAGCCTGACGCTGTCGCTGATCATCCTCGTGATGCTGGTTGCGATCATCGTGCCCATCGTGATCGTCGGTCGCCGCGTGCGCCGGCTGTCGCGCGCGTCACAGGACCGGATCGCCGATGCATCCGGGCTGGCCGGCGAGAAGCTGAACGCGATTGCGGTCGTGCAGGCGCATGCGCATGAGCGGCGCGAGGCAAATCGCTTTGCCGATGCTGTCGAGCGCGCGTTCGACACCGCGATCGAGCGCATCCGCGCGCGCTCCGTGCTGACGGTGATGGCGATCCTGCTGGTGTTCGCCGCGATCGTGTTCGTGCTGTGGCTGGGCGCGCATGCGGTGCTTGAAGGCCGCATGAGCGCCGGCCAGCTCGCGCAGTTCATCCTGTATGCGGTGATTGTCGCGGGGGCGATTGGTGCCTTGTCCGAAGTGATCGGCGATGCGCAGCGCGCCGCCGGTGCAAGCGAACGGCTGCTGGAGCTGCTGGCGGCGCAATCGCCGATCGCGTCGCCGGCACAGCCGCTGGCGCTGCCGGAACGTGCCGCTGCCGGCGCGGCGCTGCAGATCGAGCACCTGTCGTTCGCCTATCCGTCGCGCCCCGGCACCGCTGCGCTGTCCGACCTGTCGCTTCGGGTCGCACCGGGGGAGACGGTGGCCATCGTCGGACCGTCCGGCGCCGGCAAGACCACGCTGTTCCAGTTGCTGCTGCGCTTCTACGATCCGGCCGCCGGCCGCATCTCGCTGGATGGCGTGGACCTGCGCGAACTCGCCCTCGACGAGCTGCGCCATGCGATCGGCGTCGTGCCGCAGGACACCGTGGTGTTCTCCGCCGACGCGATGGAAAACATACGCTACGGCCGGCCCGACGCCAGTGATGACGAAGTGATCGCTGCAGCGAAACTGGCGGCCGCGCACGAGTTCATCGAACGGCTGCCGGAGGGTTACCGCTCCTTCCTCGGCGAGCGCGGCGTGCGCCTGTCCGGCGGACAAAGGCAGCGGATCGCGATCGCCCGCGCGCTGCTGAAGAACCCGCCGCTGCTGCTGCTCGACGAAGCGACCAGCGCGCTCGATGCGGAATCGGAACGGCTGGTGCAGCGCGCGCTGGAAGCGGCGATGGTCGGGCGAACCACGCTGGTGATTGCGCACCGCCTCGCCACCGTGCAGCGCGCGACGCGCATCATCGTGATGGAACACGGAAGGATCGTGGAAGTCGGCACGCATGCCGAGCTGGTGGCAGCCGGCGGGCTGTATGCGAGCCTCGCGGCGCTGCAGTTCGAGACGCTGCGCTGACTCAGTTCAGCGTGCGCAGCCTTTCGTAGATCATCCGCTGCAGTTCGTAAAAGTCGTCCGCATCGCCGAGCGTTTCACGTCCGATGTCAATGGCGATCTCGAAGATCTCGCGCGCTTCCTTCTGCTCGCCCAGCGTGACGTAGCACTCGGCCATGCGGAATGCGGCCGGCATGAAGTCGGAATCCAGCGCCAGCAGCATCGAATAGAAAGTCGCGGCGAGCAGCGCATCGCCGAGCAGCTGCAGGATCATGCCGACCATGAACATGTAGCGCGGGTCGAGCGGCCGGCTGACCGACAGGTACAGCGCCAGCGGCAGCGCCTCTGCATAGCTTGCCTCGCCGAACAGCCGGTAGGCCTCCGCATGCACCGCCTCGACCACCTCGTCGGGCCAGGCATCGGCCTGCGCCTTCTGCATGCCGGCGCCGAGCTTGCGCTGGACCTGCAGCACCTTGTCGGGTACTTCGACGAAGCTGGCGTTGACGAGCGCAACAATCTCGCGCACATCATCCTCGACGGCGGCGGTATGAAAGGGCTTCATGATCGCCTCGCGCTCATTCGCCGGCCGCAGAAGCGGCAGCGATGTTCTGCAGCACGGCGACGCAGGCGGCGCGCTGCGGCGCCGGCAGCGTGCCGGCCTGCGCCGGCTGCGGCATTGCCTCGGGCTGGTTCAGCCGGTCGAGCAGTGCTTTTTGCCGCTCCGCGAAAAATGCCTGCCTGCGTTCGGCTGCCGGGCTGCGCGCCTGTGCTGCCGGAGCAGCGGGTGAAGCCGGCGCGGATGACGGCGGCGCCAGCGGCGTCAGCTCGACCGGCGCCATCATGAAGGCCGACAAGGGTTTGGCGCCACCGGCGGTTTGCGCCTGTGCCGCAGTCGCGGCGAGCGTGGTTTGGGGAGGGGTGTTGATTTTCACGGGACGTCTCCGGCAGCGATGAGGATTCAGGGCAAGGCGGCGCAACAGGCCATCTCCCTTGCAGTGGAGCTGCCCGGGGCGGAGTTCCGCGAACGACCGTGCCATTCCCGAACGGCACCGGAGGAAGTGTCGTGCGCAGGTTAAAATGCCTGATCCCAAGGAATCACGACCATGCGCCAATACCTCGACTTCATGCGCCATGTCTTCGAACATGGCACCGAAAAAACCGACCGCACCGGCACCGGCACGCGCTCCGTCTTCGGCTACCAGATGCGCTTCGACCTGCAGGAAGGCTTCCCGATGGTCACCACCAAGAAGCTGCACCTGAAATCCATCGTCCATGAATTGATCTGGTTCCTGCAGGGCTCGACCAATATCGCTTACCTGAAAGACAATGGCGTCACCATCTGGGACGAATGGGCCGATGAAAACGGCAACCTCGGACCGGTGTACGGCTACCAGTGGCGTTCATGGCCCGCGCCGAACGGCGAGCACATCGACCAGATCGCTCAACTGATTCAGCAGATCAAAGCCAATCCGGACTCGCGCCGACTGATCGTGTCGGCCTGGAACGTGTCGGACATTCCGCGGATGAAGCTGCCGCCCTGCCACGCGTTCTTCCAGTTCTACGTCGCCGACGGCAAGCTGTCCTGCCAGCTGTACCAGCGCAGCGCCGACATCTTCCTCGGCGTGCCGTTCAACATCGCGTCCTATGCGCTCTTGACCCACATGGTGGCCGAGCAGACCGGACTCGACGTCGGTGATTTCGTCTGGACCGGCGGCGACTGCCACATCTACTCGAACCATGTCGAGCAGGTGAAGGAGCAGCTGTCGCGCGAACCGCTGCCGCTGCCGAAGCTGGTGCTCAAGCGCAAGCCCGACTCGATCTTCGACTACCGCTATGAGGACATCGAGGTCGTCGGCTACCAGTCGCATCCGGCGATCAAGGCGCCGGTCGCGGTCTGAACATCGGTGCGGGCAGCTGCTGCGGCAGGCTGCCGACCTCGTCGGGCGGCACCGGCTGGCTGAAGTAAAAGCCCTGCGCGATATCGCATCCCAGCGCATCCAGCGCGTTCAGCTGCTCCTCGGTCTCCACGCCCTCGGCGACCACCTCGAGCCCGAGGTTGTGCGCCAGCTGGATGATGGATGTCGCAATCGCCGCGTCCTTGTCCGAGATCGTCAGGTTGCGTATGAACTGGCGATCGATTTTCAACGAGTCCAGCGGAAACTGCTTCAGGTAGGCGAGCGATGAATAGCCGGTGCCGAAGTCATCGACCGACAGCCGCAGCCCCATCGACTTGAGCACGCCCAGCACCGTGGTCGCGCATTCGGTGTTCGTCATCAGCATGCTCTCGGTCAGCTCGAGCTCGATCTGCCGCGCCGGCAGGCCGGTCTGCTCGAGTATCCGCTGTATGGTCTGCACCAGGAACTTGTCGGCGAACTGACGCGCCGACAGGTTCAGCGAGATCGTGCAGTCCGCTGGCAACAGCTCGGCCCAGGCCTTGCGCTGCCGACAGCCGGCCGCGATCACCCATTGGCCGGCGCGGACCATCATGCCGGTATCTTCGAGGATGGGCACGAACACCGACGGCGGGATCGCGCTGCCGCCGTGGTCCCAGCGCAGCAATGCCTCAAGGCCCACCAGGCGTCCCGTGACAAGGTCGAACTGCGGCTGGTAATGCAGCGCCAGCGCTTCCTTCTCGACCGCCGCACGCAAGCCCTGCTCGAGCATCAGCGCGCCGTGGCCGCGCGCATTCATCTCCGGCTGGTAGTGGACATGCATGTTGCGCCCGTCGCGCTTGGCCTGGTACATCGCCACGTCGGCCGTGCGCATCAGCGACTCGATATCCTCGCCACTGCCGGGAAAGGTGCTGATGCCGATGCTGGCGCTGACGACCACATCGATATCCTCGCGCAGCGTGAAGGGCTGCCGCAGCGCATTCAGGATCTTCTTCGCCACCGCGGCCGCATCGTCCGGGAACGCGAGGTCGCCGAGCACGATGGTGAATTCGTCGCCGCCCAGCCGTGCGACGATGTCATAGGTACGCACCTGTTCCTTCAGCCGGCGTGCGACCGCCCGCAGCAGCAGGTCGCCGATTTCATGGCCGAGGTTGTCATTGATGCGCTTGAAATGGTCGAGGTCGATGAACATCAGCGCGACATGGCTGCCGTTGCGGCGCGCATGCTCGATCGCCGCGTGCAAGGCCGCCTTGAACGCATTGCGGTTGCCCAGGCCGGTGAGGAAATCGGTGACGGTCTGCTGCCGCAGCTCTTCTTCCAGCGCGCGGCGCTCGGTGATGTCCTGGAACACGACGACCTCGCCATTCACCTTGCCCGCGAGCGGGGAACGGCAATAGGACGCGAGGAAGGTCGAGCCGTCGGCACGCAGGAAAGTCGCCTCATCCACCACCGGCGTGGTCGCACGCCGCAACTCCGTCCACGGCGAACTCGGCTCGCGCTCGTCGGTCTCGTCCGCCAGTCGCAGGAATTGCGTGAAGCTGCGGCCGATCACCTCGTCCGCCCGGCTCGCCAGCAACATCAGCGCTGCCGGATTGACGAACTTGACGATGCCGGCATCATCGACGCCGATCACGCCTTCGCCGGCCGCGTTCAGCATCGACTCGTAATACGCCTTGGTGTTCTCCAGCCGCAGGTAGGCTTGCTGCAGCCGGCGGCGTGCCATGTCGAGCTCGAGGAACAGCGCGACCTTGCTTTGCAGGACCACGGAATTCACCGGCTTCATGATGTAGTCGATCGCGCCAGCCTGGTAGCCGCGAATCGCCGCCGCTTCGTCACGCTCGATCGCGGTGATGAAAATGATCGGTATGCCGCGCGTCTTGCGGTTGCCGCGCATCAGCCGCGCGACCTCGTAGCCGCTCATTCCCGGCATCTGCACGTCCAGCAAGACCAGCGACACCTCATGCGACAGCAGCAGCTGCAGCGCCTGCTCACCGCTGGTCGCGCTGAGCAGTTCGCGCACGCCGTCATCGAGCAGCGCCTCGAGGCTGGCGAGGTTCTCCGGACGGTCATCCACCAGCAGGATCGTCTGCCGGTACTCCAGCTCGGGAGATCGCTGGACGGAGGAATTCATGGGCTGCGCCTTTCATGTTCCAGCCACTTGTGCAGCATGCGGACAAGGTCGTCCCTGGCCACCGGCTTGGGCAGGTAATCGTCGGCGCCGGCGGCGAGGCACTTCTCGCGATCGCCACGCATCGCATGGGCGGTGACGGCAATCACCGGCGGTACGACCTGCCGTTTCTGTTTCAGTTCGCGCGTTGCCTGAAAGCCGTCCAGCACCGGCATCATCATGTCCATCAGGATCAGGTCGAGCGGCGGCCCCTGGTCGACGACATCGAGCGCCTGCTGCCCGTTCATCGCGACCTCGATCTCGAAACCCAGGTTTTCCAGCAGGCTGGACATCGCGTAGATGTTGCGCACGTCGTCATCGACCAGCAGCAGGCGCTTGCCGGAAAAATGCGGCGTTTCCGGCTCGGGGCCGGCGGGCAGCTCCGCCGCCGCAGTGGCCGGCGCCGGTGCCGTGAGCTGCAGCCGCACCGCCTCGAGCAGGCGGTGCTCGTCATCAGCGGACTTGCTGAGCACCAGCACGCGCCATTGGCGCAGGCGCTGCAAATCCGCTTCGGACAGGCTTCGGGCCGTGTTCAGGATCAGGTTCGCGCTGCCAAGCAATTCCTCGTCGCGCAAGCTGGCGATCAGGTCGATGCCGGAACGGTCAGGCAGCAGCATGTCGACCACGATGCAGGAAAAGCGCCCCTGCCGGCAGCAGTCGATCGCCGCCCCGGCATTGCCCGCCACCGTCACCTGATAGCCCAGCTCGCGTATCAGCGCCGCATAGTGGCACGCCTCGACCGGATTGTCCTCGACCACCAGCACCTGCGCGCCGGCGGGTGCGTGGTCCGGCCGCGATGGCAGGCCGTCGGTATCGACTGCCGCGCCCACCGGAAGCCACAGCGTGAAGCTGCTGCCCTCGCCCGGCCGGCTCTCGAGCCTGATCTCGCCGCCGAGCAGTTGCGCGAGCGAGCGGGAAATCGACAGGCCCAGCCCGGTGCCGCCGAAGCGCCGGCTGGTCGAGCCATCTACCTGCCGGAAGGCGTCGAAGATCACATCATGCTTGTCTTCCGGGATGCCGATGCCGGCGTCCGTGACAGCAATACCAGCCATGGCGGCGTCACCGGTGCCCTGCCCGAACACGCGGATGGCTATCCTGCCTTCGCTGGTGAACTTCAGCGCGTTGGAGAACAGGTTGCGGACGATCTGGAAAATCCGCTGGTGGTCGCTGCAGAAGGAGGCGGGCGCGCTGTCGTCGAGCGTCACGTCGAACTGCAAGCGCTTCGCCTCGGCCATCGGGCGGAAGCTGCGCTCCACGCTCAGGCAGAATTCGCGCAGCGAGATGCTCTCCATCATGACGGTCATGCGGCCGGCCTCGATCTTCGACAGGTCAAGGATGTCATTGATCAGCGCCAGCAGGTCGCTGCCCGAGCGATGGATGATGTCTGCATGCGTGACCTGCTTCTGGGTCAGGTTGCCCAGCGGATTGGCCTTCAGCTGTTCGGACAGGATCAGGATGCTGTTGAGCGGCGTGCGCAGCTCGTGCGACATGTTGGCGAGAAATTCGGACTTGTAGCGGCTGGCTGCTGCGATCTGCTGGGTCTGTTCGCGAAAGCGCTCTTCGGCGGCCTTGCGTTCGCTGATGTCAATGATGGATGACAGCACCAGCGTGCCGTCTTCGGTGTGGATGGGATTGAGGCCGATCTCGATCGGTATCTCCTCGCCGTCCTTGGTATGCGCATACAGGTCGCGCCCGGCGCCCATCGCGCGCGTGCTCGGCTGCTTCATGAAATGCTCGCGCAGGGTCGGGTGGTTCGGGCGAAAGCGCTGCGGAATCAGCATTTCGACCTGCTGCCCCAGCAATTCCTCGCGCGGGTAGCGGAACAGCTTCTCCGCTTCCTTGTTGACCAGTTCGATCTGGCCTCGCGCATTGGTGACGATGATGGCATTCGGCGATGCTTCGACCACGAGGCGGAAGCGGTCCTCGCTCAGCTTGCGGGGCCCGCTGTCGTCTCCGGCACTGCGGCCCGATCGGGGTTTCGAGGACATGAGCCGCCTCCTCAATCGAGGCGACCCATTCTATGCCTGCGTGTTACCCCCTGCAAGGATCCTCGGGCAGCATGCCGGTGCAAAAAAATGGCCGGCATGCCCTGCATGCCGGCCGGAGATCCTCGCTGCGCCGCGGCGCGTGAAGGCGCTAGAGGACGAAGTCGGTGGAAGCCAGTGTCACGATGCCGTTCAGCACGATCACCATGTCGGCTGTCGTGTCGCCGGTGTTATCCATGCGCACGATCGTGTTGCCGCCGCTGCTCGACCAGCTGACGCTGTAGGCCACCGTGGATGCCGTATTGCCGGCCCAGCCGAAGGCTTGGTTGCCCGCGAATTTGCTGCTGGCACGGCCATCGATGGCCGACAGGTCGATGACGTCGGCATTCCGCGCGAAGTCGGTGATGATGTCCGATGCCGATGCCAGGCTGTCGCTGGTCTGCAGGTAGACAAAGAGATCGCCGGTGCTGCCGCCGGTCAGGCGGTCGGCGCCGCTGCCGCCGAGCAGCGTGTCCGAAGCGCCGCCGCCGAGCAGCCAGTCGCCGCCGCTGCCGCCAGTCAGCGAGTCCTTGCCGCCGTCGCCGTACAGGTAGTCGTTGCCGCCATTGCCCTGCAGGTTGTCATTGGTCGCAACGCCGTACAGGAAGTCATGTCCGGCACCGCCCATCCCCGTACCGGAATACACGGCAATCGTCTGCCCGTCCTCATTGGTGATGCCGGCGATCAGGTTGCCGTGCGCTGCCGGGCCACGTCCCTGCAGCGGGTTGATGTTGTCGCTCGCATCCAATGCATTGGCGACGAAGGCCGCCGAGGTGCCCGACATGACCGTGTTTTCCTTGCCGAGGGTCAGCATCGTGGCGCGGCCGTAAGTCCAGTCGCCGGCGTCGTTGTGGTCGACGAACACATCATCGCTGCCGCCGGTCGCCGCCAGATAATGGTCATAGCTGCGCGCGAACACGGTATCGGTCGATGCCGCGAGGCTGGCATTGAACTGCGCATTCTGCGACAGCAGCGCGGCCACGTCGGCCGGCAGCGTCAGGCCGGCGCCGAGCTGCGCACCGCCGAACCACGACGACGACAGGTCCGGCAGGATGAACGGACTGACCGCACCCAGCGCATGCGGCGCGGCTGCCGTCGACACACCGGTCAGCGCAGTCTGGCTGCCCTGCGGATCGACCAGCCCCGACAGCGGCGCGCCGTTCGCGGCGAAGAAGTCGATCGATGCCGCGCCCTCGGCGAGGTTGACCGCCACCGGTGCCGCCACCGAGCTGCCGAGCTGCCATGCGCTGTCCTGATAGGTGCCGGACAGCAGCAGCGCACCGCTGCTGCTGTAGGTCTGCCAGATGCCGATGCCCGAGGAATTCGGCTCGTACAGCACCAGCGAGCCATTCGCCTGTATCGCGGTGCCGGCCAGTGCGCCGCCGGCGGCGCTGCTGGTCAGCCCGGTCAGGCTGCCGAGATCGAGCACCGACAGGCGGCCGCTGCCGTTCGCGACTTCGAGGTTCACGTTCGCGAGGTTGCCGGCCGAGATCGCTGACGGCGAGAAGTTGAACAGCTCGATGCGCGCCACGCCGGTCGTGACCTTGTCCGGCAGCGCGCCGTTGTTGGTGTTGATGGTGACCGTCGCCGCGCCGGCATTCACCGAGATTTCATTGATGAAGAGCTTGTTGCCCAGCACAACGGGCTGCGGCTGCACGGTGATGTTCACCTGCGTCAGCTCGCTCGTCGCGCTGCCGTCGCTGGCGCGGTAGATGAAACTGTCGGCGCCGGTGTAGCCATTCGCGGCGGTATAGCTGAAGCTGCCATCGGCGTTCAGCGTCACCGTGCCATGGGCCGCATTGGTCACCAGCACGGCCGACAGCTCCTCGATGTCGGGGTCGCTGTCATTGTCGAGCACGCCGTGATCCGCGTCGACGTCCAGCACCAGTCCCTGCATGACCGTGTAGCTGTCGGCCAGAGCGAGCGGCGCGTCGTTCTGGCCATCGATGGTGATGGCCAGGCTGGCGGTGTCGATCGCGCCGTGGCTGTCGGCGAGGGTGTAGGTGAACGTATCCAAGCCGACCTCGCCGGCATCGAGTGCGGTGCTGGCAGCGGCGTTTGCCTGGTAGCTCCACGCACCGCTGGCGTCGATGGTCAGCGTGCCATGTTGCCCTGCAATGACGGTGCTGCCGCTTTCCGCCACTGCTTGCGGAGCGCCCGAGAACGCGATCGCGCTTACGCGCAGCGTGTCGGTGTCGGGATCGCTGTCGTTGCCGAGCACATTGCTGCCTGCGAGAGTGGCGCCGGCATTCACCGAGGCGGTGTCGTCGGCGGCGTCCGGGCCGTCGTTCTGGCCGGCGATTTCGATCCTGAGCGTGGCCGTCGATGGGAGGCCGTACGGATCCCTGATCTCGTAGCTGAAGGTCTCTTCGCCGGGTTCTCCCTGCGCCAGCGCGATCGCGGCCTGCGTATTTTGCAGGTAGTCGAAGCTGCCGTCACTGCGAAGAGTCAGCGTGCCATAGGTACCTTGCACCACACCGGGCGACCCTGTGGTGATGTTGACGTCAATGCCATCGGTGCCGACTCCGCTGACACGCAGGCTGTCGCCGTCCGGGTCGCTGTCGTTGTCGAGCAGGCCATCGAATGCGGGCACACTCAGTTCCAGTCCCTGAATGGTGACGTAGCTGTCAGCCGCTGCGACAGGCATGTCGTTGACGCCGGTGACCAGGATCTGGATCAGTCCCGGACTTTCTGCGCCATGGTTGTCCCTGGCGACGTAGGTGAAATAGTCATTGGCGGATTCCGAAGCACCAAGCCCGGCCGCATTGTCCGCGACATAGGACCATGCGCCGTCGGGGTGGATGGTCAGCGTGCCGTAGACGCCAGCCAGCATCGTCGGGCCGGTGACGGCCGTATCCGAATCCGGATCAAAGACATCGCCGACTGCTACGGCCGCCACGCTCAGGGTATCGTTGACATCCATGTCGAAGTCCGTCGACAGTACGCCGGTGGCGGCTGTCCTCTCGACCGTCTCGCCGGCGAGCAGCAGGGCGACATCCGGATTCGTCACCGGAGGCTGGTTGGCACCCTCGATCCGGATGGTCAGCGTGGCTGTGTCGGTGCCGCCGTAGCCGTCGCTGATGGTGTAGGTGAATGCATCTTCCTCGAATTCGCCGAGTCCCAGTGTCCACAAGCCGGGATTGACGTTGTAAACATAGCTGCCGTCGGCTTGCATGATCAGCATGCCGTGCTCTCCCATGAGCGGCATGTCGGCCGAGACAGACATTGCGCCGAAACTGACCCCGGTCACGCTGAGCGTATCGCTGATGTCCGGATCGATGTCGTTGGACAGCACACCATTCGCGGCATCGACTGCCACGGGCATGTTTTCGGTGGTGATGTGCAGGTCGTCCGCTGCCTGCGGTCCGTCGTTGGATCCCTCGATGATCACCAGCCGCGTGATGGGATTGGACGGGGTTTCGCCGTCGCTCACCACGACCGTGTATTCGAGTCGCAGCGCACCGGTCGCCGGCAGGAAGTCGAGGTTGGCCGGCAGGGAGTTGAACTGCAGCGTATTGACCAGCGTTCCGCCACCGCCCGACGGCGTGAAACTGGCATTCGAGACGGACAGCGCATTGCCGTAGGCGGCATTCAGCGCAGCCGTCATCGCCGCGTCGGGGGCGACCGGTCCGCCCTGCCCGGGCAGGAACAACGATGCCTGCGACAGCGAAATGTTGGTGATCAGGTTGGTCGAGTCCACGTCGGTAAAGGTCATGGTTCCGCCGGGGAGATTGAAGATTTGCGCGGACGCGTCCGCCGCCTCGGCAACGATGACGTTCGGCGGATCGAACGAGGGCACGTACACCGGTGCGTCATTCGTTCCGGCGAATTGCAGCGTCACCGTCGCCGGCATGCTGACGCCGCTGTCAACGCTGATGACCTGATACGCAAAGCTGGTGGTACCACTGAAATCCCCATCCGGCACGAACAGCAGCTTGCCGGCATCGAGGTCGGCAACGCTGATGTTCGTGCCGACCGTCACGGGATTGCCGTTCAGCTTCAGATTGCCATCCGCCGGCAGGCTGAAGATGATGATGGAACTGAACGCCTGCCCTTCGGCCTGGCTGTCGTTGATGGGGCCGGCGCCGTCGGCGCCGAACAGCGCTTCCGGCGTGATCGTGAGGGTCTGCCCTTCGCTGCCGATGATGGTGTCATCGACCACCACCGGCGTGCTGTAGGGCCGGATCAGATTGAGGGTCACGAGCGTGTCATTGCTGTCCTCGGTGGTGCCGTTGAAGGCGCGGTAGCTGAAGTTCACCGTGAATTCGGTGCCGGGCGCGCTCGCCATCATCGCGTCGGACGCGACGTAATTGAAGCTGCCGTCGGCATGGAAGTCCAGCGTGCCCTCCGAGGGCCCGACGGTCAGTCGGGCGGCATGCGCCTCGCCGGGTGCCTTGATATCGTTGACGAGCACGCTATTGCTGGACCCGCCGAAGTAGCCCAAGCCGACGATGTCATAGGTGTCGGCCACGCCATCGGGCGCCGGGTTGGCCGGCAATACCTGCACCGTCACCGTACCCTCCGTGTAGCCATCCGTCAGTTCGCCCCCGCCACCGCCGATGTAGTAATGCACATCGTAGGTGAAGCTTGCCACGCCGGTGAACCCTGCCACCGGCGTGAAGATCAGCTTGCCGAAGCTGTCGTAGCTGACATATCCCTGTGGCTGCGTGTAGCCGACCGGCGTGATCGCGACCGGAAAATCGGATGGCAGGAGACCGTTGACGGTGCTGATCGTTTCCGAGCCGGTGATGTAGCCTGCCTCCCTTTCATCGTTGGCAAACACATCGATCGTCTTGGCTGTCCCTTGCAGCATCAGGCTGAAATCATCCGGTGGCGATATCGCCGGCGGGGTAGTGCTGGTCCCGTCGACGTTGACGACGACATAGGCGGTCGTATACGCCTCGCCATCCCAGATCCTGTACTCGAAGGTGTCGGTATGGGTCTGCCCGGTCGGAATGTCCATGAAGCCGGCGTTGTAGCTGAAGGTGTCATCGGCATTGAAATCGAACACGCTTCCGGCGTTGACTGGCGAGATGGGCGCGCCGTAGCCGCTCGAACTGATCGATACGAGTTGCGAAAGCAGTTGGGGCGCGTCAGGATCCGACGCAAACTGAACCAGGTTGACGCCGTTGACGACATCTCCCTCGTTCAGGTTCAGCGTGATGGTGTTGTTGCTGGTGGTCGGCACATCATTCACTGGATTGACGAGAATGGAGACGTTCGCCTGTGTGCTGTAGGTCACGCCATCGACGATGGCACGGTAGCTGAAGCTATCCTGCCCGCTGCCGTTTGAAGGCGGCACGTAGACCAGCTTGTTGGCATTGATGTCGGCAAGGGAGATATCAGTGCCGGCTGCGACAGCCACGCCGTTCAGCTTCAGCGAACCGGTGAAGGGCAAGGCATCGATGCGAATGCCGGTGAAGCTGCCGGACGGCGTCGTGTCGTTCGACGGGCCCGTGCCATCGGCCCCGAACAGGCCGGCGGCGGTAATGGTCAGCGGAGTGTCCTCATCGATGGTGAAGGAATCATTGACTGCCGTGGCCGTGCCGGTGAAGTTCAGCGTGACATGGAGGATGTCCGGATCCTGCGTGTACGCATTCGCGACCTGATAGCTGAACTGCGTGCTGGTGACGGGTGCGCCGATGTGCGGCGTGAAAGTGAAGCTGCCATCGGCGTTGAAATCGAGGGTGCCATTGGTCGGGCCGCTGACCAGTTGCGCCAGCATCGGCAGACCGTTCGGATAATCGTTGAAGAGCACGCCGCTGGCGGCATCGAAGTGGACCTCCGAGCCGCCGACCAGATAGTACCCGTCGTCGTACCCCAACGGCGCCTGCCCGACGCTTTGCGGGACGACGGTGACGGTGGCCGTCTGCGTGTAGTCGCCCGGCACGCCAATGTCGCCGCTGGTTGGGTAGTAGGCGTACGACACGTGGTAGCTGAAACTCGCCGTACCGGAGAAACCAGCCACGGGCGTAAATTCAACGCCATTCGCGCCACTCAGCGAAACCGTGCCGATCAGCTCGACACCGTTCATGATGTTCACGCTGCCGCCTGCGGAAATCGACGTGCCATTGATCGCGTCGATCACCGGAGGACTGAACAAAGGGCCGGCGTACATGCTGCTGTCGTTATCCAGCACCGGCAGCACGACAGGGACGCCCGGGGCGGCGACAGCGTAGTCAGCCGGCGCAGCGATTGCCGTGCCGGTGCCCTGCACATTCACGGTCACCTGCAGCGGACTCCACGTCAGCCCGTCCCACACGCGGAACTCGAAGATATCCGTCGTCGTCTCCCCGACCGCGAGATTCAGCATGTTGGCGGTGTAGTAGAAAACGCCGTCCGCCGTCACGCCCCACGGGTTGTTCGCATAGTTGACCGGCACCGTCACGCCGGTGCCGGCATGCGTGATGCCGACCAGCGAGATTTTCAGCGGATCGCCGTCGGCATCGGTGAACCCGGCCAGCAGGTTGTAGTTGATCTCGACACCTTCATTGACGTTGTAAGTCAGGTTGCTTCCGGTGGGGGCGGAATTTGAGGCAATCGACATGGCGAGCTCCGGGATGAAGAGCCAGCCTCCGCGCACCATGCGCAGCCTGCTGGCATTGAGGATGTCCAGCATGCGGTGCGCAGCGAATAGTTATCAATAAGGCAAATGCACTAAGCTTTCCCCAAGCTGCAACACCGTTGTGGTGATTTCTTCCACAGCCGGAAAGCCTCCGTGCGCGACAGTCATTGCCCGTCAATGGCCCGGCTGCCGCTATCATGCGAAGCTGAGCATCCCACCCGACAGACCCTTCCCATTTGCCCCTACCATGAGCTCTTCGCTGACCCTGATCGTCGCCATCGACCGCAACAACGGCATCGGCATCAACAACACGCTGCCCTGGCGCCTGCCCGAGGACCTCGCATTCTTCAAGAAAACCACGACCGGCCATCCGATCATCATGGGCCGCAAGACCTTCGACTCGATCGGCCGTCCGTTGCCGAATCGCCGCAACATCGTCGTCACCCGCAATGCCGGCTGGTCGCATGAAGGCGTCGAACGTGCCGGCTCGCTGGACGAGGCCGCGCAAATGGCCGGCGACGGCGAAGTGTTTGTGATCGGCGGCGCGCAGGTCTATGTCGACGCGATCAAGGTCGCCGACAAGCTGGTCGTCACCGAGATCGACGCCGATTACGCCTGCGACGCCTTTTTCCCCGCCATCGATCCGGCGGCCTGGCAGGAAGTCTCGCGCGAGCGCCATCACTCGGACAGCAACGGCTGGGATTATTCTTTTGTCATCTACCGGCGCCGCTGATCCGTGCCGCGCAATTCACCACCCTGACACCCGAATCTGCGACAATCCCGCTTCCGTTTTTCGGGCCCCGGATGGCAGATCCGGGCCCAGCCTTCTGTTCAGGGAGATCCCGCATGAAATTCCGCTTCCCCATCGTCATCATCGACGAGGACTTCCGCTCCGAGAACACCTCGGGCCTCGGCATCCGCGCGCTCGCCAATGCGCTCGAGACCGAGGGCATGGAAGTCTTGGGCGTGACCAGCTATGGCGACCTGTCGCAATTCGCGCAACAGCAGTCGCGCGCGTCGGCGTTCATCCTGTCGATCGACGATGAGGAATTCGGCGGCGGCAGCCCCGAGGAGACCGAGTCGGCGCTGAAGTCGCTGCGCGCCTTCGTCGAGGAGATCCGCTACAAGAACGCCGACATTCCGATCTACCTGTACGGCGAGACCCGCACCTCGCGCCACATCCCGAACGACATCCTGCGCGAGCTGCACGGCTTCATCCACATGTTCGAGGACACGCCGGAATTCGTCGCGCGCCACATCATCCGCGAAG
>JACCDX010068319.1_pt1 | contig 23251 bp, 22 predicted proteins | sample 7449681 | NCBI WGS metagenome assembly JACCDX01 (sample SAMN15323450, study PRJNA562643) | freshwater metagenome | isolation source: river surface water | place: USA:Blue River Watershed | collected 2017-08-18
CTGCAAGGTGAAGGCCGGGACACTGCACGTGCGCAGGCCGTGGTGGATGAAATCAAAGCCGCAGGAGGTCAGGCCGTGGCGAACGGGGACAGCGTGTCCGATTGGGACGGTGCCAACCGCATGGTGACCCAGGCGGTGGACACCTTTGGGCGAATTGATGCCGTGATCAACAACGCCGGTATTCTGCGCGACCGCTTTTTCTTCAACATGAGCCCCGAGGAGTGGCGCGCGGTGATTGACGTGCACCTGAACGGCGCGTTTTATGTGTCGCGTGCCGCCGCCCCCCATTTCAAGGAACAACAAAGCGGCTCCTACATCCACATGGTGTCCACGTCGGGCCTGGTGGGCAACTTCGGGCAAGCCAACTACGCGGCCGCCAAGCTGGGCATCTCTGCCCTGTCCAAATCGATTGCCATGGACATGGCCAAGTTCAAGGTGCGCTCCAACTGCATCTCGCCGTTTGCCTGGAGTCGCATGATCAGCTCCATTCCCACCGAGACGGATGAGCAGCGTGACCGCGTCGCCCGTTTGCAAAAAATGGAAACCGCCAAGATCGCCCCGCTGGCGGTGTTTCTCGCCAGCGACGCGGCCGCCGATGTGACGGGTCAGATCTTTGCGGTGCGTGCCAACGAGATTTTCCTCATGAGCCAGAGCCGTCCGCTGCGCTCCTTGCACACCGAACAAGGCTGGACACCGCAGTCGGTGGCAGACCGTGTGATCCCGGCGCTGCGGTCGAGTTTTTACAAGCTCGACCGGTCGCAGGACGTGTTCGACTGGGATCCGGTGTAACACCCTTCTGGGTCCACCCAGCTTCGTGGGCAGGCCCGAGGCTGGCCCGCAGCGTCAAGCGGCCGAGTAGGGCACTGCGTGGTCCACGGTCTCCCACATGAAGGCCGCCGCCGGTCGTTGTGACTCTTCGAGAATATGCCCCACCAGCCCTGCCGATCGGCTGATGACGGCCACGCCGCGCATGATGGGCAAGGGAATACCGATCTCGCCCAACAGCGCGGCGGATGCGCCAGTGGCGTTGATGGTGATGTGTCGGCCATACACCGCGTCCACCTGCTGCGACAGGATCAGCAGCGCTTCGATGTGTCGGCCCGGCACAGATTGCGCCTTCGCCACCGAGAACATCTTGGGCGTGCGTGGGTCGTCGGGCTTGTGGTGCGGGTGCCCAAAGCCGTGCAAGGGCAGTTTGGCCTGGTGATGCCGTTCGGCAATAGCGCGGGCGCGGGCCTCCACGCCTTCGGGGGCTTGGAGCATTTCATCGATCATCTTGGCACAGCCCTCCATGGTGCCAATGAAGGTGGAGCCCACCCCCAGCAAGCCCGCCGCCACCGCTGACTGCAGCGCCTCGGGTGCGGAGTGGTAGATGAGCCGCGTAGCAATGACGCTGGGGGTCAGGCCATGCTCCATCAGGGTCACCAGTACCGTGTCTAGCACCTTCACATGCCCCGCGGGTGGTTTGTTGCCTGTCAGGTGAAAGAGAAACATTTCGGTGAAGCTCATCTCGCCAATCAGTTCCTCGACCAGATCGGCCTCACGGATGAAGATTTGCTTGCTGTCCGAGCGGGCAATCGAAGTGGTGGGTACGGGCTTGTTTTTCATGGTGATCAGCAATGGAATCCGTCAATAAGGCGATGGATTCTTCACCGGTGTTGTCATGTCGTCAATCCGGGCTTCCATCCACGCGCCTGAGGGAAAGCGCAGACTCAGTCCACGCGCATGCCCGAGGCCTTGATGATGGGTGCCCAGCGGGCGAATTCCTCCTTGGTGGCCGCCAGGAGTTCGGCGGGCCCTGCCTTCATGGCAGAGGCACCCTGCGCCTGAAAGAAGGCCTCCATGTCCGGCAACGCTTGCACCTTGGCCACCGCTTGGCGCATCTGCTCGATCATGTCGCGTGACACCCCTTTGGGCGCGTACATAGCCACCCACAATTCGCCCACCAGGCCCGGCACCACCTCGTTAGCAAGTGGCGTCTGCGGCAAGGCTGGTGCACGCTGCAGGGACGGCACTGCCAGCGCTTTGACTTGTCCGCTCTTGATGAACTGCAAGCAGGCCGGGATGGTACTGATCAGCACTTGCACATTGCCCGCCACCAGGTCGGTCAAGGCGGGGGCAACGCCTTTGTAGGGCACGTGGGTGATTTGTACCCCTTGTGACATCTTGAGCATTTCCATCAGCAGATGCGAAAAGGTGCCGTTGCCTGCCGAGCCATAGCTCAGCTTGCCAGGTTCGCGCCGCGCCAGCTCAATCAACTCGGCCAGGTTGTTCACCGGCAGCGTCTTGGGCACCAAAAACACGTGCTGCACCACGGCAATCCCAGCGACGGGCTCGAAATCGGCCAACGGATCAAACCCAGTGGACTTGTATAGCGAGGGGTTGATGGTCTGCGTGCTGTTGATGGTGACCAGCCAGGTGCTGCCATCGCGAGGCGCAGATTTGGCGACAAAGGCCGAGCCCACGTTGCCGCCAGCCCCTGCGCGGTTCTCCACCACCACACTGGTGCCCAGCACCGACGGCAGTCGCATGGCCACCGCACGAGCCATGACATCGTTGGAGCCACCAGCGGCATTGGGCACCACCAGGCTGATCGCCTTGGGCAACAGGCTTTGCGCGTATGCGCCCGAGCCCAGCCAGGCGGATGCAGCCGCCAGCGTGATCTGGCGTCGGTTGAGGAACAAAGACATGTCAACTCCTAGCGCGTTAATGAATGTCGAGATTACCAGTGATAGCCGCACGGCAGGCGCTGGGCAGGTCGTCAGCTGTCTTCCCGTTGACATGTCGGGCCCTGGCGACCACCTTGGCGACAAGTAACCATCTGGTTATGATTGCGATGCAGCGAGGAGTGCATCCATGAAATTCGGCGACTTTGTCAAAGTCAAATCTCTGGCCAGCCCAGCCGGATTCAAAGACAACTTGGCCCGTCTGGGCCTGAACATGCCCTGCGATGAAACGCTCGAGTCTGGACACGGATCGGTCATGGCTCAGCCCCTGCAGGTGGGCCCCTTCACCATCGGTAACCGGTATGCGGTGCACCCCATGGAAGGCTGGGATGGCCACGCCGATGGCCGCCCCAGCGACCATACCCGGCGTCGCTGGCGCCATTTCGGCTTGTCGGGGGCCAAGATGATCTGGGGCGGAGAGGCGGTGGCGGTGCGCCATGACGGGCGCGCCAACCCGCGTCAGCTGGTGATGAATGCCAGCAACCAGGCCGACATCGCCGGCCTGCGCGAGACCCTGGTGCAAGCACATCGCGAAGCGATGGGGGACGACAAGGACCTCGTGATCGGGCTTCAGCTCACCCATTCGGGACGCTTTTGTAAACCCAACGACGACGCACGCATGGAGCCGCGCGTGCTCTACCACCACCCCTTGCTGGACGGCAAATTCGGCCCCAAGGAGAACATCGTGGTCATGAGCGATGGCGACATCCGCCAGCTCATCGACGACTTTGTGGCGGCTGCCCGGCGCGCCTGGGCGTGTGGCTTTCAGTTCATCGACCTCAAGCATTGCCATGGCTACCTGGGCCATGAGTTTCTTTCAGCCAAGACACGCGAGGGCGACTACGGCGGCTCGATGGCCAACCGCACCCGCTTTCTGCGTGAGTTGACACAAGGCATTCGCGCGGAAGTGCCCGGCATGGAGCTGGGCGTTCGCTTGTCAGCGGTGGACTTTCTGCCGTACCGACCCGACCCGACACGCTCCAGCGACGAGTCGCTGGGCCCGGGTATCCCAGTAGACGCCAGCCAGGTCCTGCCGTATCGGTATGGCTTTGGCACCAACGAGCAAGACCCGCATCAAATCCAAATCGATGAGACGGCCGAGTTTCTGCAGGTGATGACGGATCTGAACATCCGCTTGCTCAACGTGACCATCGGCAGCCCCTACTACACGCCGCATGTCACGCGCCCCGCCTTGTATCCGCCATCGGACGGCTACCAGCCGCCGGAAGATCCGCTGGTGGGGGTGATGCGGCATCTGGAGCTGGTGCGCGACCTCAAGCAGCGCTTCCCACACCTGTGCTTTGTGGGCAGTGGCTACACCTACCTGCAAGAATTTCTACCCTATGTGGCGCAAGCCGTGGTGCGTGAAGGCTGGACCGACCTGGTGGGCTTGGGGCGCATGATGCTGTCCTACCCTGAACTGCCCGCCGATGTGCTGGCCGGTCGCCCCCTGCAACGCAAACGCCTGTGTCGCACCTTCAGCGACTGCACCACCGCTCCCCGCAACGGCATGATCTCGGGCTGCTTCCCGCTGGACACCCACTACAAAAAATCGCCCCACATGATTCAGCTCACGCAAGTCAAAAAGGCCGCCAAGCTGGCGTGACGAGGCATGCCGCGCTCATCTGGCCCCAGCCCTGCACGCGACCCTGAACACAGCCGCGCTCGCATCCTGGCTGCCGCCCATGCCGAGTTTGCCGAGCACGGCTTTGACGGCGCGCGTGTGGACCGCATCGCGGCGCAGGCAGGTCTGAACAAGCGCATGCTGTACCACTACTTCGGCAACAAAGACGATTTGTTTTGCGCGGTGCTGGAGGTGAATTACAACCACAAGCGTGCATCCGAGCGAGCACTCCAGCTTGAGCAAGGCTCCCCCACCGAAGCCATCCGCCAACTCGTCACCCTGACCTGGAACTACTACCTGGACAACCCGGCTTTTCTAAGTTTGCTCAACAGCGCCAACCTGCACCAGGCCAAGCATCTGCGTGGATCCACGCAAGTGCGCGCGATGCGATCGCCCTTCATCGCGCTGATTGGCAGCATTCTGGACAGAGGTGTGCGCGAAGGGGTGTTTCGCTCTGGCGTGGACCCAGCCCAGTTGTACATCACCATCGCCGGACTGTCGTACTTTTACCTGTCCAATCAGCACACCCTGTCGGCCATCTTTGGCCGCTCACTCATGAGCCCGCGTGCTCGGCGCGAACGACTCGACCACATGGTCGATGTTGTGCAGAGCTATCTCGCCGCCCAACCATCATCGTCCAATTGACCCTTGTTGCCCATGAACACGATTCCCCTCATCAACGCCCAAGGAGAACTCACTCAGTACTCGTTGAGTGGTCGGTCCCTGCCGCAGGTGGCGTTGCACCCCTTCAACCGTGTGGCCTACTCGGCCGCCCACGTGGTCGCCGACCCACGCGCCGCCATCGATCCCTGGCTGCAGTCTGCCGTCGACTGGGATGCCACCCTGCAATACCGGCATCACCTGTGGTCACTGGGTCTGGGCGTGGCCGAGGCCATGGACACTGCACAGCGCGGCATGGGGCTGGATTGGCACACCTCGCGCGAACTGATCCAGCGAACACTCGAAGCAGCGCGCACGGTGCCGGGCGCCTTGGTGGCCAGTGGTTGCGGGACCGACCATCTCGACCTGTCTCAGGTCAAGTCGCTGGACGATGTGATCCGCGCCTACGACGAACAAATCGAAGCCATCGAGGCCCTGGGTGGCCGCCTCATCATCATGGCCAGCCGTGCGCTGGTGCAAGTGGCACGCTCACCGGCTGACTACGAGCGGGTCTATGACCACATCCTCTCGCAAGTGCGCGAGCCCGTGATCCTGCACTGGCTGGGCGACATGTTTGATCCCGCCTTGAGCGGCTACTGGGGACATGCAGACCTGGACCAAGCCACCGAGACGGCCCTGGGCGTGATGCGATCGCACGCCAGCAAAGTGGATGGCATCAAGGTGTCCTTGCTCGACAAAGACCGCGAGATCCGCCTGCGTCGTCAGCTACCGGCTGGCGTTCGCATGTACACCGGCGACGACTTCAACTACGCCGAGCTCATCGCTGGCGATGGCCAGGGCACTGAGCCGGTGCATCGTCAGAGTGATGCCCTGCTGGGTATTTTTGACGCCATCGCCCCAGCCGCCAGCGCGGCGCTCTCGGCCTTGGCGCGCGGCGATGTGGATCAGTTTCACGCCATCCTGTCTCCGACCGTGCCTCTGTCGCGTCACATCTTTCAAGCGCCAACCCGTTTTTATAAAACGGGCGTGGTGTTCATGGCCTGGCTCAACGGGCACCAGTCTCACGCTGTGATGGTGGGCGGGCAGCACAGTGCGCGCTCGCTGCCGCACCTGTGCGAGCTGTTTCGCCTGGCCGATCAAGCGGGCTTGCTGGCAGACCCCGCCTTGTCCGCTTACCGCATGCGCCAGTGGTTGGCGCTGCATGGCGTCGACTGATTGCTCACGACTGATCGCTCACGACTGTTTCCTCACGCCCTGCAGCCGATCAACCGCAGGGCAAGTCGAAAGTGCGTGCTCCCGTCATACGCTCGACTTGCCGGACAGGCACAATAGAACAATGTCTTTATTGCCTCCATTCATCGCCCCGACGGCTTATCAGGACCCGGCCCAAGCGCTCGCACAGGTGCAACACCTCTACCAGCAAGCCATGGACCATTTGCGCCAGGCCATGCAGCGCTTTGTTGCCGGCGACACTTTCTCGGACCGTGTGCGCGCCTGCTATCCCTTCGTGCGCTTGCAAACCGACACCGTGCTGCGAAGCGACCTGCAGGACGCTTCGCTGCTCAGCTATGGCTTTGTCGCAGGGCCCGGTCGCTATGAATCCACGCTCACAAGACCCGACCTCTACGCCCGTTACTACCTGGAGCAATTTGAACTGCTGGTGCGCAACCATGGCGTGGCCCTGGAGGTGGGGGTGAGCCATCACCCCATCCCGGTGCATTTTTCGTTTGCCGAACACGATCACCTGGAAGGCGAACTCAGCCCCGAGCGACGCCAGCTCATGCGCGATGTGTTTGATTTACCCGACCTCTCATCGATGGACGACGGCATCGCCAACGGCACTTGGTCGCCCGGGCCAGGGCAGCCCCTGCCCCTGTCACTGTTCACCGCGCCGCGCGTGGACTACTCGCTGCACCGACTTCGCCATTACACCGGCACTCGGCCGGACCACTTCCAGAATTTCGTGCTGTTCACCAATTACCAGTTTTATATCGACGAGTTTGTGCGACTCGGTCATGCCGCCATGGCCGATCCGGGCAGTGACTACGAGGCCTTCGTCGAGCCGGGCAATGTCGTGACCCGCCCGCAGGGCCGCGCTGCGCAGCCAGAGGACGCCCTCGGCACCGCGCCGCCTCGACTGCCGCAAATGCCGGCCTACCACCTCAAACGTGGTGACCGCAGCGGCATCACCATGGTCAACATTGGCGTGGGCCCCGCCAACGCCAAGAACATCACCGACCATATCGCCGTGCTGCGACCGCATGCCTGGCTGATGCTGGGCCACTGTGCGGGCCTGCGCAACTCACAGCAGTTGGGTGACTATGTGCTGGCGCACGGGTATGTGCGCGAAGACCACGTGCTCGACGAAGAGTTGCCCCTGTGGGTGCCCATCCCGGCATTGGCTGAAATCCAGCTCGCCTTGCAAGCCGCGGTGGCAGACATCACCCAGTGCAGCGGCGCCGACCTCAAGCGCATCATGCGCACCGGCACGGTGGCGAGCACGGACAACCGCAACTGGGAATTGTTGCCGGACAATACCCCGCAACGCCGTTTCAGCCAGAGCCGGGCTGTGGCTCTTGACATGGAAAGCGCCACCATCGCTGCCAACGGTTTTCGCTTTCGGGTGCCTTATGGCACGCTGCTGTGCGTGAGCGACAAACCCTTGCATGGCGAGATCAAGTTACCCGGCATGGCCAATCATTTCTATCGCGAGCGCGTGGACCAGCACCTGCGCATTGGCATTCGTGCGCTGGAGTTGCTGCGCGGTCAAGGGGTCGCCCAATTGCACAGCCGCAAACTGCGCAGCTTTGCCGAGGTGGCCTTTCAATGAACACGGCCTCGCCACCCTACCTGGTCTGCGACCACTTGCACAAGCGATTTGGCGAAGCGGTTGCTGTCGATCAGGTGTCGTTTGAGATTCATCCGGGTGAGTGCCTGGGCGTCATCGGCCCCAACGGCGCCGGCAAAACCAGCACCCTGCGCATGTGCCTGGGGCTCAGCCGCCCCGACGCTGGTGAGGTGCGTGCGTTTGGCCTGCGCATGCCGCAGGATATGTTGGCCATCAAATCGCAACTGGGCGTGGTGGGCCAGTTTGACACCCTCGACCCCGACTTCAACTGCGCGGAAAACCTGCTGGTGTACGGCCGCTATTTCGGCATTCCGGATGCCCTGCTGCGCGAGCGCATACCTGCCTTGCTCGAGTTTGCCGCGCTCTCGCACAAGGCACAGGCCAAGCCGGGCGAACTCTCAGGTGGCATGAAGCGACGCCTGAGCCTGGCTCGTGCACTGGTCAACCAGCCCAAGTTGTTGCTGCTGGACGAACCCACCACAGGGCTGGATCCGCAGGCCCGCCATCTGATGTGGGAGCGTTTGCAGCAACTGCTCAAGCAGGGCACCTCGATTCTGCTGACCACCCATTTCATGGATGAAGCCGAACGCCTGTGCGACCGGCTGCTGGTCCTCGACCGTGGGCGTGTACTGGCTGAGGGGCGCCCGCGCGAATTGATTCAGCAACACCTGGAACCTGACGTGGTCGAAGTCTATGGCCCTGAAGCGCTGGCCCTGCGCGAGCCGGCCTGGCGCGATCTGGCGACTCGGGTTGAGCACAGCGGCGAAACGGTGTTCTTTTACACGCACGATGCCCGACCCTTGCTGCAAGCACTGCAGCAGCAACCGCACTTGCGGGTGCTGCACCGCCCCGCCAACCTGGAAGACCTCTTCCTCAAACTCACGGGTCGCCAGATCCGCTCGGAGGGATGATGCGCTGGTGGCCCATATTTCAACGCAACCTGCTGGTGTGGCGCAAACTGGCGATTCCCAGCATGATTGGCAATATCGCCGAACCGCTGATGTGGCTGCTGGCCTTTGGCTATGGCCTGGGCTCGCTGGTCGGCGACGTGTCGCTGGGCGGCGAGCACGTGCCCTACCTGGTGTTTCTGGCCAGTGGCTCGATTTGCATGAGCGCCATGAATGCCGCCACCTTCGAGGCGCTGTATTCCGCCTTCTCGCGCATGCACGTGCAAAAGACCTGGGACGGTATCTTGAATGCACCGGTCAAGCTTGACGATGTGGTGCTGGCCGAAATGCTGTGGGCAGCGTTCAAGTCGCTGTTTTCCGTCACAGCCATTTTGTTTGTCATGCTGGGTCTGGGCGTGAGTCACAGCCCCAAACTGCTGCTGGCCTGGCCGCTGTTGCTGGGTGTCGGCATCACCTTCAGTTGTTTGGCGCTGATTTTCAACGCACTGGCCAAAGGCTATGACTTCTTCACCTACTACTTCACGCTCTTTCTCACCCCGATGATGTTTTTGAGCGGTGTGTTCTTTCCGCGCGAGCAGTTGCCCGTCTGGGTGCAGTGGGTGTCAGCATGGTTGCCGCTCACACAAGCCGTGGAGTTGATCCGGCCGCTGTTCATGGACCGCTGGCCCGATCCGTTCCTCACGCCGGTGCTGGTGCTGGCCGCCTACGCGGGCGCGGGCTACTGGCTGGCATTGCGGCTCACTCGACGACGTTTTCGGGTGTGAGGCGCGGCGGCACCTTGTCAGGTTGATGTTTGAGAGTTCGCCTAAGCTTGACACCCTACCCACCGCTCTCGGAGTTTCGCCATGTCTGACGCCTCCTCCTTCGATTTTTCGAAGTTCGTCCCCGGCTTCGATTTTCTGAAAAATCTCTCGGGCACCGGTGCACAAACGGGCTTGCCCTCGGCCTCGGCCTGGATTGCCCCCACCCTGGACCCCGACGAGCTGGACAAGCGTATCCAGGAACTCAAGACCGTGCATTTCTGGCTGGACCAGAACACCAAGGCGGTCAGTGCCACCATCCAGGCCCTGGAGGTACAAAAAATGACGCTGGCCACCTTGCGTGGCATGAACATGAGCATGTCCGATCTGGCCGACTCCCTCAAAGTCAAGCCGGATACGCTGTCCTCGGTGTTCACCCGTCCCGACACCCATTCGCCCGCGTCACCGGCTGAAGCCCCGGCCCAGACTGGCCCCATCCCCACCGAAGTGCCCACGAGCAAACCCAAGGCCCGTCCAGCGAAAAAACCCCGTACGACGGCGTCTTCGGCCAAGGCCCAAGCAGCAGCGCCAACGGCTATGCCAGCCTCAGGCGGCGTGGACCCCATGGCCTGGTGGGGGGCGCTCACGCAACAGTTCCAACACATTGCCAACCAGGCAGTGCAAGACCTGCAGCGCCAGCCGCCGGCACCGACTGGCGCGGGTGAACCAGCCAAGGCGGCGTCTGCCTCCCGCGCGGGTCAGCGCTCTGCCCAAAGCGCGCCCCCCAGCACGGGCAAGGGCTTGTCCAAGCGCGTGGGCAAGAAGGGCACTTCCCCGTCATCGAGCAGCAAGTCCAAGCCTGCGCGAAAATCAGCGCATTCCGCTGCACGACCTCACGACGCATGAAACTGTTCCCCTATGGCCACGCGACCCATCCTGAATGGGGCATGGCCGCGGAATTGGTGCTCGCACAGCTGCGCGCTCAGATGGCCTCGCCGGATTACGCCAGCCAACCCACGTTGGGCTTGGTCTACATCACCGACCACCTGGCAGCCCACGCACAAGACCTGCTCGACCATGTGAGCCACGCCTTGCCCTGGGTCACGGACTGGAGTGGAACGGTTGGGGTCGGCATAGCGGCCAACCAGGTCGAGTACTTTGACGAACCCGCGCTGGCCATCCTGCTGTGCGACTTGCAGCCCCACCAATACCGTCTGTTCAGTGGCATTGCGCCGTTGAGTACGCACACCGTGGACGGCTTTGTGCCACACACGGCGCTGCTGCACGCGGATGGCAACACCCCGGACCTGACCGAACTGATCGCCGAAATGGCGCAGCGCACCCGCAGTGGCTACGTGTTTGGCGGCCTGAGTTCCAGCCGCGGTGCGAGCGTGCAGTTTGCACTGAGCTCTCAAGGATCCGTGACCGGTCAGCCACAGGGCCGCGGGGTGTTTGAAGGCGGCCTGAGCGGTGTGGCGTTCAGCGCCGAAGTCCCCTTGCTCTCGCGCGTCACACAAGGTTGCCTGCCCGTTGCCCCAGAGCGCACCATCACCTCATGTGAGCAGCATGTGCTGTTGACGCTGGACGGTCGCCCGGCCCTGGAGGTCTTGCTGGAGGATCTGCAAGTCAGCTTGTCCGAGCCGCGCACGGCGATGGCAAAAATCCGTTCCACGTTGGTGGGCTTGAGCCACGGGGCGCAACCCACCTTGCGCCGCACAGGAGAGTTTGGCGACGAGGTGATGGTGCGTCATCTGGTGGGCCTGGACCCTGAACGGGAAGCTGTGGCCATTGCCCAGGCAGTAGAGCCAGGCATGCGCCTGACCTGGTGCCAGCGACATGTGGCGGCAGCACGCGCGGATTTGTTGCGTATTGGCGCGGAGATTCGCGAGTCTCTGGAGCCAGACATGCTGCCCGAGTCGCTGGCCTTGCAACTCGCGGACAGCCCGCTGTCTGAGCCCCATCCAGCCCGGCGAATTGCCGGCGCCATTTATGTCAGCTGCGCGGGCCGGGGTGGACCGCACTTTGGCGCCCCCAGCGCAGAATTGCAGTTGGTGCGCCGTGCCTTGGGCGATGTGCCCTTGGTTGGATTTTTTGCGGGCGGGGAAATCGCCCACCAGCATGTCTATGGCTACACCGGCGTGCTGACCGTCTTCACCACAGAACCGGAAACAGCATGATGAACACTGCAGTTGGCTTGATTGGCTTGGGTGCCATGGGGTCGGGCATGGCTGGCTCGTTGCGTCGAGCGGGACACGACGTGCACGTCTTTGACATCCGCCCTGGTGTCGCCGCCGCGTTTGCCAAACAAGGGGGTCATGCGTGCACCTCGCTGGCCGAATTGGCGGCGGCCTGTGACGTGGTTGTCTCGGTGGTGGTCAACGCAGCGCAAACCGAGGAGGTGCTGTTTGGCCCGGGACGTGACGGCACTGGTTGCGCCGCACACATGAAGCCGGGCAGCACCTTTGTGATGTGCTCAACCGTGGACCCCCAGTTCTCCATCCGGCTGGAGGCCGAGCTCAATGCCCTGGGCCTGCATTACGTGGATGCCCCCATTTCGGGAGGCGCCGCGCGCGCAGCCAGCGGCGAGATGACGATGATGACAGCGGCCAAGCCCGAGGCGTATGCCCGCACGAATCACCTGCTCGACGCCATGGCTGCCAAGGTGTATCGACTGGGCGACCGCGCTGGAGCCGGCAGCAAGGTGAAGATCATCAACCAGTTGCTGGCCGGTGTGCACATTGCTGCGGCCGCCGAGGCCATGGCACTGGGCCTGCGCGAAGGCGTGAATCCGAACGACTTGTACGAAGTCATCACCCACAGCGCGGGCAACAGCTGGATGTTTGAAAACCGCATGGCCCATGTGCTGGCAGGCGACTACACGCCCCTGTCTGCCGTGGACATCTTCGTGAAGGACCTGGGGCTGGTGCTCGACACGGCGCGCGCCAGCAAGTTTCCACTGCCGCTGTCTAGCACCGCACACCAGATGTTCATGCAGGCCTCGACCGCTGGGCATGCACGCGAGGACGACAGTGCGGTGATCAAGATCTTCCCGGGGATCACCTTGCCTGAGGCGTCGAAAAAGTCTTGATGCTGCGGCAGGAGCCGCCGATCAAACCCCGCGGGACCGGTCCGCACGAAAACGCGCGGCAAACCCAGCAAACTCACCCGCGTCCAACGCGTCACGAATCTCCTGCATGAGGTTCAGGTAATAGTGCAGGTTGTGCACCGTGGCCAGCATGGGGCCCAGCATTTCACCGCACCGATCCAGGTGGTGGAGGTAGGCGCGACTGAACCCACCACTCACCGACCCGTCGGGCCGCACATGCCCGCGACAGGTGTAGCAGGTACAGGTCTCGTCCAGCGGCGCGTGGTCTGTTTTGTGTCGGGCATTGCGGATTTTCAGGTCACCAAAGCGCGTGAACAAATGGCCATTGCGTGCGTTGCGGGTGGGCATGACGCAGTCGAACATGTCCACCCCACTGGCCACGCCTTGCACCAGGTCCTCCGGTGTGCCCACCCCCATCAGGTAGCGTGGCTTGTGCGCAGGCAGTCGATGCGGCGTGTGCGCCATGATGCGCAGCATGTCCTCCTTCGGTTCGCCCACGCTCACGCCACCCACGGCGTAGCCAGGGAAGTCCAGATCGACCAGGGCTTGCAGTGAGGCCTCGCGCAGAGACTCGAACATGCCCCCTTGCACGATGCCAAAGAGCGCATTGGGGTTCTCCAGGCGACGAAACTCCTCCTGACAACGACGGGCCCAGCGCAGGCTCAACTCCATCGAACTGCGTGCCTGGGCTTCGGTGGTGAGAGTACCGCCCACCTCATAGGGCGTGCACTCGTCAAACTGCATGACGATGTCGCTGTTGAGGATGGTTTGGATCTGCATGCTGATCTCGGGTGTGAGAAACAGCTTGTCGCCATTGACCGGCGACGCAAAACGCACCCCCTCCTCGCTGATCTTGCGCATGTCGCCCAGCGACCAGACCTGAAAGCCCCCGCTGTCGGTGAGGATGGGCTTGTCCCACCGCTCAAACCCATGAAGGCCGCCAAAACTCTGCATGATGTCCAGGCCCGGGCGCATCCACAAATGGAAGGTGTTGCCCAGAATGATCTGCGCGCCCATCTCCTCCAGGCTGCGAGGCATCACGCCCTTGACGGTGCCATAGGTCCCCACGGGCATGAAGATGGGCGTTTGCACCACCCCGTGATGCAGGGTCAGGCGGCCTCGTCGGGCCAGTCCTTCGGTGCGAAGCAGATCAAATTCAAGCATGGGGACTCCTGTGAAGCAGCATGGCGTCTCCGTAGCTGAAGAAGCGGTAGCGCTGTTCGATGGCATGTCGGTACAGCGCACGCATGGTGTCGTAGCCGGCAAAGGCGCTCACCAGCATCAGCAAGGTGGACTTGGGCAAATGGAAATTGGTGAGCAGCACATCGATCACACGAAACGGGAAACCCGGGGTGATAAAGATCTGCGTGTCCCCACTTGTCTGGCCGCTGGCTGCCCAGGACTCGAGGGTGCGCACGGTGGTGGTCCCCACGGCCAAGACACGCCCACCACGCTGTCGACACGCCTCAATGGCCAGGACGGTTTCGGGGGGCACGCGGTACCACTCGCTGTGCATGCGATGTTGGCGCAAGTCCTCGACCTTGACCGGCTGGAAGGTGCCCGCTCCCACATGCAGGGTGACGTTGGCTCGGGCCACACCGCGCGCCTGCATGGCCGCCAGCACGGCCTCATCAAAATGCAGGGCGGCGGTGGGCGCTGCAGCGGCTCCGGGCTCGCGCGCAAACACGGTCTGGTAGCGCTGGGCATCCTGCTCGGTGTCGGCATGCTCGATGTAGGGCGGCAGCGGCACATGGCCGTGCGCCAGCATCACCGCATGGGGCTCTGCGCTGAACGCAAAACGAAACAGTGGGCCGTGCTCATCCGGCCAACGCCCCAGCAAGGTGGCCGTGAAGCCCCCGTCCATGTGCAACTGGGCACCGGGCAACGGCTTCTTGCTCACTTTCATGTGAGCCACGACCTGATGCGGAGGTTCTTGCCCCAGTGGGTCGGGCGGCAAGACCCGTTCAATCAGCAATTCCAGCTTCCCACCCGTGGACTTCTCGCCAAAGAGACGGGCCTTCATCACCTCGGTGTCATTGAAAACCATCAGGTCGCCGGGTTGCAGCAAATCGGGTAATTCGCGAAACACCCGGTCAACGGGCCTATTCGCGCGACCATCGAGCAAACGCGATGCGCTGCGCTCGCTGGCCGGGTGCTGCGCAATCAGCTCAGAGGGGAGTTCGAAATCAAAATCGGACAGCGTGAATTCACGTGATCCGGGAAGCGACAACTCGGTGTGCATGGTCTTGAGGGCCGGACGGACCCGTTCCAAGTGGAGAGAGCAATATTGTGACATGGGGTCTTGGCCGTCGGCTGATGCCAGCCAGCATTGGCGCGCACGTCCAGGTGCCGATGTCATAATCCGTCCCCATGCAAGCCCTGCGCAGCTCCAAATTCATCGCCAGCCTGGTGCTGGTGTGGTTTGCGCTGTTCGTGGGCTCAGCCATGGCCTCCAGCGTCATCAACCCAGGCAGCCTGCAGATGGTGTGCTCGAGCGATGGCGGCATGAAAATGGTGGATAGCGGGGACGGCGATGGTGAGACCAAGCTGGCCAAGCCGATGGAGTGCCCCTTGTGCACCTCGGTGACGGCGCCGCTACCTACACCTTTCACAGGTCAACTCCCCACCCCGTCCTCACTGGCGCACGCCCTGCACCCTGTCGCAGCGGCGCACCTGGCGTCGGTCACTGCCCCGCCCCTGCCCTCGCGCGGGCCACCCGCTCTCTTTCTCTGATTTTTAAGTGGGTGATGGGCTTATGGCCCACACCTGGTTGATGGCGTGTTCGCATGCCGTCGCAATCTCAGGGAAAGTCTCATGAACTCAATTTCTCTTGTGGCGCCCATTTGCGTGGCGTTCGCTTGTTCAGGCGGCGCCATGGCACAAAGCCAAAGTCCGACGGTTCTGAATGCCGTTGTGGTCACGGGCAAGTCTGACTCTCTCACGCAAAGTTCGCTGGAGAGCGCCAAAGACGCGGTCAAATCCATTCCAGGGGGTGCATCGGTCGTTGACTTGGACGCCGTTCGCGAAGGCCGACAGTCGACATGGAGCGACAGCCTGGGCTTGGCCCCGGGCGTGTTCATTCAAGATCGATTTGGATCCGAGGAAGCGCGCATTTCCATTCGCGGTTCAGCGCTCAGTCGCACGTTTCACAGCTTTGGGATCAAGGTGATGCAAGACGGCGTGCCCGTCCATTACGCCGATGGATTCTTCGATATGCAAACGGTCGACCCCAACGCATCACGGTATGTTGAAGTGCTGCGTGGGCCCAATGCCACCACCTACGGGGCCACCACCTTGGGTGGTGCGATCAACTTTGTTGCGCCCACCGGCTACACCAAACCAGGCAGCGTGACGCGCGCAGAGGTGGGAAGTTTCGGCTACAACAAGCTATTTGGCAGTACCGCAGGGGTTGTCCAAGCCGATGCGAAGCGTGGCCCTGTCTGGGACTACTACGCCGCAGGATCGCAAACCCGGCAACAGGGCTTCCGCGATCATGCCGCCATGGACAATCAGAAATTCCTGGGCAACCTAGGCGTCCAGGTCAGCAAAGACATAGAGTCGCGTTTTTATGTGGCAGCAGTTCGCAGCCGTACACAGTTACCGGGCTACTTGACCCGGGCGGAACTCGATGCAGATCCTTCCATGGCAGCCAGCACTGTCAGCAGTGTCTCGCGCACCGCCACGGTCGCCGGCAGCTCTCTGGCTGGCATTTACACCCATCGAGTGGATGCAAACAATCGACGCGATGTGGACACCAAACGCATAGCCAATAAAACCACCGTGCGGGCTGGCGATACGATTTATGAGTTTGCTGCGTATGCAATGGACTACAGCCTGTGGCATCCCATTGGCACTGTCGTAGAACAGGATGCAACCACCTGGGGAGGCCACTTCAAAGCGACACGCTTGCTGGGTCAACACCAGATCAGCGTGGCGTTTTTGCCCAGCGCCGGCTCGACCAAGGGCACATCAAAAGACACCAACAACCAGGGTGTGGCGACCAGTGACCCCAGGTCAAATTACAACCAGCAATCGAACAACAGCAGTCTCTTTGTCGAAGGGAAATACAAGTCATCGGAACGCACGACCTGGACAGGCGCCTTGCAATACGACCGTGCTCGTCGCAAGGCCACCGATGTGGCCACCAGCACTTCTGCTGCCATTGCGAACAACTATGACTACACCTTCAGCCAATGGAGCCCCCGTGTGGGCGTCACCCACGACTTGGCCCCGTCTGCCCACGTGTTTGCCAGCCTGAGCCGAAACTTTGAAGCGCCCATTTTCGGCACAGCCGGCGATTCGAGCGCTGCGCTCAAGCCTCAGACAGGGACGACGCTTGAGTTCGGCATGCGCGGGGAAACGACACACGGCCAACACCTGCTGGGTTGGGACGCCACCTACTATCGCGCCCATCTGCGACAAGAATTTCTCTCACAGTGTGCTGACCCTGCCTGCTCGCGCTACACCACCACCAACGCACCCCAGTCTTTGCACCAAGGGATTGAACTGGGTGCGAATCATCTTCACCACAAAGGCTGGGATACGCGCGCAGCACTGTTGGTCAGCGATTTCAAATTTGTCAACAACGCATCCTTTGGCAACAACGATCTTCCGGGCTTTCCGCCCATCATCGTGCGGGGGGAAATGCTGTATCGATTTGGCCAACACGTCAGCGGCAAACCCAGCACCTATGTCGGACCCAAATTTGAATGGGTGCCGCGCAAAGCGCCCATGGACTACGCCAACACGCTATACAACGACAGCTATGCCATCTTGGGATTCAAAGCGGGACAAGCGGTCAATCCACATTGGTCTTGGTTCTTGGATGCGCGCAACCTGACCGATAAAAAATATGCTGCAACCACCAACATCAGCGCCAACTACACCACACCAACCACCGCAGGTGATGGTCGCCGTTACTACCCGGGTGACGGACGATCGGTGTATGTGGGCCTGGAGGGCAAATTTGACTGATCCACGCAGCTTGCGTCGATCGTGTTTGCAAGCCGTTTTTGAACCACCAGGAGATCCCTTGAATTCACACATCCGTACCGTTTTCGCTTTGTGTTTATGTGTTGCCGCCACCTTGCAGCCTTCGTTGGCACATGTCGTGCTGACCGAGCCCACGGCCATTGCCGGCAGCTATTACAAAGCAACTCTGCGCGTTGGCCATGGTTGCAATGGTTCGTCAACCAACGGCATCATCGTGCAGGTGCCGACAGGCTTTCAAGGGGCCAAGCCGCAGCCTAAAGTCGGCTGGACCATTGCCACGCGCAAGGCGACACTTGCCACGCCTTACACCAGCCACGGCAAAACCGTGACCGAGGATGTGGTGGAGTTGCGTTGGACGGCGGTCAGCAAGGAGGCCACTTTGCCCGACGACCAATTTGACGAATTCGCCTTCATGGGCCGTTTGCCACAACAGGCTGGAGCGCTGTGGGTGAAGGTCTTGCAAGTTTGTGACAACGGTCACAATGACTGGTCTGAAATCCCCGCATCGGGCAGCCACACACGCGGCCTGAGATTCCCTGCTGCCTTGTTGGATGTGCAACAGGCGCCCCCCCACCAACACCACCATTAACCCCAAGGAGTTTTCATGAAGTTTGCCCATCACCTGATCGCTGCAGCACTCACCACCGCGTGGGGTATGAGCGCTTTCGCCCAAAACGTGACCGTGACCGACGCCTGGGCGCGTGCCACCGTGCCAGGCCAAAAGGCCACGGGCGCATTCATGGTCATCACCGCCAAAGACCTCGCAAAGCTGGTCGCTGCCAGCACGCCTGTGGCGGGTATCACCGAGATTCATGAAATGAAGATGGACAAGGACGTGATGCGCATGTCGCCGGTCGGCGCGCTGGAGTTACCCGCTGGCAAGACGGTCGAACTCAAACCCGGCGGCTACCACGTCATGCTCATGGACTTGAAAAATCCTCTGGCCGACAAATCCAACATCCCGTTGACCCTGACCTTTGAGGACGCCAAGGGCCAGAAGTCGCAGCAGGTGTTGCAAGTACCCGTGCGTGCCATGAACACGATGTCCACGCACAAGCACTGAGATCGCTCCGGTATCCCGGGGGCAGGTCCGTCGCCACCGCGAATGATCCTCGCGGCGTGTCGTCTCGCTTGCGACCTGCACGGCAATGCCTTGATCGATGTCAAAGACGGCCCTGCGGATCCGCGAGAGGATGGACGCCGGTGAACCCAGGAGTCTTCATGAAGCCCGACGATCTCAACGCACTGCGCCAACGCTTGCTCGACACTCGCCATGACCTGATGGAGCGCATCGCGCAACAACGTGGTGGCGCGCTCGGTCGCGTGGAAGCTGCAGCCGAACAATTGGGGCACAGCGAGGATGAGCACGCCCAGAACATCACCGAGCGTGACCTGGCGTTTGCCATGGACGAACACGACAGTGCTGAACTCAATGCCGTGCAAGCCGCGCTGGTGCGCGTGCGCGAGGGCAGGTATGGTGAATGCATCGGCTGTGGCCAGCCCATTCCCCTGGAGCGGCTGCAGGCCAGCCCCGAAGCGGAGCGCTGTGTTCCATGCCAAACACAACAGGAGCACCTGCACCCGCACTGAGCACAGGCCAAGGCTTCAGGCGGGGGGCGTCACCGCCTGCTCGATCGCCCCAAACAGGCTCTGGCCATCCAGGCCTTTCATCTCGATGCGCACGGTGTCGCCGTAACGCATGAAGCCGGTAGAGGGTGCACCGTCGAGCAAGGTTTCCATGGTGCGTTTCTCAGCAATACAGCTGTAGCCCTTGGGCCATTCTTGGCGACCCTTGCTTTCGATGCCTCGGTTGCTGACCGTGCCGCTTCCGATGATGCTGCCCGCACGTACGTTACGCGTTTTGCACAGGTGGGAGATCAATTGACCGAAATGAAACGTCATGTCGGCACCGGCGTCACACATGCCCACCTTGCGTCCGTTCCAGGTGGTTTGCAGGGTGAGGTGTACCCGGCCATGGTCCCAGGCTGAGCCCAGTTCATCCAGCGTGACCGCCACCGGACTGAACGCCGTGGCCGGTTTGCTCTGCAAAAAACCAAAGTATTTGGCCAACTCATCCGATACCAGGTTACGCAAGGACACGTCGTTGGCGAGCATCACCAGGCGAATGCCCTCCAGCGCCTGCTCGGGCGACGCGGCCATGGGCACATCGCCCGTGATCACGGCCATCTCGGCCTCGAAGTCGATGCCCCAGTCTTCGCTGCGGCACACAATGGGGTCATTGGGACCGATGAAATCGTCGCTGCCCCCCTGGTACATCAGGGGTTCGGTGTAGTAGCTATCGGGCACCTGGGTGGCGCTGGCCGCGCGCACCAGTTCGACATGGTTGATGTAGGCCGAGCCGTCCACCCACTGGTAGGCGCGCGGCAGGGGGGCCATGCAGCGCTGCGGCTCGAAGGGGAACGCATGACGGGCCTTGCCATGGTTGAGGTTTTCGGAGAGATCCTGCAACTGGGGCGAGAGAAAATTCCAGTCATCCAGCACCTGCTGCAGGCGATGGGCAATCCCACTGGCGTAGTGCGCCTGGGTGAGGTCGCGGGAGACGACAACCAGCTGGCCGTCACGGGAACCATCCTTGTAGGTGGCAAGTTTCATCGCGCAGTCTTTCGATTGGGTTCGCCCTCCATGGGCGGTGCCGCGTCAGTGTCGGCCAGCACGGGCGGGAAGATGCGAGCCATTCTACAAAGCGGCTTCGTGGGACACTTGCGTCAACCGCTGGCTCCGCGCCCCGTTGAGCACTCATCACCCCATGCCCATGCCGCGACTGACCCGAACCTCACCCCCCCGCCGTCACCTGCTGTTCACCACCGGGTGCGTGCTAGGTCTGCACCTGGCGCTACTGGGGTCTCCGCTGTCCGCCATGAACCGCTCGGTCAGTTCCACGCCATGGACTCCGACCTCTATCCCCCCAACATCAAGTGGCAACTCGACCCAGTCGCCCCCCCCTGCATCGATCTCGCAACAAAGTCTCTCGTCACCGCCCGAGCGTCTGAGGGTGCGCATCGCGCACCTGGCACCCGTTGCACCGCCCCTCGCCACAGAAACCTCATCAGCGTCCGCCGAGGCTTCGCTGCCGACACCCCTCGAGCCTGCACCTGAGCTTGCTTCAACCACCTGGACATTGGCCCAAGCCTCCGGTGTGAGCGAGTCTTCACTACGACCCAACCCATCAGAAATCAAGGCTCAGCCAGCGGTAAAACTGCCGAACTCTGCACGGCTGCAGTTTGACATTCTGGGCAAGATCAAGGGCTTTGGCTACACGGTCAGCGGTGAGATGACCTGGCAGCAAGACGGTCGACAGTACCAGTGCCGCTACGACATCGGCATGCCGTTGCTGGGCTCCCGGGTGCAGACCAGCCAGGGTCAGATCGGCGCAAGCGGCCTGCTGCCGACCCGGTTTGGCGACAAGGTCAAAAGCGAGCAGGCGGCGCATTTTGAACGCGACAAGGGGCTCATCAGCTTCAGCGCCAACACGCCCTCAACCCCCCTGGAGCCCGGCGCTCAAGACCGACTGAGCCTCTTCATGCAACTGGCCTCCCTGTTGGCGGGCGCCCCGCAGCGCTACCCCAGCGGCACGCAAATCACCCTGCAGATCGTGTCGGCGCGTGAGGCTGAGCCCTGGACTTTTCGGGTGGACGCGGCTGAAACACTGCAACTGCCCTTGGGCCCCACCCAGGCCGTGCGGCTCACGCGCCTGCCCCGTCAACCCTACGACCAGCAGGTCGACCTCTGGTTTGCTCCTTCCATGGGGTATCTTCCTGTTAGGCTGCGTGTGACGCACCCCAACGGCGATGTGGCCGACCAGGTCTTGCGCCGACTGGAGCCGCCGGGTTGATGAAACCCCAGCCCTGACTTGAAGAGCCGATGGACCGCCCCACCTGCGTACCTATGAACACACTTTACGATTCTGAATCCTTTGTGGTCGTCCACCTGCAAGCACCGGGGCACGAGGCATCCCACACCAGGGGGCTTGAGGCGCAGAAACAGGCACCTGTCATGCCTCGGCACGGGTTCGAAATTGTCGACAAACGCTCCGGCAAGGAGGTCTACCTGGATGGCTCCTGGGCCGAACTGTTCCAGCAGCACCTGCAGGCCTGGCAGCGCAACAGCCCCACCCAGGAAGAAGTGGAAGCGACGTTGGAGCAATACAGCGGCCTGGCCCAGCAACCCGTGCTGGTTCACTGAGCACTAGGCGGCGTTATTCCGGTTCGATCTTTGCATCGCGCACCACCTTGGCCCAGCGCGGCGCCTCGGCCTTGATGAGCGCGGCAAATTGTTCGGGTGTACCGGCGGCCACTTCGTTGCCCTGGCTGATGATCTTCTCGCGCAAATCGGCGTCCTGCAGTGCCTTGTTGCACGCAGCGTTCAGTTGACGAACGATTTCGGTGGGCAAGCCCTTGGGTCCCACGAGTCCCTGCCAGTTCAACACCTCCACAGCGGGATAGCCCTGCTCAGCCATGGTAGGCAGATCCGGCAACAGCGGGGAGCGAGTCTTGCTGGTGATGGCCAGCGCACGCAGTCGCCCGCCTTTGATCGCTGGCATGGCGCTGTACATCTGCTCGAACATCAGGTGAACCTGTCCGCTCATCAGGTCGGTGGCGCCGGCTGCACCGCTCTTGTAGGGTGCATGAATCATGTCGATGCCCGCCGAATGTTCGAACAAAGCACCACTCAGGTGGTGGGTTCCGCCAATACCCCCCGAGGCATAGCTCAGCTTGCCCGGCGCCGCCTTGGCGGCAGCCACGATGTCCTTCACGGACCTGTAGGGCGAATCGTCCCGAACCATCAAGACCAGCGGTCCGCGCTCGATCAAGGCAATGGGAACGATGTCGGTGAAGGGGTCGAAGTTCAACTTCTTGAACAACGCGTGGTTAACTGCCAAGGGCGCGAAGTTGCCCATGCCGATGGTGTACCCGTCAGGCCTCGCCCGTGCAATGACCTCGGTACCGATATTCCCACCCGCCCCCGCCTTGTTGTCCACGATGATGGGTTGTCCCAGCAGCGTGGACATGACCTTGGCCACCTGCCGTGAGCGGCTGTCGGCGTTGCCACCGGCCGCATAGGGGCACACCCAGGTGATGGGCTTGCTGGGGTATTTTTCCTGCGCCAGCGCGGCCAAGGGACTGGCGGCCAGCCAGGCAGCCTGTACCGCCGAATGCTTCAGCAGAGCGCGACGATTGAATGCAGTCATGGGTGGGCTCGACGCAGTGACCGTGTCTCAAGCGTGGCGACGAATCGAATCGGCCACGGTGCTCACCATCTGCTCAATGTGAGAGGACTCGACAATGTACGGCGGAGCCAGCACCAGGCTTTCGCCCGACGGCCGCACCAGCACCCCGCGCTGGAAGCAATCCAGGAAGATGTCATAGGTGCGCCGCCCAGGGGCGCCCGCGCGCGGGCTCATCTCCACCGCCCCGGCCAGGCCATGGCTGCGGATGCTGATGACATTGGGCAAACCTTTGAAAGCCGAATGCATGGCGTCACCCAGGACACGCCCCATGGCGCCAGCACGGGCGAACAGGTCTTCCTGCTTGAAGAGTTCCAGCGTGGCCAAGGCCGCCGCGCACGCCACTGGGTGGCCCGAGTAGGTGTAGCCGTGAAAGAACTCGATGCCGTGCTCGGGCGCGTCCACCCCCATCATCGCGTCATAGATCATGTCGCGACAGAC
>JACCDX010225894.1_pt1 | contig 23230 bp, 19 predicted proteins | sample 7449681 | NCBI WGS metagenome assembly JACCDX01 (sample SAMN15323450, study PRJNA562643) | freshwater metagenome | isolation source: river surface water | place: USA:Blue River Watershed | collected 2017-08-18
GCACACTGTTCCTGGATGAAATAGGAGATATGCATCTGGACGCTCAGGCAAAGATGCTGCGGGCGCTGCAAGAGGGGAAGATAACCCGTGTGGGTGGCGAAAAAGAGATAAAAGTAGATGTGCGTGTACTTGCCGCCACAAACAAAGACCTGATGGCTGAAGTGGAAGCGAAACGATTCCGCCTCGATCTTTACCACCGTTTGAGTGTGATACTCATACAGGTACCATCTTTAAATGCACGCAGAGACGATATACCGGCACTCATAGCGCATTTTATGCGCGACATAAGCGAGGAATACAAACAACCTCAGAAAGAAATAGAAACTGACGCCATAGAGGCCCTCAAACAACACAATTGGACCGGTAACATCAGGGAACTGCGCAATGTTGTGGAACGCCTGATCATCTTGTCAGACAAAACGATAACCAAAAAGGACGTAGAACTTTACATACTCAGATAGTCTTCATTTACCTGTTTTACTTCAAAATGCCGCTCCATAGAAGCGGCATTTTCATTTTAACGGAAATTGGCACAAAAAAACCGCTGCAGACTACTGCAGCGGTTTGAATGAATTTACATGTTATTAATGCGCTTCCTCACCAGGCCTCAAAGGAGTGGTCTGAGGGATGAAGTCGTTTCCGTTACCATCATCCTTATAATCATAAGGCCAACGGTGTACTTCAGGGATATCACCTTCCCAGTTACCGTGACCGGGATTGATAGGTGTAGTCCACTCGAGTGTAGTAGAACCCCATGGATTCAACGTAGTAAGCTTGCGACCTTTGAAAATGCTGAAGAAGAAGTTGAAAACGAAAACCAGCTGGGCAAAGAACACCACGGTAGCTACGATACTGATGAAACCGTTGATACTCTGGAAATTCTTGAATGACTCCCATGCAGAGTAATCGTAGTAACGACGTGGCATACCGGCAATACCTTCGTAGTGCATTGGCCAGAAAATGAGGTACGCGCCAATGAACGTCATGAAGAAGTGGATATAGCCCAGTGTGTTATTCATGTAACGGCCATACATCTTAGGGAACCAATGATAAACACCGGCGAACATACCAAAGAATGCAGACACACCCATAACAATGTGGAAGTGCGCGATCACGAAGTAAGTATCGTGCAGGTGGATGTCAAGAGCAGAGTTACCAAGGAAGATACCCGTAAGACCACCTGAAATGAACAGAGATACGAAACCAAGTGCGAACAACATCGGGGGATTGAAACGGATGTTACCGCGCCAGATGGTCGTAAGCCAGTTGAACACTTTTACCGCAGAAGGTACAGCGATAAGCAACGTAAGCAACACGAATATTGAACCGAGGAACGGACTCATACCTGTAACGAACATGTGGTGAGCCCACACAAGGAACGCAAGGAATGTGATACCTACCATAGAGATCACCATCGCGAAATATCCGAAGATTGGTTTGCGGCTGTGTGTAGAAAGCACCTCAGAAGCCATACCCATACCAGGAAGCATGATGATGTACACCTCAGGGTGACCCAGGAACCAGAACAAGTGCTGATAAAGGATAGCCGAACCACCAATGTTTGGAAGCGCTTTACCACCTATGAATATTTCAGACAGGTAGAAGCTTGTACCCATGTTGCGGTCGAAAATCAGGAGAACAACACCTGAGAACAGAACAGGGAACGACAATACACCAAGTACGGCTGTGAACAACAGCGCCCATACTGTAAGTGGCAGGCGTGTCATTGTCATACCCTTGGTACGCATGTTCAGGATAGTTGAGATGTAGTTCAGACCTCCCAGCAAAGAAGAGATAACGAACAACGACATACCCATCAACCAAAGATCCATACCGATACCAGAGCCAAGCGATGCCTCTTTAAGAGCACTGAGTGGCGGATAAGTAGTCCAACCACCTGATGCGGGGCCGGTTTCAACGAACAAAGAGATCAGCATGATCACACTGGCACCGAAGAAGAACCAATATGAAAGCATGTTCATGAACGGAGAAGCCATATCACGTGCACCTATCTGCAGAGGTATGAGGAGGTTCGCAAATGTTCCACTCAGACCTGCGGTAAGTACAAAGAACACAAGGATGGTTCCGTGCATGGTTACCAATGCGTAATAGAATTCAGGAGACAGTTTGCCGCCTTTAGCCCACTCGCCCAGAAACTTCTCCATAATAGGGAAGGAAGAGTCAGGGAAACCAAGCTGCAAACGGAAGAACACTGAGAACAAAGCACCAATGATCGCCCAAATGATACCTGTTATCAGGAATTGCTTTCCGATAATTTTGTGGTCCTGGCTGAATATGTATTTCCAGATAAAATGCTGCTCGTGATGCTCATGGCCGTGATGTCCGCCTGCGCTGTCGTGTGCGTGCGCTGTGTGAGCTCCTTCCGTAATGATTCCTTCTATGTTCATTTTTGCACTTTTATAGCTTGTATTACTACTTTATCCGATTTACTTCATCGATATTTCTTTTCCTGCTTCTGCTTTAGGGGCAGTAGCTGCACTATCTGCTGCAGGTGCAGCCGGAGCCGCAGATGGGTTCGCCGTTGCATAATATGCCTGCTGCTTAGCCAGCCACTCGTCGTATTTGGCCTGTGTTTCCACAATGATCGTTCCACGCATCGCGTAGTGACCCTTTCCACAAAGCTGATCACAAGCGATCTCATACACAAAGTTCGGATTCTTTGTGATAAGCTTCATAGAATCAGATGTGATTGTTGGTGTCAACCAAAGTGTCGTGGTGATTCCCGGAACGGCATCCATCTTCATACGGAAGTGTGGCAAACCCACGTCATGGATAACGTCGCGAGAACCGATGATCAATTTAACCGGTTTGCCAACAACCATGTGTATCTCACCGTTCTGAGCAATAATATCGTCAGCATTATGTGGATCGCTCCAGTCAAGACCGAGTACGTTGTTCGCGTCATTGATCTTGCGGAAATCCCTCTTGCCAAGTTCTTTGTCTTTACCGGGGTAACGGATGATCCAGTTGAACTGCTTACCAACGATCTCAACCGCAGTAGCTTCAGCGGGCGCTTCAGATGTAACATCGAACCAGTTACGGATACCGATCGCCACAAGGATAGCCATCGCGATAGCCGGGATCGTAGTCCAGATAAGCTCCAGTTTATTGCTGTGCGCAAAGAAGTAAGAAGAGCGTTTGCCTGAATCCTGATACTTGAAGCAGAACCAGAAAAGAACCGCCTGAGTGAGGAAGAACACGATGCCGGTAACCATGATAGTTACATTGAACATCGAGTCGTAGTTCACTCCGGTACGGCAGGCTGCCACGGGCAACATGAGATCTTTAAAGTATTGGTGACACTCCCATATTCCCCACATACCAAGTATGAAGGTGCCTACGAGCAACCACGCCATCGCACGATTCACCTGTGCATTTACTTTCTTTTCTCCACGCAGTATCGCAGCGTATTCGCTAGCCTTACCTATCTGGTAGATGATCACAAAAACCAGAATGATCAATGATGTTATTATTAATCCCGACATGGTCGTTCAGCTTGTATTTACTTGTTAATTTTTTAAATTCCTATTTTCAGACTCCCGTTACCCGATTATGCGATGTGTATCGCTGTTTCCTTCAACAGAATGTTGTTGTGCGGTACTAGCGATGCCTTAGACAGCGTACGTGATACAGTAAAGATCAGAAGTCCGAGGAAGCCCATGAATACTCCGATCTCGTACCAGTTAATGTGCCAGTTGCCGCCCAATGGACCCGGCATGATCATTTGATAGTAATCCAACCAGTGACCAAAGATGATAACCATCGCCATGAACGTAACTGTGAAATAGTTGCGCTTGCTTGGACGAGCCATCAGGATCAGGATCGGCATCACGAAGTTGATGATGAAATTTGCATAGAAGATGATACTGTATGGACCCTGCTGACGCATTTTGAAGTATACTGTTTCTTCAGGAACGTTTGCATACCAAATGAGCATGTACTGAGAGAACCAGAGATAGGTCCAGAACACACTGAAAGCGAACATGAACTTACCAAGGTCGTGCATGTGTTCGGTAGTCACAAGCCCAAGGTTGCCCTGATTTTTCAGGTAAACCACCCAAAGGAGGATCAAAGACATACCGCTTACGAAAGCACTTGCGAATGTGTACCAGCTGAACAAGGTAGAGAACCAGTGTGCATCAATACTCATTACCCACAACCAAGGAATAGTGCTCATCTGAGTCAGTGCGTAAACCAGCAGAAACACACCAGACATACGGAAGACTTTCCAATAGATCTTGGTATCGTTCTTTGGCGCGCTTTCCTGTGCGATAGACATTGCGCGGAACTTGATACCGAAGTAAGACCAAAGACCCACAGCTGCAAGGGTGAATCCTACAAACATTCCCTTGTTCAGGAATGCACTCTTACCGTGAATGATGTGGTCGTCCGCAGCAGGAGTAACCCATGGGAAGATGGTATTTACACCGTGAGAATCTTTGAAGGTGAAAACGATAGCGAAAAGCACCACTGTAGCGATAGATCCGAAGATCCATACGTTAGCGCCGATCGCCTCAGGAACACGGCGGAATGCCACGATCCACGCACCCTGTGCCAATGAAACTGCCGCCTGAATAAAAATGCTGACAGCAGTAATGAGGGTGAAGAAAACACTGTCATGAAGCAGCACAGACCAGAAACGAGCTCTTTCCGTATCTACATGGCTGGTAAGTAATGAAGCAATACCGCCTATCAGGGCAAGCACGCCAACCGCGATCAGCGCTAAGCTGGTATTCCTCAATCGTGCGGGTATCTCAAAACGATCATTCATTGTTTGCAACTTTTATTAAAATTCGTTTTTGTTACTTTTTCTATTCTGTCTTTCGATTAATGCTTCGGCTCTTCTTTTGCAGGAGCTGCCGGTGCAGTTGCCTCAGCAACAGCCGGAGCCGCCGCGGTTGCACCGAAAATGTACGGATCTCCGCCATTCTCAGACTGAACCTTCTTAATGTACGCAATAACCATCCAGCGCTGTTTGATATCGAGCTGCGAAGCATACGATCCCATCATATTCTTGCCATACTTAATACCGGCATACATCTGACCAACAGACATGTGGAGGTATTTTGCGTCTTTGAAGTTAGCCGGCATAGACGCGAATTTACCGCTTGTCTGCAACGGACCCTGGCCATCCAGGTTGTTACCATGGCAGATACCACAGTAGATATTGAACAGACGCCTTCCTTCGTCCAATTCCGCATCATTGAAGCGCAGAGACGTAGTAAACGTTTTGTAAGCATTTGTATCCCCTTCTACGAGGTGGTCAGGAAGTTCATGATTCCTGGCAATGGTACCAGATACTGGCTTGCGGCTGGTAAGACCATCTTCGAAGTTCGGATTAGATGTATAAGCATCATATGCGCGCGAGTAGGTCATATCAGGCGCGTATATATGGCCGGGGGTACGACGTAATTCACCAGAGTCGCACGACATAAGGCCAACCGTCAACGCCAGGCTTGCTACCGCTATGCTTTTGATCTTGTTCATAATTCTTTGATATATTATTTACCGGCTTTCCGTCTTGTTACTTCCGTTTGTTCCGGTTCTATTTATTAGCGTTTCAAAATATTCAGTTCCTGTTGCTTACTATCCGGCGTTGAGGGCCTCATATGCTTCAGGCTTATCCCAACGGCCATACCACCATCCTTCTTCCGCTGTCTGCACCGAAGTCTCTTTTGCACCGGTAGATTTCAGGAACTTGATCACCTCCGCTTCAGGAGTATGTTCGTTCAGTTCTATAGCCATTACAAACAGATCATCGCTCTGACGCGGATGGAAAACGTGTTTCTTAACACCAGGCATAATTTGGTTCAGATAGCAGAAGGTAAGTGTCATACCCACCGCTGCAAAAAGCACCGTCAACTCGAAAGTGATAGGTACCCATGCCGGAAGAGCGAAATGCGGCTTTCCACCATATACTATCGGCCAATCTGAAGTGAAGATCCAGGAAATGAAACCAACAGCGGTAGAAGTACCACAGATACCGTATATGAAGCCGGCGATATGCAGGTCTGTTTCCTTGAGTCCCATTTCGACATCAAGTCCATGTACAGCAAATGGCGTGTATACATCGTGCAGTTTATATCCGCTTTTGCGAACTTTTTTTACCGCAGGAAACAGTACCGCTTCATCATCATACGCTGCAACCGCAAATTTTTTTATAGCCATCTTTTATCAAAATTCTATTGTAAAGATTCAATATTGTTTTTCGTTCGTCTCTCGATTAGTGGTGAGCTACCTCAGCATGGTCTTCTGCGTGATGATGCTCCTGCTCGTGAATGAACTCTTCTGCACTCTTCTCTTCAATTGGCTGCATACCACGCTTGTAGTTGTCGCCTGATGTTTTGAGAACGAATTTGATCTCGTGCACGGCTACTACAGGGAAGTATTTAGCGAAGAGGAAGTACAGGGTGAAGAACAGACCGAACGTACCCAGATAGAAACCTACTTCAGGCCACTCAGGACTGTAGTAAGACCAGCTGCCCGGTATCCAGTCGCGGTAAGTAGAGGTTGCGATGATCACAAAACGCTCGAACCACATACCGATGTTCACTACGATAGACATAACGAAAGTGAACGGAATATTACGACGGAGTTTCTTGATCCAGAAGAGCTGAGGAGATACCACGTTGCAGGTCATCATCGCCCAGTAGCTCCACCAGTACGGACCAACAATACGCCATTTGAATGCTTCCATCTCGCCCCATGCCTGGCTGTACCAAGACATGAACAACTCAGTAAGATAAGCAACACCCACGATAGAACCTGTTAGTACAATGATCTTGTTCATTGCCTCGAGGTGACCTATAGTGATGTACGCTTCAAGTTTCAGGATCTTGCGCGTAATTACAAGAAGTGTGTTCACCATCGCGAAACCAGAGAATACCGCACCTGCCACGAAGTATGGAGGGAAGATGGTAGTGTGCCATCCCGGAATCACTGAAGTGGCGAAGTCAAAAGATACGATAGTGTGTACTGAAAGTACCAGTGGAGTAGAAAGACCGGCAAGTACCAATGCCAGTGCTTCCATACGCTGCCATCCTTTTGCGGTACCTGTCCATCCGAATGATGCCAGACCGTAAAGACGCTTGCGGAGTTTTGTTTTTGCCCTGTCACGTATCAACGCGAAGTCAGGCATGAGACCTGAATACCAGAACAACAAAGACACAGTGAAGTAAGTAGAGATCGCGAACACGTCCCAAAGGAGTGGAGAGTCGAAGTTAGGCCAAAGCGGACCACGTGTGTTAGGTAAAGGAAGTACCCAGAAACCGTCCCATACACGACCCATGTGCCATATCGGGAACTGACCCGCGCACATTACCGCGAAGATGGTCATCGCTTCCGCTGCACGGTTCACACCTGTACGCCATCCCTGACGGAACAGCAGGAGGATCGCAGATATCAGCGTTCCGGCGTGACCGATACCGATCCACCATACGAAGTTGGTAATGTCCCAACCCCAACCGATGGTACGGTTAACGCCCCACGTACCGAGACCCCAATAAACCGACCAGCTAACGGAGAAAATACCGAAGCAGAGCAGGATAACGGAGAAGAAAAAACCAATGTACCACATACGTCCCGGCTTGCGCTCAATAGGACTGATGATATCTTCCGATACCTGGTGGTAATCCTTGTTGCCATCAACGAGTGGTTCCCTTACAAACGATTCGTACTTAATATGCATAGCACGTAATTAGTATTTTTAAACATTGTTGCTGTCTGGCTTCCGGGTACCGGCATTTTGCCTTTCAGCATTTTAAACTATTATCTATTCAACTACTCTGTCCTGTTCTTCTTAGATGTGTTCTGTGTACATCGCATCCAATTTCTCGTTACCTGCAACTACCTCGGCCGTGTTACGGATCCTTGACAAGTAGTTGATGTTTGGCAGTGTGTGGATGTGCTCCAGTACATAGAATGTACGCTCTACTTGCTCTTCTTTACGCAGCTTGTGGATGGCACTTTCTTTATCGTTCACATTTCCGAACGTGATCGCATCTGTAGGACATGCCTGCTGACATGCTGTTTTCACAGCACCATCTTTCAGCGGGTTGCCCGCCTTCTTAGCGGCAAGTTTACCTTCCTGCAGACGCTGAACACAGAATGAACATTTTTCCATTACACCACGGCTACGCACTGTAACGTCAGGGTTCAGAACCATGCGGGTGAGGTCGTCGTTGATGTCATCGCGGCGGCCATCTTCAAAAATGTTGTCTTCAAAGCAATCAGCACCGTTCCAATCCATCCAGTTGAAGTGACGTACTTTATACGGACAGTTGTTTGCACAGTATTTAGTACCGATACAACGGTTATATGCCATTTGGTTAAGCCCCTCAGTGCTGTGGTTCGTAGCCGATACCGGACAAACGTTCTCACATGGTGCAGCATCACAATGCTGGCACAGCATAGGCTGGAACACTGTCTGGATAGTATCCGGATCGTCCGGCATACCGCTGTAGTAACGGTCGATACGGATCCAGTGCATTTCATGACCCCTCAGTACGTGGTATTTACCCACAACTGAAACGTTGTTCTCTGCCATACAGCCTACCACACATGCGCCGCAACCGGTACAAGTAGTAAGGTCGATAGACATACCCCATTTCACACCTTCATAAGGGTGATTAGGATAGAGTGTTCCGTTTTTACGGTAGTTCTCTTCCATTTCAGGGTTGGCCAGTGTTTCGCCTTCATGCTCATGCTTTTCCCATGGCAGGCCGGAGTAATGGCCTATTTCTTCAGCACGCTCTTTCTGAAGCGCCTGCGGATCTTTCTTGAATTCATCCAGTGTGAACTCATGCAACACAGGACGATTTTCATAGCTATTGTGCGTTTGCGTGATAGCTACTTCATACTTATCTTCTGTTTTGGTAACTGTTGCCCCAGAATAGTATTCAACGTTTGTTCCGTTGAATGAAGTGAACGGATAAGCGTTCTTGCCACCTTTTGTAGCATCGCTTGCCGCTGCACGACCTACGTTCTTGTCGCGGCCAAAACCTGTTGCGATCGCAACAACGTCATTGTGCATACCTGGCACCACCACTATCGGCAGTGTGATCGTATATCCGTTAGCACCGGCAATTTTTGCCACGCGCTTGTTGTAGTCAACTTCTGTAAAGCCTGTCAGCTCAGCATCCAGTGATTTCGCACGTTTAGGAGACACACACAGGTAGTTATCCCATGTAGCCCTTGTGATCGGATCAGGCATTTCCAGCAACCATGGGTTATTACTCCATGCACCACCGTGACCGATACCTACTTTTTGGTAAACAACCACTTCAGTACCTGTACCCGGCTTCTTAGCCTGTATCGCTGCAACAGCACCCGCTACATTACCAGCGTATACAGCACCACCGTTTGCCATTTCTCCTGCCGGCTCAATAACACCATCCTGCAGCGCCTGGTCAAAGTTTGCCTGACCGCTGAGACGTGTTGTCCAGTAGAGTTTCCAATAATCTGCGTATGTCTGACCTGCGTCCATCCATGCCATCAGTGAATCCTGGAAAGCACGTGTTTTGAACAGAGGAGAGATACCAGGCTGTTGCAGGCTATAGTAGTTAGCTTTTGGCTCTGCGTCGCCCCAGTTCTCAAGGTAATTATGGTCAGGGATAATGTATTTACACTTCTGTGCAGTTTCGTCAAGGCGCTCAGCGAAAGAAACCGTTGTAGCTACTTTTGCAAGAGCCGCAGTGAATTTCTTTCCGTCCAGGTAGTCGTATGCAGGGTTTACACCGTGCAGCATCACAACACCTGCCTGACCTGCTTCCATAGCCGCAACCATGTCAGCGAAATCCTTATCGATACCTTGTTTGTAATTGCTTGTTGTTACCCAGTTCACGGTAGTTCCGTTAGCGCCTATCTTATCGTTGATAGCGTTGATAACGGTCTGTACGTTCACATCGTTGGTACCGCAAACCACCATGCCGTTTCCTTTTTTCAGGTCAGCGGCAGCAGCAGTAACCAGTTTGTTGAGTGCAGGGCTTGAAAGAGATGGCTGTGTGCCGTTTGCAACCGCGTTATACAGTGCAACAGCTACCATACCCATTTCTGAAGGACGGCATGTAGCACGCTCATCGGCTGCAGCACCGGTGATGGTGTGGATCGCCTCTACCTGATAGTGCTTGGAGAGTTTAGGGTTCTTTGCGCTGATCTTGCGACCCTGAGCGTAACCTTTAGAGAACTCAACCGGAGAAAGCCATGTACCCAGGAAATCAGCATCAAGGCTCACAATTGTATTTGCTTTTTCGAAGTGGAATGTAGGCAGTGTGCGCTTGCCGTAGCATGCTTCATTCGCCTGCAGCATTCCTGAGTAAGATATCGCATCGTACACTACATGCTTTACAGTAGGGTATTTAGCAATAAACTGAGAGATCACTTCTTTTGTAGAAGGGCTCATCAGTGATGGCGTTACCAGATATCCTGCTTTACCGGCCAACCCTTCTTTTACTGCACGGTCAATCGCCTCAAATGTGGCTTCTTTACCGTCTGCCATAGGGTGAGTAAGGCGGGCTTTATCGTATAGGCCGAGTACAGATGCCTGTACTCTTGCAGAAGTACCTCCTTTAGTGATAGAGGACATCTCGTTACCTTCAATCTTGATAGGGCGACCTTCCCTTGTTTTGATCACTATTGCGCAGTATTCTCCGCCATCGGCAAATGTAGACGCGTAATAGTTGGGAACACCCGGTGTAATATCTTCAGGCTTGATCGCGTACGGTATCGCCTTACGTACCGGCATTTCGCAGCTCGATACGATAGTGGCTGCCAGCGTGCTGAAGCCAAGGAACTTCAGGAAGTCGCGGCGTGGAGTAGTAGCACCCAACACACTGTCGCTCAGATCGAATGGCAACTCTTCTTTAAACTCATTCTCCGCTCCCTCTTTTTTGGTAGCGATGTTATTGAGATCCTGCAGGTCCGACCAATATTGTTTTTGACTCATATTGTAAGTTCATTTTTCAGCCGATGTTACTCATCAGATCTTTTGTCTGACTTTATCTACCGCTAAATTGTTTTTTATTCAAAAAACTATTTTTTCCTTTTTTTCGTGTTTGTTTCCAACGGAAGGGTGTCCGGTCTTAGTAGTGACACTTCTGACACTCAAGACCACCCAGCTCAGCTTCTGTCACTTTCGTGCGCTTACCTGATTTCAGCTCCTCATGATACCTTGTGAAAATGCTGTAGTAGTTGTTGTTGGTAAACTGTACCTCTGTCTGACGATGACAGTTGATACACCAGCCCATTGACAATGGCGCGAACTGGAATACTTCGTCCATTTCTTCGATGTTGCCGTGGCACTGCTGACACTGTACTTTACCAACAGCTACGTGCTGTGCGTGGTTGAAGTAAACGTGATCAGGCAGGTTGTGTATTTTCACCCATTTGATAGGTGTTGCGAGAATATTGCCGTTAGCATCGCGGTTGTACGCTTTCTTAGAAGGATCCCAGCCTGCGTATTTGTACAGCAACTGGATCTGCTCTGTACCGTTGATCTTTTTGCCTTCAGCTGTTACCAATGGATGCTCTGCTTCGCCTGTATATTCGTTGATCTGCTTGTGACAGTTCATACACACGTTAGAAGAAGGGATCATTGCCTGACGGCTCTTCTCAGCACCCGCGTGGCAGTACAGACAGTTGATCTGGTTAATACCGGCGTGCACTTTGTGAGAGTAGTAAAGAGGCTGCAGTGGTTGGTAGTTCTGCTGGCGACCTTCGTTCACCGCGCCATTCACCAGCCAGTAACCTGCGAGGATGAACAACACGATAGCCGTGATAGCTATCATCACCTTGCTGCGGTACAGCGGAATTTCTTTTTCGTTAGGAATATCCTGCTTCTCGTTAGCCGCGCGGCGCAAGCTGTTGTTAGCCCTCCACAGGATAACCACGAGCAACAACAAAGACAGTGTGATAACTGTGTACAGCCAACTGTGGCTTTCAGCAGTTTCAGCACCTGCCGCAGGCGCTCCCTCTTTCGGAGCAGCCGATGGCGCCTTGTAGTCGTCAGCATATTTCAGGATCGCGTCTATTTCCTCATTCGTTAGATTGGGGAACGCGGTCATCTGGGTTTTGTTGTACTTATTGTAGATGTCAACGGCTGTCTTATCGCCTGCGGCAATAAGTGCAGCTGAGTTGCGCACCCACTTGTACCCCCATTCCTTGTTAGGGAACGTCTTGGAAATGTTCTGCAGCGCAGGACCCGTAGATTCCTTGATCGGGTTGTGGCACGACGCACAATTAGACATGAATAGCGCCTTCCCGTCCGGGGCAGCTATCGCAGGAACGTTGCATAGGAGCAGTACTACGAAGAACGACAGTACGCTACGGAAGCAGATTCTGAACATTGGCTTTATTGATTCTGGCACTGGATTAAATATTGAAAATTAACTTTCCCTTATATAAAAGCGTGGCAAAACTACGACACAATCGGCAAAAATTATACACATTTTTGAAAAAATGTTTTTCAAGCCAGGCGCGGGTTTCAGCCACTTTTTTGTTATCATTTTTTTTATAATGTCATTTCATTGTCAGGAGAAAATTCACTACATTTTGACAGCTTCACTTCCCCTACCAACAAATTTTGAAACTCGAAACTACCAAACCATCGGGAAAATTTCCGCTTTTGTAAAAACTTTTTCCTTTTCGGGCATTTTTAGCGGTTTTTCTCATGGAGTTTCAGACCTTACATTTACAAAAATTGCACATATTTGCCACCCAACCGCAACAACCAGCGTTAAATACTGCCGGTTCTGCCACCGTCCACTGGTATAGACGTCCCGTTCACATATGCCGCTGCCGGAGAAGCAAGGAACGCCACCACCGCGGCAATTTCTTCAGGCTTGCCGAAACGACCTGCGGGTATCTCCGCTATCATCTCATTGGCCACCTCTTCCTCACTCTTGCCCGTCTTCGCCGATTTGTTGCCAACTATCGATGTCAGGCGCTCTGTTGATGTTGCACCCGGCAACACATTGTTGACCGTAACGCCGAATTTCCCCAGTTCATTGGCCATTGTCTTGGCCCACGATGCCACCGCGCCACGGATAGTATTGGAAACACCCAGCCCCTGCAGCGGGATCTTTACAGAAGTTGAAACAATATTGATGATGCGGCCATATCCTGTCTCTTTCATGCCATCGGCAACAAGTGTGGCCATTATGTGGTTGCAGATAAGGTGCTGGTTGAACGCACTCAGGAAATCCTCGGTGCGCGCCTGAGTAATAGGCCCACCTGCCGGACCGCCGGTATTGTTCACCAATATGTGCACCTTGTTTGTAGTCAGGAAGGCAGCTACCGCATCCCGCAACCCTTTGGGGTCACTGTAGTCGGCCACAACGTAGGTGTGTTGCTGCCCTGCAACGGTGCTGAGTGTTGCAACTGCGGCTTTCAACTTGTCTTCGTTGCGCGACACGAGCACACAACGCGCTCCCATCTCTGCCATTGCCTGCGCCGATGCAAGCCCTATACCTTGTGTGCTACCGCCTATCAACGCGGTCTTACCTGTGAGATCTGTAGATAACATTCCCCAAAAATAGGACACCCCTTCCACATCTTTGCTCATTTTCTGCATAGGCTGCAGGACGCAAAAGAAAACGCCCCTCCTTGCGGAAGGGCAGTTCTCTTTGCTCACACTCAAAACACACACTAACTGACAACCCACCGTGAAGACGGTCGTTGTCCCACACTTATAACATTAGCAGCTATGCACAGTAACCTGTGCGACGCACATGGTCGCGTATCTTACGCACATAGTCGAAATATCCTCTTTGCATCCGCACCCAGAAAACGCTGAACACCAATGTGCTGATGCTGAGCATAGCGTATATCTCCATTCTTTCGCGTCCTACCATAAACAGCACTGTAGAAGCACCTACAAGAAACAGGCAGAAGAGAATGATCAACTGTGGGCCACCCAGATCGAGCTTGCGTATCTTGGAGGTAACTACCACTTCGGTTGCATCTCCTGTGGTGCGCAACTCTACATCAGTAATGGGCAGTGTCTTTATGTCTTCTGCCTCTTCAGCATGAGGCACAATTTTGAGCTTATGGCCTTTTTCAACAACTTCAAAGTCAAGATCGTGGATCTTTAAATGATTGCCTACCAGACGATTTCTGAGGTCTTCTCCTGATATCCGTGTGAGATATCTTTCTGTTGTGGTAAATAACATGGCAGATGCTTTTTTTGGGTGAACAATAACATCTTTCCGAACGATCTTTCGAACGGCCATCAGAGAGGAAGTGGTGTTTCACAGAGCCCTTGTGGCATATATTGAACAGCTTGCCAGGCAATGATAATTAGCATCTGTGAAAAAGAACTTTCGGTCCGCATTGCCTATCACTTTAGCATCGTCCGTTATTTACATAGACGCATAAACTATGCCAGAAGTTTGGTTTTCAGGATATTTTAGGAAATATTTTTTTGCTGCCCGTTTTCAACATCCCACATTGATAGAACCGGACACAAAAAAGCCGCAACCTATGGCTGCGGCTTTTTTGAATGTAGCTATTACTGCATCACTATCTTATTAGGGTCACATTACCCTTGTATATCTTCTCGGCCTCACCCGCTTTAGCAAGTATCACAGAGTAGTTGTAAACACCCATGTCGCAGGGCTCTCCCTTATAGGTGCCATCCCATCCCTGTGCGTCGCCGGTGCGGTAGTCATACACTACTTCGCCCCAACGATTGTACACCTTAAACTCTACAATACGCTGGTACTTCAAACCACGCACTCTGAAGAGATCATTCATTCCATCACCATTCGGCGTGAAGGCCGATGGGATATGTTCTGTCATTTCCAGATCCACATCTATCAACACTTTTGCAGAATCCCTGCAACCCCATTTGTTCATACCATAAACGGTATAGAGTGTGGAGTCGAGCGGACGTGCCTTCGGATTGTTGATGTTCGGATTGTCCAGTGATCCGTCATTAGGGACCCATGTATAAATGAGATCGTCTGCGCTCAACCTGATAGCCTCCAGCTGGATCTCCTGTCCGTAATTGATCTTGGTGTTGCCCGGCTTAATTGCAATATCAACCGGCGGTGCCACAATTATGCTGATATTGTCGGTATCAGAACACCCGAGCAAACTATTCACAATAAGCTCGTAGTTGTACGTGCCCGGCGTGAAAGTAAAGAATGCCGGCGTGAGCGTTGTAGCACCATACAAAGTCGTATCAGCAGGAGTCCAGTAGAATGTGAACGGAGAATCTTTTGGTGTCACCAACGTAGGTATCTGCATCGGCATACCAAGACAAACAATAGTATCTTCCATCAGTATATCCACGCGCGGATCCTGTATACTGTAAAGCACAGTATGCTTGATATCGGGGCACTTAGGATAAGATGCCGTAACCGTGTAGGTAACAGTACCCGGAGGCGTGATCACAGGCTCCATAGAGAACGGATCCGACACACCGGTCTTGGGTGACCATGAGTACGAGAATTCAGTATCGCCCAGCAAACGGATGGGGTAACTCGATAGTTGCTTGAAACAGATTCCGGTGTCAAGATTGAACAGCTGGAAATCGTTTGGCAAGACATGCAGGAAGAAAGAGGTATCGGTACTGCAACCTGGCACCGGCGCGCTTACGCGCACTGTCTGCCACCTGTCCACACTATCGCCCGGCGTAAAGATCGGGTTGGCAACTGTGCCACTGTTCAGATAGGTGTTCGGTGTCCACATATAAGTATACGGGATACTCGGAGGGAATGCAGTCACATTCAACTGCAGCGCAGTGCCCTGGCAGGTTATCTGCACTGGCGGGCCCGCGTTGATTATGGGTCGCTCATAAACGGTGATCTTTAACACGTCTCTCGACGGCAAACAACCCGCCGCCGGGTATATTCCTGTCAGCGTATAGGTTGTTGTCACAGTAGGTGTCGCTATCGGATTGAGGACGGTTGTTCCCGATAGTGTGCCTGCAGGAGACCAACTGAAATTTAATGATGAGTCGCCTGATGCGTTGATGGTTACGTACTGTCCGAGACATATCGCTGTGTCAGAGGTGTTGATCTTAACAAAGAACGAGTCAATGATCTTCATCTCTGCGCTGTCTACTACCACCGGCAAACCACCGCAGGTGTACGGAGCAAGGATGAGTATTTTTACTGTCTTCGGTCCGGTAGGGATCACAGGAAGACCGGTGATCAGCACGGTTTCATCAGAGTCTGAAGCAGCTATCACCACGCTATCCGGAATGAAAGTATAGTCAACACCATTCACTGCCGTACCACCTATTATATACTTAATGGTCAGCGGGTTTGTCATGTTTCCGGCACGTTTGAAGATGAATTTTCCGGGCAGACACCCACGAACACAGAACTGTGACCCACTGGCTGTATCTGTCGGATGCATACCTATAGGATTCACTGAGATAGCTGTAGAGGTAAGGCTTCCGGCCTTCAGGAACACACCAGAATCATAAGCACCATCACTGATGTCCGAAATGCCGATTTTCAGATGGTAAGTATCACAAGGAGCAACTGCGGCGATCGCAGTCAAAGTCTTGGTGATACCCTGATAGGTGATCACCGTACCTGTACTGTTGTCGATGTAATGCATACAAAAAGGCGAACCCGGACCCATAGCAGTACATGTTGAAAGGGGGTAACCACCCGAAGGACCGCAATTAATACTGTTGATACACACAGGAATTGTAGTACCCGGAACCAAAGCGATATTGGTTGGCGTAGCATAACCCGGACCACTGATGATGAAGCCAAACGGATCATTAAACGGAGAGCAGGTATACCCGCCATACTCCTCTGAGCCAAAAATGTAATCAAATTTCACCGTATCACCGGTTGGACGAAAATCGAACTCGAAGAAACATGCATTACGACTGGTGCCACCTGTGAGTGCACCTAACCACGCCGCTCCGGGCATAAGGTTATCCCACGATGCGAACAATGTCGCCGGCCCGTTGGCTCCATTTCCTGCAGGTCCGGTACGCACCCTGCCCGATGACAGAACAACGCCGCTGTCAAACATCACGCTGGCAGGAGTGACCATACTGAATACTCCTTTCGACGAATCATGACAGGTAGCTGTTGCGCCAAAACCTATTACACCCGGCCCCAACAGCTTGTTCATGAGTGTCGTGGCGGTAACTCCGCTCGCGGTAACCACCATTTGTGCGTTTGACGTGATCGAGCCACAACAAAACAAGACAAATAATACCAATGAAATATATTTTCCTTTCATTTTACTTCAATTTTTAGGGTATATCAGGTATCACAATCCCTTCAAAAATAATTACAAAATACTGAATCTCAACGAAAATATTAGAGATGTCCATCTATAAAGACGCAGTTAATTGAAAATCAGTTGGATAATTTTTTACTAATTCAAACATTAAATTTTTCATAAAGAATGATTGATTTTGTCATTCGTCCTTACTTTGCAACCATGAATAAAGGTTGTTGTACGCAGTATGCTGTATTGTTGTGCCTGTCTTCAGTCCTTTCGGCCTGCGGTGGCTCTAAACATGCTGGTCGTTCGGGCCCCGTTGTTCCGGGCACCTGGCAGGCTACACCTATCGTCATCAACGGTGACTGCACCGACTGGCCTTCACCATACCCCAATTATGATGCCAAATCGAAAGTGGCCTATGCTACATCAAACGATGATGAGTTCCTGTATGTAACAATGCAGACCGGTGACCCGCTTACGCAGATAAAGGTCCTGAAACAGGGATTGACGGTTTCAATTGATACAGGAGGCCACAAAGACCCCACCTTCCATATAAATTTCCCATTGCCCAACGAGGCTGATCTGTCGGCACTGTTCTCGCACGATGAGGGCAGCAAAAAGGACGCAACACCACAACTTAGTCGCCAATTTGTACAGAAACTGCGCAAAAGTGCCGAAAGCTGTCACCAATTCTCACTTGACGGTTTCTCGGGATGTAATGGTGCCTACATGGTATCGCAACAACTTCCGTGTGGCGTTACTGTAAAATTGGCTATTGACGAGTACCAGCAGTTGGTGTGGGAAGCGGCAATTCCTTTCAAGGCGCTGTGGGGCAACGAAAACGCTGGCGCCTCACATAAAGGAAAACCACTTAGTGTTTGTTACTCGGTTAAAGGCTTCAAAGACAACAACAAAAAAACTAATACCACCGCAGCGCCTATGAACAGTGGCGGCATGGGACCCGGCGGCATGGGTGCGGGCGGCCGCATGAACAGCAGCCCGATGGGCGCAACCACAACTTCATCGGGCGGCGGCGGACCTATGCAACACCTTTACGAAAGCACAAAAACATGGAAGCATTTCACCATCGCATGGAAATAAAACCGACTGCGTATTTGGCTGCAAACAGCTAAGTTTCTGTTTGCTTGCTATTTCGATGCATAACCTTAACTTTGTTCGTTCCATATTATATATACACTAGCACAAGGGGTTACTGATATGAATTTATTCTTACAAGCAACTAATACGCCATTCAATTATTTCCCCATCGCGCTCCAGATCGTGATAGCGGTTGGGTTTGTCATCGTGATGATGGCAGTGACCCATCTGCTGGGCCCGAAGAGGCGCACCGAGGACAAACTTATCAACTTCGAAAGTGGTATCCCCTCAGTAGGAAACGCCCGCCAACCCATGGGTATCAAGTACTTCCTTGTTGCCATCCTGTTTGTCCTTTTCGACGTGGAGGTCATTTTCTTCTACCCTTATGCGGTCAATTTCCGCTACCTGGGTCAGGAGGGTTTTATTGAGGTTGTTCTTTTCGTTGCCTTCTTCCTTTGCGGCTTCCTCTATATTGTGAAGAAAGGCGCGTTGGATTGGGAAGATTAACATAGTTGCTTGAAATCGTGTAAACAATTGTAAACTTTTAGTTTTAGATTTTATAATGTCCAGGCCGGTACAGTACAATACGAAGATCAAGATGGTGGAGATGCCTGAAGGCTACTCCGGTGAAGGGTTTCACGCTACATCATTCGACAAAGTTGTGGGTCTTGCCCGCGCAAATTCCCTTTGGCCGTTGCCGTTCGCAACATCTTGCTGCGGTATCGAATTCATGGCTACTATGGGTTCCAATTACGACCTCTCGCGCTTCGGCTCGGAGCGTATGGGTTTCACCCCACGCCAGTGCGATATGCTTTTGGTGGCCGGTACCATTTCCAAAAAAATGGGGCCGATCCTGCGTCAGGTATATCTGCAGATGGCAGAGCCACGTTGGGTGATCGCTATCGGCGCATGCGCCAGCAGCGGTGGAATATTCGACTCTTACTCTGTGCTGCAGGGCATAGATCAGGTGATACCGGTTGACGTATATGTTCCCGGATGTCCGCCAAGGCCGGAAGGCATTCTGGACGGTATCCTCAAGCTGCAGGACCTTGTACACAACGAGAGCCTAAGGCGTAGACACAGCTCTGTGTATCAGGAACTGATGACCAGCTACGGCATAAAGTAAACGATGTATTTTTTTGATCACGGCACCAACCGGTATCCGGCATTGCCTCTGACCATTGACACCAACAATGACTAACGAAACACTCAGACAGATACTCACAGATAAGTTTGGCGAGCAACTCACCGAATGGGAGGAACCATACGGCATGCTCACATTCCGCGCACCTGCAGATTTGAACCTTAAGGTGCTTCAATTCCTTTACGATCAGCAGGGATTCAACTTCCTCACCGATCTTACCGGCGTCCACTACCCCGACCGCACTGATGAGGAATTGTGTGTAGTATATCACCTGCACAATCTGAGGGCGAATATCCGCCTCAGGTTCAAGGTATATGTTCCTGTAGCGAAACCGGATATTTTCACTGCAACTGCGGTGTTCTCAGGCGCCAACTGGATGGAACGTGAGACATACGACTTCTTTGGTATCAATTTCGTAGGTCACCCGAACCTGATCCGCATCCTGAACGTAGACCAGATGGACTACTTCCCTATGCGCAAGGAATACAAAATGGAAGATCCTACCCGCACCGACAAGGACGATGAAATGTTCGGTCGCGGATAGGCAACAACAAAGTCAAAAGCTATTTTTTAATAAATCTGGGTCAGTCCCAAAAGGGATTTCGGTTTATGGAATTACAAACACAGCAACAGCAACACATAAAGCTCTCTGAAGATTCACTCCAGAAGCAGTCAACCACCCTCAATCTGGGCCCCACACACCCTGCCACGCACGGTGTGTTCCAGAACATTATGGAGATAGACGGCGAGCGTGTGCTGGAAACCGTTCCAACAATCGGCTACATTCACCGCGCTTTCGAAAAGATCGCGGAACGCAGGCCGTACTATCAGATCACTACACTCACCGATCGCCTCAACTATTGCTCAGCTCCCATCAACAACATGGGCTGGCACATGACCATAGAAAAACTGCTGAAGCTGAAAACGCCGAAGCGTGTTGACTACATGCGTGTCATAGTGATGGAACTTGCCCGCATTGCCGACCACCTGGTGTGTAACTCAGTTATCGCGGTGGATACCGGAGCGCTTACGCCATTCACATACGTATTCCAGTGGCGCGAGAAGATATACGAGATTTTTGAAGAGGTTTGCGGATCACGTCTTACCACTAATATGGGTCGCGTAGGCGGTTTCGAACGCAACTTCACACCGGTATTCTGGTCAAAACTGAGCGACTTCCTCAAAGATTTCCCTGCGGTAATGACAGAATTCGAATCGCTGCTGAACCGCAACCGCATATTCATGGACCGCTGCATTGGCGCGGGGCCCATCAGTGCAGAGCGCGCGCTCAACTATAGCTTCACCGGCCCCAACCTCAGGGCTGCCGGCGTAGACTACGACGTGCGTGTGGCGCAGCCATATAGCTCTTACGAAGACTTTGATTTCAAGATACCTGTGGGCACTACCGGCGACGTATATGACCGCTTCATGGTGCGCAACGGCGAAATATGGCAAAGTGTCAGCATCATAAAACAGGCCGTAGAAAAGATAGCCAAAATTGAGCAGGAAGACCCTTCTCAGAAAGACGTCTTTTACGCCAAAGAGGCCGACCGTTACCACGTACCGCCAAAAGCAGACGTTTACACCAAGATGGAAGCGCTGATCTGGCACTTCAAGATGATAATGGGAGAAATAGATGCTCCTGCCGGCGAAGTTTATCATTCGGTTGAAGGCGGAAACGGCGAGGTGGGTTATTACCTCATCAGCGATGGTGGTCGCACGCCATATCGTCTGCACTTCCGCAGGCCGTGCTTCATCTACTACCAGGCATATCCCGAGATAGTGAAAGATGGTCTGTTGAGCGATGCGGTGGTGACACTGAGTAGCCTCAACGTAATTGCGGGAGAGCTGGACGCGTAAATATTTTTAAGAAACGAACAAGCGAATACTAATGAGCATACGTTTTTCAGAAGAGAAAATGAACAAGGTGAAAGAGATCATCGCCCGCTACCCGGAAGGGAAGCAGAAAAGCGCGCTGATACCTGTTCTGCACCTTGCACAGGAAGAATTTGGCGGATGGCTGGATGTGCCTGCTATGGACTATGTGGCCGAGATTCTGGGTCTGCTTCCTATAGAAGTATATGAAGTGGCCTCGTTCTACACCATGTTCAACCTGAAGCCCGTAGGCAAATACGTGCTGGAGGTTTGTCACACAGGTCCGTGTATGCTCAGAGGTAGCGATGAGATCATCGATTACATTAAAGAGAAGCTGGGAATAGGCCCGGGCGAAACTACACCTGATGGTCTCTTCACGCTGAAACCTGCAGAGTGCCTGGGCGCATGTGGTTACGCACCCATGATGCAGTTGGGCAAACACTACAGGGAGCACCTTACAAAAGAAAAGATCGATCAACTGATCGTTGAGTTGAGGACGCAGGCTAACAATTAATCATGGCCTTCGACCTCTCGCTCACGTTTCAGTTATCGGCACCGCCGCACCGGGTCATGAAATTGCTTACCGACGCGGCATTGATTAGAAGATGGAGTGGCGGAGAAGCGGTATTTGAGAATAAAGAAGGAGGCGCATTCTCCATGTTCGATGGTTGGGTGAATGGAACAGTGACGAAGACAACCGAAAATGAAATGGCCTGTACGTGGGCAACCACCGAATGGCCCGAGAATACGACACCAAGTGAAGTTCATTATTTGCTGAAGAAAAACCCTGGCGGGACACTGGTGACAGTAAAACACACAGGCCTGCCCGATGAAGAAGAGATGAAAGCCCACAAAACAGGTTGGTCAGACTTCTTCTTCGAACCGCTTGAAGACTATATAATGATATTTGAACAAGAGAAATGAGGATATTGTTCACCATACTGTTCGTTGTTTGTTGCAGTGCCGCCATGGCGCAGCAGCCAGACTATGGCAGCCTCAGCCATGCAATTGCCGACTTCGACAAGGCGCTCGAGTCTCGCGATAGCGTGGCACTGAAGTGGCTGCTGCACGACAAGACCAGCTACGGTCATTCCAATGGCTGGGTGGAGAACAAAAGGGAAGTGATAGAAGATCTTTATAACGGCAAACTGATCTACAAAAAGATCGCCGCGACAAAACCTGAGGTGAAGACCTCGGGCACAGTTGCATCAGCGAGAAGCATTGCGGATATAGATGCCGAACTGGACGGAAAATTCATGTCCTTCAAACTGAAAGTACTGCAGGTATGGCTCTGGGAAAATGACCATTGGACATTGTTCGCAAGACAGAGTGTACCTGTAGCAAAGGAAAAATAGATCATCAACTCAGGCGAGGTGTCGCAAGATCCCGGGTCTGATCATTGAATATTAAAATGGCGATAAAACTTTTATTAGAGAACGACCACATTGAAGGTATCAGGTATTACGATACCTACCGCAAGCATGGTGGCTACCGTGCTGCCGAGAAGGCGCTCAAAATGTCTCCTGCCGATATTGTGGAAGAGGTGAAGAAAAGCGGCCTGCGTGGCCGTGGTGGTGCCGGCTTCCCTACCGGTATGAAGTGGAGCTTCCTTGCCAAACCCGAAGGCGTGCCACGCCACCTGGTGTGCAATGCCGACGAGTCTGAGCCGGGCACATTCAAGGATCGCTACCTCATGGAGTTCCATCCGCATCTGTTTGTGGAGGGTTTGCTTATCAGTAGCTATGCACTGGGCAGCAACGCAACATATATATACATACGCGGCGAATATGCCTGGATTCCTGATATTCTGGAACAGGCTATAGCCGAGGCAAAGAATAACGGCTGGCTGGGCAAGAACATTATGGGCACCGGCTTCGACTGCGAGATCTATGTGCA
>JACCDX010437177.1_pt1 | contig 23230 bp, 20 predicted proteins | sample 7449681 | NCBI WGS metagenome assembly JACCDX01 (sample SAMN15323450, study PRJNA562643) | freshwater metagenome | isolation source: river surface water | place: USA:Blue River Watershed | collected 2017-08-18
AGTCGAGCTTTGAAGCCACTCAAAATTCGGCTCTCGATCTGTTGATTGCAGCCCTGCAGGAGGGAGATCAAGAATCTTCCTTGCAAGCGATTCAATCTGTGATTCGAGACGGACAAGTTGAGAGCTCGCAATTGCCAATAGCTCTCCGAGAAATGATGGCCGGAATCAAAGGGGAATTGATGTTTCAAGCAGTTCCGCTCGCGCCTCAAGCCTTTTCTGATTTGACTTCAACTCTGCCTGGACCAGTCAGTTTAAAAATCTGGCAAAATGTTCAGATTCAGCACCAACAGAACATCCGTGAATCTCAAGTCGAAGTGGAAGCTTATCAGAGCCAAGCAAAAAATAGACGTTAGGACGTCAGTTTTTTCCAATCATTTTCAGTGAGCAAAGTGACTGATTCGGAAACAGGGTCAAAAGCGATGCGAACCTTTCCTGCTTGAATTTGCTTTTTGATCTGGTTGATTTTGCTTTCAAGCTCGATTTCCTGCCGTCCGTAGTCAGTGCCTTCTCGAAGCACAAAAGATTCAATCACGGAATGCAGAGTCTCAACACTGAGGGCTTCCATGGGAATTTCAATTGGCGGTTGATGATCGGCTTTCATTTTTTCCATTTTCTATCAGCGGAGTTTATTCCGGATATTCGGAAAGTCAAAGGCGTTCTTGAGATCCGGTGACCGGCAATGAGGGCTGTCAATTCCCAATATATTTGAATTCAACAGAGCAGAAGACTTGCAAAAAGGGGCTGGCATCAATGATAGTGTTGCCTATGTCATCTCCTCATTTCGAGTTTGAAGCACTCCTCAAAAAAGGTTTCGGACTTTCCTCATTTCGTTTGGGTCAGAAAGAAATAATTACGGCTATTCTCAATAAGAGGGATGTTCTGGCCGTGCTTCCCACAGGTGGTGGAAAATCTCTCTGCTATCAATTCCCGGCACTGCACTGTCAGCAGCTGGTGATCGTCGTTTCGCCTTTGATCGCCCTGATGAAAGATCAAGTGGCCTCTTTGCAAAGACAAGGTGTGAATGCCGGTTGTTTGTATTCCGGGCAAAGTTTAGAAGAAAAAAGAGAAGTCTTTTCCCGGATTCATCAGGGCGGGCCATTTTTGCTTTATCTTTCTCCCGAGCGAGTGCAAAAGGAAGGCTTTCAAAAATGGATTCAGGATCGCAATGTCGCTTTATTTGCGATTGATGAAGCTCATTGTGTGTCTCAGTGGGGTCATGATTTTCGAGAAGAATATGGGGAGCTCCGAGTTCTCAAAAAGTTGAGACCTGATGTGCCGATCCTGGCCTTGACGGCTTCGGCGACACCGACCGTTCTCAATGACATAGCCAAAAATTTGCATTTGAAAGATGCAGAAAAAATGGTGCATGGGTTTTACCGGCCCAATTTGTATTATCAAGTCGAGAGTTGCGCCGATGATGAGGGAAAAATTCTATTTCTCCATCAGTCATTGAAACAAACTCCAATGGGGCGGGTTTTGATTTACTGTGGAACTCGAAAAATCACAGAAGAGCTGGCCCTGAGCTTGAGTCGAACTTTCCAGCAAGTTGGCTTTTATCACGCCGGTCTTTCTTCCGAAGAGAGAACGGAAGTGCAAGAAAAATACATGCGTGGAGAGATTCGAATTTTGGTCGCCACCAATGCCTTTGGGATGGGAATTGATCAGCCCGACGTGAGATTGGTGGTGCATTTTCAAATGCCGGCCAATATCGACTCGCTATATCAGGAAATGGGACGGGCAGGTCGAGACGGGAAAGAGTCAACCTGTGTGATGTTGTATTCGCGCAAAGACAAAGGTCTTCAATCTTTTTTCATTCAGAGCAGTTCCGCTCCGAAGGCGATCAAAGATTCTCGCTGGCGAAATCTCGATGCTTTGGTTAATTACTCGGAAAGCTCGGCCTGTCGACATGCGGAGATTCTGACCTATTACCGCGATTCCCAGCGTTTTCAGAGATGTGGGCATTGCGATGTTTGTGATCCCGATTCCAGACGTCGAATTTCTCAACCGCCTGCGAAGGCCTTGCAAAGTGTTTTGCGAAAATCGCGAAAAAACAAAACCGCACTAAGCCTTGATCTCAATCCAGAGCAGGAGCTGCGTTTTCAGAATTTAAAAAAGTGGCGCAAAGAAAAAGCATTCGAGTTGGATTTGCCAGCGTTTGTGATTTTTAATGATCAGACTTTGCGGCAATTGGCCATTCGAAATCCTCAAAGCCTGGATGAGTTGAGATCCATCCATGGAATTGGGGAGGCCAAGCTTGAAAAATTTGGCTGGGATCTTCTGGCTGAGATTTCAGGCGATTGATGAGAGGTGATTTCAAGCCCCGCGTCCACTGCCATTGATTCTTCTCTGAGGAGTCGAGATCTGTGCCATCTTCTCGCCACGTGAGAGATTGCGTTCTGCTGATTGTTGAATTTGAGTCTTTTCTCCTGTTTTAACTAGAAAATTCTCTTTTAAATTCATTTTGCGATGGCCTGGACTGTGAGCCGCATCTTTTTGTCTTTCCGGAATCACCGCATTGGGATCAGGAAGCCCTTCTGTTTTTTTGACTGGGCGTTCAGATTTGTGACTTTTCGCTTTCGAAGCCTTTCGAACATGACGCGATTTTTTGGCCCTCCGGCGAGCTGGTGCTGCGGGCTCCGTGGAATTTTTTTCAGGCATTTCACTTTTTCTCTTTTTTTGGAAGGGATTCAGGGAATTCCAAAGTGACTTCCAGTTTTTGCTTTTATCCGCGGAGCTGTGTTTTTGAGTTTGCGCCATGTTCATCTCCTGCATGAAAGTGTCTCGAGCTATTAAATTGGAACTCCCGTCGAGTAAGCAGTGTCATAAGAGAACTGATTGCTTTTCATATTTTGAATTCCAGGTCTTTTTTGAAAAGAACGATAGGCTAGATAAGCACCGACCAAGCCGGCCACTCCCCAGAAAAAGGGTTTTGGGTTCATTCGGATTTGATTCACAGTGCGAGTGGAAATGTTTCTTCCTTTTCGCCAATAGGGGATAAATGGTTGCACAGCGGATTTGGCTGAATTTTTCAAATGCACCAATTCGTCTCTCGAGCGCAAGGCCATTTCCCCGACATGCTCTACTCGATGGGAAGTGTCCTCAACTTTGTCGGCCAATTGAGCCAATGCTGATTCGAATTTCGCCAGACTTGTTTCAACGGCGTCTTGAGCCTTTTGAAGTTCAAAATCTGTTTTTGAAGAACCATTAATGGTGGTAGGAGTTGATTTCATGGCGGCCTCCCTTGGCAGCTTTTTTAAGGTCGTTGATTCGTGATTGGACGACGTGCACTTCTCGATCCAAAGTGGATTTGGTGTAGGGCAGACTGAGATCGTCTTCTTTCATTTTCTGGTAGGTTCGGTAAGTCATGACTCCGCCAATTGCGGCGCAAACCACTGCGACAATCAATGAGCTGAGCCAATAGCGGCCATCTAAGAGCTCTCCCAGACCAATGATGGCAAAGGCGAGAAAGGGAAATGTGCTCAAGGCCAACAGACCACCAAAAAGTGCCGCTTGGGCCGAGTGACGGGAGAACTTGGTGGCCGTCTGTTTGATTTCCGCCGTCATCAAATGGATTTCATTCTGGAATAATTCTTTGGCACTTTGTCCGAGTTCCTTGAAGACAGTGCCATAAGTGGGGTTTTCATGGACTGAGCCGGTATCGAGTTTTGACGCCATATAGAGTCCTTTCTATTGCTAATCTCTATTTCAGCAATCAACATACCACCGCATTGAGCAATGTTTTTGCGTTGTTGAATGCAAATGTTGCTTAATGACTCGGTCATGGGGAATTTTTCATTGCCCTGTCAATCCGCAGAGAACCTTTATTAAGTGCGAAGTCTTTGTGAAATTCGCTGAACACAATGCGCATTCACTCGCTCCATCAAAAAACGAAGGTTAGTGTTGCAGAGAAATAAAGGAGGAAAATATGAAACGAACACTCAACATTTTTGTCAGCTTGCTTGCAGTCGCTTCTCTGTCTCTGGTGGGTTGCACTGGCTCGGATCAAAATCGTCGCAGTGGCAGCTCCAGCACAGACACGGGTTATGGAACGGGAACTAGCACGGACAATCAGTCAGGCACCTCGAGTTCCGGAACTTTGAATCCAAGTGGCAGCGGGACCCAAACGGAGACAACGGGAACCATGGGCTCGGGATCTTCGACGGACGGTGGGACGTCGACCGACAGTGGGACGTCGACTGATACAGGAACTTCCTCAGAGTCCGGAACTGGAAATCAATAAGATCAATCGGATAAAAAAAGCCGGTTCTTGCGAGCCGGCTTTTTTTATGGGTCTTTCAGTTGAGCTCAATGCTTGGCGGATGGGCTTGTTTGTGTAGTGTCTTGCTTACCCTGCGCTTTTCCGATCAGGCGATTGAGAAAGCCGCCTTTGCCAGACTGAATTTCAATTTTTTTAGCTTGTGATTTTTCGGATTTGGGAATGAAAAGTTCCAGGACTCCATTTTCATAATGGGCTTCTATTTTGTCCGAAGAAACGGTGGCGGGCAAAGTGAAGCTCTGTTGATAGTGGCGGTACCGGCGTGAATAACCTTCCTGCTCACCTTCGATATTTTTCTCGGATTGTTTTTCCGCTTCAACAATCAGCAAATTCCCTTCCATTTTGATCTGGATGTCTTCTTTGCTCACACCTGGCATGTCCATGGTCATGACATAAGCTTGTTCGTTTTCTTGGACATCCGTTTGCATGCGCTGCAAAGCTGGCGAATTGAAATTTCCAAAGAGATCATCAAAGGAATTCATCAAATCAAACAGATTGCGTTGGCGATTTTCACGACGGGCTTCTAATTGTTTATTCATGTGGGGTCCTCCTTATTGTTTGAGCGTTGAGCTCTAGGGAAGTGCAAGCAAAATGAGAACCAAGGAAGAGCCTGACGAAAATCAGATTTTTCGCGGCCTGGACTTTTGTCAAAAATGAGCTTTCTTGTCATTTGAAAGGTCCTCTTCTAGAATTGAAGTGCGCGCTCATTTAAGAAATAGAAGAAGGGTGCCTGGCGGCATGGGATTCGAATTGAAAAAGTATATCTGGTTCTTTTTGATGAGTGTTGTTTTTTGTGGAGGGGAAGTTCGCGGCCAAGAGTCTTTGGAAGCTCCTTCCGGAATCACAGCTCCACCGGTTGAAGAAATGCGATTTGTGAAGTCAGACCAGCCTGGAATGATTCTGGGATTATTGGAGTTTCCGGCCTACAGCTTTTATCTCGGCGCTCCTGATATCAACGGCGTGGCCTACGTCCCGAACTTCAGTCCGCGGCTTGGCACCAATTTGCGCTGGAAAGACTTTGGTATTTCGTTGAGTTTCGGTTTACCTTTGCCGCCAGAAGAAATTGAGAGACGAGGTCAGTCGGAGCAGTCCAATTTTGTGATCACTCGTTATTGGCGAAATTTTGGCCTGGATCTTTATTTTCAGAGCTATAGAGGGTTTTATTTATCCAACCCCTTGACGGAAATTGACCTGCACAAGCCGGATCGTTATCCGCAGCTGCCTGATGCGGCTATCACCAATTACGGTGTCAATTTTTACAAATCTTTGGATGCTGAAAAGTACAGTATGAGTGCTTCTTTTGATTTGGAAGAAATTCAACTTCAAGGCGGGGGATCCTGGATCGTCACTGGATTTTTCAATCATTTGGAAATGTCACTGGGAAATGTCTTTGTGAGAGGCAGTGATCCGGATTCGACTCAGACGATTCCCAATTTGAATGCGGGGATTTTCAATACTCTGGGGGGCGGCTTGGGGTATGGGCACACACTGCTGTGGCGCGAATGGTTCGTGACAGCTCAGGGAATTGGTGGAGCTGGTTTGCAAATGCAAAGAATCAACTTGGAAGGCGAAGGAGTGGCGGAAACTTGGAGTCCGGCCTTAAAAGCCAATTTGAATATTTCCATGGGCCGCAATCGCAATGGTTGGGTTTACGGTGGAAAAATTCTCGTGGACTCTTTGATGGCTGAAGTCCAAGGAACTCATGTTTACTCGAGTTTAGTGAACGGACATTTGTTTTTTGGGTCCCGATTCTAAAGTCTTTTCTTTGTGCCCGGTGTCTTTCTCGGATACAGTGATTTTATGGAAAAATCTCGTTCCCGATATCGCAGTCGAAAAGGCCGGATTCTCATCGAATTGAATCTGCGGGTGATCAACCAGCTCTTCGACTCTCGGGATCCATCGCCATTTTTAGAACGAGATTTGGACGAAAATGCTGTCGACTACATTGTCAGTTCGGCCAATGAACACTCGTTGGCTTCGCCCATGACATTGGTTATTCATCTTTCAGAAGCGGGCTCTTTGAGCGTTGATCAAGCCACGATCGTTGATGCCATTCATAATCACTTTGCATACAATGCCGATCAGTTGCGCCGAAAATTAAAGCAGATTATCCGGCAAGGGCAATTTTTTCTCATGATTGGCCTCGTGATTTTGGCTGTGTGTCTGATGATTTCCGAAAGTCTCAATCCCTTTTCTTCCCACAACGCCGTGGCTATATTGCAAGAAGGTCTGGTGATAATCGGTTGGGTGGCCATGTGGAGACCGATCGATGTGTTTCTTTATTCCTGGTGGCCGCAAGTGAGTATGCGCCGTGTTTATGAGAAACTCAGCCGCATTCCGGTCGAAGTCAAATTGCCCGAGAAGTCAGGCTCAGTCTCAGAACCATTGCCAAAATGAGCGGCGTGAAGACAATTGAGAGCAACAGCCAAATTGCGGCTTCCGAAGAAGATGGCGGGGAACTCAACATCCCACAGCCACTCGTTTTGAATTCAAATTCCTGACGAATACCGGGATCCAAGTGCAAACTCACACTTTGCAGCAAAGTCGGGCTGAAAGCCGCAGAGTTTGTGATGGTGATTTTGAATTTCACAAAGCGTCTGCTATTCAGTTGAGTGAGGTCTGTGGTCCATCCGCTTTCATCATTTTGAAAATCGTCTCGACTGCCATTGAATTCCAATGAAAAGTCAGTTGAAGCCGGGCTGACGTCGATTGACTGAATTCGAGCCAAAGAGGTTCCCAGGTCGTAAGATTTGGTGATCACAATTTCTGGAGCTGTCGAGTAGGCCACCGTGTTGGTATTCGGAGTCAGGACCGCCAAGTCCTCTGAGGGAAGATAACTGCCTGTCGCAAAGTAACCAATACTGGCAACCCAACTTCGGCCTTCGCCGCCATTCGCTCCGCCAGCAAAGAGTGAATTGTTTCCACCCAATCCATTCAAGGCCTGACTGGCCACCACGTTGTCCGTGATTCGAAAAGTGGAGCCGGAAAAAATTTTGACTGATCCACCAGCGCCACCACCACCGGGACCGCCGCCGACATTGGAGTTTCCGCCATTGCCACCATAGGCGTAAATGAATCCATTGCTCCCCAGTTCCACATCCCCAACGGCGTGAATGATGACTGTGCCGCCACCACCTCCACCTCCGGCGCCAGCTTCCGTGGCGGTTCCCGATCCGCCTCCGCCTCCGCCGCCCCCCGAATTCGAATTGAATTCTGGATCGTTGACATAATTTCCAGCGGCTCCTCCGTCAGAGATTGTCCAATTGGAGCCGCTCACAGGTGGTGAAGCGGAATTCGATGATCCTCCACCACCGCCACCCACAGCTGCGCCTCCGGTGTGATGTCCTCCCTTTCCACCAGTAACTGATCCACTGAGTGGAAATCCATCTTCTCCATGTGTGCCTGGGGCTCCGCCATTTCCGCCTTTGCCGCCACCGCATCGCCCTTGCCCGCCGACTCCAGCTTGAGCGCCCGTAGCCGAATTTCCATTGTCGCCATGACACCAAACCGGACCTTCGATGATCACAGAGCCTAAGCTGTGAATGATCAACGGGGAGTCTCCCACTGGCTGCAAGCTCCATGTCGGCGCCAGATGAAATCGTGTGACTTTCAAAATTGGAAAACGACTGAGATCCAAGCGAACAACATTGCCGGAGATGTCGCCATCGCGACTGAAGCTGGCATAAGTGTTGACATCAAAGACTCCGTGCGCGCCATCGCCGACAGAAAAATCAAGAGGGGTGGTGTAGCCGATTTTGTAGTCCACAACTTGCAAGCTTGGATGAAGGGCGCCCAGTTCTTGATTCCAAATCGCGGTGGATTGCGAGTCCCATTTCTCGCGGTCAGAAAAAGATTCCGACAGGTTTGAGGCGGCTCTGGAGAGAGTCGCAGACAAAGTCAAAATGAAAAGAGACAAAATCCAGTGTTGCATTCGATTTCTTATCGGTTGTGATGAGTGGAATCTCGAGAATTTCAGAGGGGATTGGGGCCAAGGTCGAGGTGCTTTTTGCCTTTGGGAACACGCTTTGCAATCAAGACCGCCAGGGATTGGATTCCCGGGCGAGGTGACCATGGAAATTGGCAAGAAATACAAGACGTTTGAAAATCGAATCGAGGCTGCCGAGCTGCTTGTGCCGCTCTTGCAGGATCTCAAAGATCAGAATCCCTTGATTTTGGCAGTTCCTCGAGGGGCCATCCCCATGGGGCGAATTTTGGCCACAGCGCTTAATGGAGAGTTGAATATTTTGCTCGTGCGCAAAATACGTCATCCCTTTCATCCTGAGTTGGCCATTGGAGCTGTCACTGAATTTGGGGATGTCATCGTGACCCCGCCAGAGAGCCTGTCTTCTGACGAAATCGAAAGAGCCGCATTGCAAGAGATTCAAGCTTTGGAGAAAAAAAGGGCCCGCTACACTGGTCAACACAAAATGGTGGATGTGCAGGGGCGCACAGTGGTGTTGGTGGACGATGGAGTCGCCACAGGTTCCACATTGGCGGCCGGCATTCGCAGTCTCAAGTCTCAAGGCGCGCATCGAATTATCGTGGCGGTTCCGGTTTCCAGTGAGAGTGCCGTGAGTCGTTTGCAAGCGGAAGGAGCGGAAGTGCGAGCTTACTATGTTCCTCAGTTCTTCGGGGCAGTTAGTTATTTCTACAAAGACTTTCCGCAAATTTCTGACAGCGAAGTGGGAGAGTTTTTCCGCGTGCAGTCTGTGCAAGTTGAAATTGCCAACGGAAAAGAAAAGTACAAAGCCGTTTTGGGAAAAGCTTTGAGTCCGAAGGGTTTTGTGTTGTTTGTCAGTGGCAGTTCGGGCGGGCGGCTCAATCCCCGTAATCAATACTTAGCGGATTTTCTCAATCGCCAAGGGATTTCGACCATGTTGGTGGATTTGCTCAGTGAAGAAGAATCAAAGGACAAATCCAATACTTTCGACATTCAATTGCTCGCCGACCGAGTTTTGAAATTCACTGAGTGGATTGAAAGGTCTCCTGAATTCCGCCATTTGCCCTTGGGCTATATCGGCGCCAACACGGGGGCGGGAGCTGCCTTGCGTGCGGTGGTGGTGGCTGGTGCCCGTGTCTCAGCTGTCGTGTCCCGAGGGGGGCGACCTGATTTGGCCGGAGATATTTTGGCCAAGGTTCAAACCCCCACTTTGCTTTTGGTCGGAGGGAAAGATCATCTGGTCGTGGATCTCAATGAAAGCGCTTTTCGCAAATTGAAAGCAGAAAAAAGAATGGAAGTGATTCCTCGCGCTTCGCATCTGTTTGAAGAGCCCGGGACTTTGCAGCAGGTGGCTGAGCTCACGGCGGATTGGTTTCAAAAGTATTTCACACAGGCTCAGAGCCGTCGCATGGATCTTGAGCCGCCGATTTACCCATGAATTTTGAAAAGGAGAATGGCATGCAGGACAATAAAGATTTGGAATCAACTCAGGAAAACTCAATGTCTCGATGGAGCTGGTTTGTCGTGGGCTCTGTTGGGGGTCTGGCAGTCGCTTACTTTTGGGACCCTGCCCGTGGCAGTTACCGACGTCATCTGGCGAGAGACAAATTCTTCAAATGGACAAAGCACTCATCCGTCTGGGCGCGAAGAGTGTCGAAGGATTTTCGCAACCGAGTCCGAGGCAGTCAGTATCGTTGGAAGCACCCCATGAGTGAGCATGTTGACGATCTCACTTTGGAAAGCCGAGTGCGCTCTGAGTTTGGACGACGAGTTCGCCATACTCGCTCGATTTCAACGGTTGTCAAAGATGGCGTGGTGACTTTGTCGGGACCGATCTTAAAAGAAGAAGTGAAATCTTTGATCAAAACAGTCAAAGCGATGCCGGGAGTGAGGGAAGTGATCAATCGTCTGGATGTGCATGAAACTTCCAATGGCATTCCCAGTTTGCAGGGAGAAGGAAAATCTTACCTTCAATGAGAATCGCTTGTGTTCCGGTCACTGAGCAGGGTGGCCGCGCTCGCTCAGTGAACTGTTAACAGTGCGAAAGAAATCCTCGTCAGTCGCGAAGGTCGGGCATTCGGATGGCATATTTTTATTTTTCAAGGTCAGAAGGACCTGGTCTTTTGCTTTTTCAATATTGGAGTTGCGGGGGTCAGCCACGTGGGCTTGGCACATATACAGCAGTGATAATTTCAAGTCTCCCAAAGAATAAGCCGAGGCACCGAGAGCACTGAGAATCTTGCTCGCAGCCACGTGTCGAGTCAGGTAGGCGTGCAAAAAATTGGGTTTGAGGAGATAGGACTCGAGATTCATGACCGTGGCATATCTTTGCATTCGAAAGTGAGAAGCGAAAATATTGGCCATGGCAATGGCATCATTGGGTTTGAGCTCCAGTGCTTTTTGATAAAACTGCAAGGCTTTTTCGTTGTCACCTTGCTCAACCCAGGCGCCGCCAAGGCCAATATGAGCTGAGTAGGACTTGGGATTTCCCTCGATCATATTGCTGAAAAAATCTTGAGGTGTGAGCCAAATTTGCATTCTCTGCCAACTCAAAATCGAAAGCAGCACTGTGATCCCAGTCAAGCTGCTCATCCAGAGGGGGCGACCAATGTTGGGAAGTCGGTTCAGGCCATAGGCCAATAAGAGACCAAAGAAAATCATTGGGAAGTAAGCATAGCGGTCAGCTGTGGTGGAAATATCTTGGTAAGCAAAATCAATCACCCCTGAAACAGGAGCCAAAGTCGCCATCCAGCAAAGAAAAAGAAGAGGGGCTCTTCGGTCGGTTTTTCTCCACCACAAAGTGATAAATAAGATCGCAACCGAAGCAAAAAGAAAACTCGGCAGCCACAAAGTGGAGTACTGACTGATCAGTTTTTCAGGAGTGCGACCATAGTCGACAGAAAAAGAGGTCGGCCAAAATATTTTTTCCAAGTAAAATCCATAGGAATCAAAAATCACGAGCAATCGGTGAGCAAAATCGATGGTTTTTGCCACATACTCTTTTTGTTCACGAAAAGTGAGGCTGACCAAGGCGATCACTGGCAGAGTCCAAACTGCCATTTGAGCAAAAGTTTTTCGCCAGCTTTGGGAATGGGTGAGAAGGGAAAGAATGAAAATCACCGCAGGCAATGAGGCCACCTGCGGTTTGGTTAAAAGAGCCAAGACAAAAAAGAATCCGGCAATGGCAAAGCCTTTCCATCCCGACCATCGGAAATAAGCCAGCAAGCAGAAAAGTGCCAGAGTGGTTGAGAGCAGATCTCGGCCCGCTGAAATCCAGGCAATGGACTCGACTTGGAGAGGATGGAAGGCGAAAATAGCGAGAGCCAAATAGAGAGGCCACTTTTGACGAAGTTGCAGGCGATCAAACCAAGTCTGCAAAAACCAAAAGAGTAAGAAGCAATTAAGGAAATGCAAAATCCAGTTGAATGCCCGAAAGGCAAAGCTCGAAGCTTCGCCCAATTGGTAGAGAACTCCCCAGACCATGCTGGTCAAGGGAATGTACAATCCGTAATAGGGTTTTTGCCAGAAGATCAGCCACTCGGAAGCGGCAAAGTGGGGGTTGATAAAAATATTGTAGTCGTCATCCCAGGGAAGAAATTCCGCGGAAAAAGTTGGATAATAAATAAGGAATAGCAGGGCTCCTAAAAGGAGAAAAATCCCGGCATCGTTTTTCTTCATGAGATGCTTTTAAATTATCGCAATCGGCCCCTCGCTCACAAGAATATTTGCAAAGGTGCAAAGAGAACTCGACGTTCTCAAAGACTTTACCGGGAATGATCGGCAATCGCTGTGGCAGGTTTGCGAGAAATGTCCAATTGCGAGGGTTTTGCTGTGAGGGCGTGATATTCGAAAGCTCCAATATCCAGCCCGGCACCAAAAGGAGAACGTCCATCCAGATCTGTCGTCAGTCCTCGAGTCAAAGCCCGGTCAATAGCAGGAGATTGCGCTTGTAAACGCAAATCTGATTTGTCGACATTTACAAACAGTGGATTCGCCAAAAGTTCATTGTTCAATAAAGTATTTTCCCCGCTGAACAAAGAAGTCAAAGAATTTGGCAAGTGATAGATGTTGTTGGAGCGAGTGACTTCCTGAGAAAAAATATTTTGATAACTGTGCACAGAAACAATGTTGTTGCGAAAGACGATGGAGCTCGCGGGCAACGGAGAGCTGTGATTCCAGATCAAAGTAGCGCGATGGACTGGGCGAACCATGGAGTCTGAAATGGTGTTGTTTTCAAAGACAAACGAGCTGGAGCTGCGCTTGGAAGAGAAGGCATTTTTTTGAAATCCGCCAAAACCGCTGTTGATCACTTCATTGAAAGAGATTTGCACGGGGCGGTTGAAGTCCGCATTGTGGACTCTGAAAAATCCAGCCGAATCAGATGCGCGGTTGTGATGAAGAGAAGTTCCGCTAAAATCGCCTTGCAACTCAAACATGCTGCCTTCTGTTCCGAAATCGAGAGATTCGCTTTTGCAGCGAAGGCATCGATTGAAGGCCACCTCATTGGAGGGTCCAGAGACCAGGAAGGCAATGGCGCCGTAATCATCCATTCCTCCGGGAGTTGAAGTGATCAGACGTAAATTTTGAATGGAATTGCGCAGAATTTGATTGGACTTTCCAGCCACAGACATGCCAATTCCCACTTCGCTGATTTCCAATTTGCGAATCAAATTGAATTCGGCTTTTTTGCTCAGACGAATTCCTTCTTGAGAATTTAACAATTTGAGGTTTTCAATAACGACATGTCGGGAGCGCAATTCGATAATTGCACCTGCAGAGCCGTTGCTGGTGAGAACGGGCAAGAAGCCCTCTCCATAAGAGGTGAAAGTGATTTTGTGCAGTTCCGTGCCGGATTGGGAAATGATCAATTGCCCGGGATAGACGGAGCTGCGGTGAAAGGCCACAGTGTCACCAGGTAAGAGCTTTTTGTTTTGCACCCCATTCAAGGATTTGAGCGGAAATTCTTGTCTCAATCCGGTATGCGAATCGTTCGCGGCTGGATGGGAGCTGTTCACATAGTAAGTGGCAGCTTGGGTTGTCAGTGCTGTTATAATTCCCAGAAGTAAAATTCCCAATTTGAACATGAATCCCCCGAGTTCGATACGAGAGAAGAGAGCAAGGAGTGGACCAGTCTTTGGGTCTTTTGGTCGAGCCTGTGAGAGGAATTTGGGAGGATTTGTTGAAGTTGCCGATCAAGTTTTAACGTCTTGGTCGGTTTCTAAGTGAATTCACCTATTTATGCCAGTGTTGGCAAATCAAACTGGTGTCTGATCTTTGCTCACTGATTGAATGTTTCCAAATGATATCAAGCCACTTGCGGCTGTCTCACTTTGGGAAGCTTCAGGATAAAGCGAGTTTCCGTGGATTCGGAGTCGAGGAATAACTGACCGTGATGGCTTTCAGCGATTCCTTTGGAGAGACTCAATCCGAGACCTGTTCCATGACCGACTTCTTTCGTGGTGAAAAAAGGCTGCATTATTTTTTCTCGAATTTCGGGTGGAATTCCCGGGCCGGAATCCGAAATGGAAATTTCAATTTCCTCTTTTTTGCATTCCACCACCAGTCGAACCTTTTTAACAGGCGCATCTTGAACGGCATCAAAGGCATTGTTCAGCAAATTGAGAAGGATTTGACTGATTTGAATTGGCCGGCAATTCAAAGTGCAGTCTTGAGGGGGCTTCGAGATCTCGAACAGAATTCCATTGTTTTGAAATCGGGCCTGGCACAACTCGAGAGTGTCGTCGATGATCCCGGCCATGGATTTCGGCTCCATGGGATCGTCGCTCGACTCGCGTGCAAAATTTCTCAGGCTGCCGATGATTCGTGAAATTCGGCTGACCGTTTTGTCGACTTGTTTCAAGGTCTGAATGAGATTTTCTGGAGAAAGATCTGAAGCTTCTATTTTTTTAATTAAAATTTGAACTTTGGCTTTGATCACGGCCAAGGGATTGTTAATCTCATGAGCCATTCCTGCTGCCATTTCTCCCAAAGAGGAAAGGCGGGCCGAGTTGGTCATTTTGATTCGGCTTTCTTCCAATTCTTTTTGAACGGTGATGTCCGTCAAAGTGCCAGTGAAGATGGGATTTTCGGCATTGGAGTTGAGTTTTAAGCGTGCGAAAATTTCAAACCAAGCAATCGATCCATCTTTCTTCAGGGCTCGATACTGCAGGCGGAAATCTGTCGCTTTTTCATTCACGAGAGTTTCAAAACTTTTTTGCAAGCGAAGTTGGTTTTCAGGATGCACGTGCTCAAAGAATTTTCTTTGCAAAGATTCGGAAACGCTGAAACCTGTCATTTCCTCCCAAGCAGGATTTAGAAAAAGGAATTTTCCTTCGCGGTCACATTGAAAAATGGCCTCATGAAGGCTGTTCACAAGCAGCTCGTATTTCTTTTCTTGAGCGATGAGCAAATCCGTCTGTTCTTTTTGCTTTCTGTAAGCTTTACGCAGTTCGAGCAAATGCACCACTTGGCGTCCCAAGGATTGCAGTGCATTGAGCTGTTCAGGATTGAGTTTTCTGGGCACTTGATCAATCACGCACACGGTTCCTAAGCATTGTCCCTCGCCATTGATCAATGGAGTTCCGGCATAAAAACGAATCCCCAATTCTCCAGTCACCAATGGATTGTCGTGAAAGCGCTCATCTTTGCTGGCATCTTCGACGACAAATGGAGTGTTGCCATGAATGGCATGAGCACAGAAAGCGATTTCTCGAGGTGTCTCCTGCGCTGCCAAACCAATGCGAGCCTTAAACCATTGCCGATTGGTGTCGATCAGGGAAACCAGTGAAATCGGAGTCTGGCAAATCTGGGCAGCGATTTGAATCAAGTCTTGATATTCCTTTTCGGGCAAAGTGTCCAAGACGTCATAAGAGTCGAGAGCTTGCTGACGTTCTTTTTCATTCACCGGAACCACTGGTTTGATCATGGTTTGACAACTCTCTTTCGCTGTTTGGGAGGAGCTGTCAATTCATCGGAAAAATGGATCGTCGACCCAACCGACAAGAAGAGAAATGGAAGATTCTTCTAAATATCCATTCATTCTGAAACAAGGCTGAGCATTCAAATAACTAAAAGTTTATGAAGGGTCCTGTTGCTCAAAAAGTCTGGCAATTTTTTTCCATTTAGGATGGGGAGGAGCCGTGAATTCCAAAGGAGATCCCAAATCGGGGTGGGGAAGTCGCAAGTGAATCGCCCGCAAACAGAGACCCGAAATTCCCATTTGTTCGCGGAAAAAACGATTGTGGTGAGAATCGCCGTGAGCCGCATCGCCAATCACGGGATGAGAAATGCGGTTCATATGCCGTCGAATCTGATGAAAACGTCCCGTCAGTGGAGAAACCTCCAGCCAAGAGTAGCGGGCTGACGAGTGACGTTTGCCAACCGAATGCGGAAGTTCCAGTCGGTGTAAAGTCTGAAACAAAGTCCGGGCCGGAACCATTTCGCCGCTGGAATCTGACTGGAGCGGAAGATCAATATCGCCGGAATCTGGCAAATAGCCGCGAACAAGGGTCCAATACTTTTTCTTCACAGTCTGCGATTGAAACTGCTTTCCCCAAAAGCTCGCGGCCTCCGGATTGAGAGCAAAAGCCAAAACTCCACTGGTGGCCACATCCAGTCGGTGCAAAGGGTGCACCCGGCAACCGATTTGGTCTCGCAATTGATACAAAATGATTTTGTGGCGGGGAACCTTTTCAGCTCGAGTCTCAGGCGGGTGCACGTGAAATCCCGAAGGTTTGTCAATAACGACCAAGTCGTGGTCCTGATAGAGGATGGAGAAATGACTCATGTCAGTTTTTTTACCTTGAAGCTTTCGCAGTGAAAAGCTCAATTGTTCAAAAGATGAAGGGGGAGGCGCTTATTTTGATTCTGATTCTGTTTTTTTGTAGCGCAAGTCGAAGAGATCTTTTTGGGCCTTTTCTAGAGCCTGAATTTGTTCTTCCGAAGGATTGCACTCTCGCAGCTTGTTGGCCATTTCCTCTTTGGCTTGGCGCAAAGCCTGTCCCAGACCCAGGGCGTGGCGAATGCTCTCCTGCAATGTGCTGGGATCAAATGGCTTATCGAGAAAATCATTGGCACCCAACTGCATGGCCTCGGTGATGTTGGCTTTGTTGCCATAAGCTGAAAGCAGGACGTAAGGAGTCTCCAACCCCTGGGCACGGATCTGTCGAAGGACTTCTAGTCCTGTAAAGTCGGGCATATTGATGTCGGATAGAACAGCGTCGACTTGGCCTTCGAGGCAGATTTGCAAACTTTCTGATCCCGAGGAAACCGGAACAATTTCCACATCCAAATCCGAACAGATTTCGACCAACAGGTCTCGCAAGGCAATTTCATCTTCAGCGATCAAAAGGCGGCGCTTCGGCTTGCTGTGTTCGAGCACAACTTTTCTCCTTGAGACGGGAAGTGGATGACCCATTGTTCTTTTCGGGCTTGAGACACCTCAACTGAAATCCAGCTTTCTTTTTGAAGAAATCATCTCAATCTTGAATTTCAATCGGCTCTCAAATGAAAGGAAAAGCAGCTGAATTGAAACTCGCCTTTAAATGAGAATTCGACTTCTATTTATTTAGTTTGAAAGGCATTGCATTTCGAGACATCCGAGAAAACAAATAAGCTTTATCTGTGACATTTGGCAAAGATTCAGAAAACTCGACTGAATTTCGCGAAAAATTCAAAGATAGGGTTTTACCGCCACTTCCCTATCTTTTTAAGTAGTTTATTTAGAAAATAAAAAGGCTCTTAATTCACTAGCAAGGAGTCATTGCTTTGAACTCGAAATCCGAACCCAAAAGAGATTATTCAAAAGAGTTTCATGCACTCTCCGAGGATTTTTATTGCACGATCAGTCGGCAAGGAACGCTCTCACAGTTGAGTTCAGCTTGGAAATTGTATTTTGGTGATAATTTGGAGGGAGGGTCTCATGAAATTTTGTTTCAGGATCTCATTCATTTTGAGGATCAAAATCTTCTCACGCAAGCTCTGATCGAATCTCAGGATTCGAGGCAGCGCTCGGTTTTCAAGCTTCGAATGCGAAATAGCAGTGGAAATTTTGAGGAATTTCAATGGCGCGTTCTCTATTGCCCTGAAGATCAATTGTGGGTGGGGATTGGGCGAAATATCCATGCTCAAAAAGCAATTGAGCGGCAGCTCTTGGAGTCCAATCAGAAGTTGAATTATGTGATTGATTCTTCTTTCGATGGATTCTGGGATTGGCATGTCAAAAGTGACTACGAGTACATGTCGCCGCGGTTCTGGGCGATCTTTGGTTATGAAGCAGACGAGAAAAAACACCATCCCAGCGAGTGGATGCAAATTATTCATCCAGAGGACTTGCCAGTGGTCCTAAAAAGTTTTGAAGAGCACGTGGCCAGTGGCGGAATCATTCCCTTCAGCTCTGAAGTTCGCTACAAGCACAAGCAAGGTCATGAAGTTTGGATTCTCTGTCGCGGAAAAGTCGTCGAGTGGTCTGCAGACGGTTCCCCTCAGCGAGTGGTCGGGACCCATAAAGACATCACTGAGCGCAAGAAAAAAGATCGCGATCTTCAGCAAGCCCACAAAAATTTGCAGGATTTGAAAACCCGGTTGGAAATTGCCGTTCAGGCCGTGCATTTTGGAGTTTGGGAATTTGATGCTGCCAACGATCTCATGCATTGGGATGATCAAATGTTTCGGCTTTTTGATCTCAAGAAGGACGAATTTTCCGGGAAGTTTTCTGATTTTCTAAAGACACTCGTCCCCGAAGATGCCACTCAGGTCGCACATTTGTTTGGAAAAATTCAGAATGAGAAAAAGGGACGCTGTCAGACTGAATTCCGAATCCGAAACAAACAAGGGGAAGTCCGCATCATTCAATCAGCGGCCCAGTGTTTGTTCGATTCAAATGGTGTGCTGACTCGTGTGGTGGGAGTTAACAGTGATGTGACAGAGCAACGCCGAAGTGAGCTGAAGCTTTTGCAGTCCTCCAAAATGGCTTCACTCGGTGAGATGGCAGGGGGCGTGGCCCATGAAATCAACAATCCCTTGGCCGTGATCAAAGCTCGCTCTGATTTGTTGTTAAAAATGGTTGATAGCGGTGAAATGGATCTGGACAAAATGAAAAAAGGTTTGGGGAAAATTCACGAAACGGTGGGGCGAATTGCTCGAATCGTGAAAGGGTTAAAAAGCTTTTCACGTGATTCTTCGAGAGACCCAAAGGAGTCCGTTGTGGTCAGTCGCATTGTCGAAGAATCCGTTGATCTGTGCCGGGAGAAAATGAAAAATCACGGAATTCATCTGGAGATCACGGGGCTCTTGGAAGCTGGTGTGTACTGTCAACCTGTGCAAGTGGGGCAAGTGCTTTTGAATCTCCTCAACAATGCTTATGATGCCGTATTGGATCTCAATGAAAAGTGGATCCGAATTCAAGTAGAGCAGACCGAAGGGCGAGTGCAAATTTCTGTATTGGATTCGGGACCATCCATTCCCGCCGAAGTTGCCGAGAAAATGATGCAGCCTTTTTTCACCACCAAAGGTGTCGGAAAAGGGACGGGCTTGGGTCTCAGTATTTCCAAAGGACTGATTGAGGGGCAAGGCGGGAAGTTTTATTTTGACCCTTCAGACCGCCACACTCGTTTCGTTGTTGAATTGCCGCAAGTGACATTTTAGAGGGCCGGAGAGCCGGTTCCCGCCAGTTCGAAGAGTCTGAGCTTGGTCAGTTGGAAATCTTTGCGGAATTCCAAATTGCGCAGTCTGGCTTCAATCAACCTTTCAGAGGCGCCAACGAGGTCCGGAGAGTTTTTCACTCCCCTTTTGTATTCGGCCATCGTCAGTTTGTAGTAAGTCTCCGATCGGGCCAGATTTTTTTCTTCCAATTGAAGTCGCTCATTGATGGATTGAAGTTCAGTCCAAGTGCTTTCCACCTCAGCTTTGATCTGAGCTTGTCGGCTTAACATCTCAACTTCTTGTTGCTGGACTTCACTTTGAGAGGCACTGAAATTTCTCACTGAACTGAGGCCTGAAAATAAGGGAAGTTTGAATTTCAGGAAAAAGCTGTAATTGTTGTTTTCTTCAAACACGCGCTCTTCGTTGGCCAATTTTCCATAAGTCGCCTCGAAATTGACTTCTGGTAAAAATTGTCCTTGCGCCAGTTTCTTTTGTTGCTGGCGAATTTCCAATTGGGCTGTTGATTCTTGAATGTGGAAATTGGACTGCTTTGCCTGTTTCCAAATCTGTTCCTTTTCCAAATTCAAATTTTCACGGAGCAAATGCCCTTGCACAGCCAGGTTGTTGTCCGCGTTTTGTTCGCCCATCAACAACTCCAATTCGCGATTCTTCGCGGACTTCTGTTGTTCGAGCAATTTCACATCCGAGGAGAGTGTTGATTCGCGAAGTTCAAACTCCAAGACGTCGGCTTCGGAAGTGAGACCCGCATTTTTCTTGGCTTGAGCCATTTTCATCTGCTCGGCATTTTCTTGAAGAGCCCGCTGTTTGAGAGACAGGCTCTCCAAAAGAAACAGCAATTCATAATAAAGCCGAGCACTCTCTCTGGAGATTTTAGCTTTGATTTGTTCAACCTTTCTTTGCTTCCAATCCGTTTCCACTCGAGCGATTTCCAATTCGGAAAGGTCGCGCCCTCCGCGATAGAGATTCCAATCCGCTTTGGCGTAAAGTGCATTTCCCGTGGCCTTCTCCTGGTCGAATTGGGTCTGCAAAGGGCCGCCCTCGAGAGAGATTTCGGGAAAGAAAGCTCCTCGTGCCATTTGCTGGCGCCGCTGAGAAGCTTCTGTTTCCAGAGTGGCCGCTTGGAGCTCACGATTGTGGGTCAGAGCCCGAGACTGAATGGTCCGCAAAGTCAAAGCGCCTTCATTGGGGTGGTCCGCCCGGGCTGTACCAAAGCAAAGAAATGGTAAGCAGAGAAAAATCAACTTCATGAAAAGGAATCCTTTAAGGGTTTGGCTCCACATTGAACTTCACTTTTTCCTGACGTCCTTGATGGTCAATTTGCAAATTCAGTTCAAAGCGATGAGCGCCTTTGGCGTCAAAGTTGGCAAGCCAATGATCAGCTTTTTCTTCGAATTTCACGCTTTCAGTCTTGGCTTGGCGAGGAAGCTTCCCCTGGCCAGAAATTATCAAGCCTTTCAATGGCAAAGGCTTGGAATCATGATCCATGGGATAAATTTTCAAAGTTGAATTCTCAGTGACCAACTCGATAAAAAGTTCGCCAGTGGACTTCATCATTCCGCCATGTGGGGCTGGTTTGTTGCCGGGGACCGAGTGGCCTTCATGCGCAAGCGCCGCAGAACCCATGAGAGCCAAGGACAGGGCCAGAGTTTTAAAAAGGAAAAGGAATGTTTTTTTCATCGTGATCTCCTAAATGTTTAGTGAGGGGCCGGTTCTAATTTTTCTTCACTTGTTTGAATCGACTTTTCAGCTGATTTTTTTCCATAGTGGTAAAAAACAGTTGGGGTGACAATCATATCAAGCAAAGTGCTGCTGATGAGTCCTCCGACGATGACGACTGCCAGCGGATGCAAAATTTCTTTCCCAGGATCGCCAGCCGCCAGAACCAGGGGCAGCAATCCTAAAACAGCCGTCAAGGCCGTCATCAGCACAGGTATCAGGCGTTCCAAGGAGCCGCGAATCACCATGTGTCGACTGAAAGTTTCACCCTCGTATTTCATCAAATGCAGATAGTGAGAAATCATCATGATCCCGTTGCGGCTGGCAATTCCGCACAAAGTGATAAAGGCCACCATCGAAGCCACAGACAAGGTTCGGTCGGTGAGGAAAATGGCGATCAAGCTGCCAATCAAAGCCATTGGAATATTGAGCATGATTTGAGTGGCGATAAAGGCCGATTTGAAATGCGCTAAGAGAACGAGAAAAATTCCAATGAGTGACAGAGTTCCTAAAAGGAGAATCAGCCGGCTCGCTGTTTTTTGGCTTTCAAATTGGCCGCCATATTGAATGAAATAACCTTCCGGAAGGTCAATTTGAGAGGCGATTCGAGTTTGAATTTCTTTAACCAAGCTATCGAGATCGCGACCGTTGGAGTTGGCAGAGATGACAATCCGGCGTTGGGCATTTTCTCGATTGATTTGGTTGGGGCCTTGCGATTCGTAAATATCGGCGACCATTTCCAATGTGATTTTCCGGCCATCGGGCATGATTTTAATTTGTGTTTTTCGAATCAAGTCGAGATTGGCTCGGGAGCGGTCGTCAAAGCGCATGAACACATTGAAAGTTCTTTGGTTCTCAAGGATCTGAGAGATCACTTCGCCATTCAGAGCCTTTTCCAAAGTTTCCGAAAGTTCGCCGAGGACCATGCCGTATTTGGCCGCTTCCTCTCGCAGCAATTGAATTTTAATTTGCGGAATCAGAACTTGTTGCTCAATTTGCAAATCCACGAGGCCCGATGTCCCTTCGAGAGTCTTGTAAACTTCAGCGGCTTTGGCTCGTAAAGTGGTGAGATCTGATCCGAAGACTTTGATGGCGATTTGCGCCCGCACCCCGGACAGCAAGTGATCCAAGCGGTGGGAAATGGGTTGGCCGATATTGATGTAAACGCCTTCGACTTTTTCCAAGCGACTGCGGATGTCTTGAAGGACTTGCTCTCGGGCACGGCTGCTTTCCGGCTTGAAATCGACATCGATTTCAGATGAATGCACGCCTTCGGCATGTTCATCCAGCTCAGCGCGTCCGGTTCTTCGGGCAACGGATTGAACTTCGGGAACACCTAAAATCATATTCTCGATTTCAGTGCCGAGCTGATTGGATTTTTCGAGAGCAATTCCGGGCTTGGCAAAGACGCTGATGGTGGCCGTGCCTTCATTGAATGGCGGCAGGAAGTTGCGTCCCATCCAAGGAATCAAAGCCAAAGATAAAACGAAGAGAATCAAAGAAGCTGAGATCACGAGCTTGGGCCGATCGAGGGCCTGGGTCAAGAGCCTCTCGTCCCAGCGTTTGAGAGTTCTCACCAAGACTCCGTCCTGGTGTTCGATCAATTGGTCTTTGCTGAGCAAATAAGAACACAAGACCGGTGTGATCGTGAGGCTCACAAGCAAAGAGCAGAGGAGAGAAACAATGTAAGCCAAGCCAAGGGGGATGAACAGGCGGCCTTCGATTCCGCTCATAAAGAAAAGAGGAAGGAAGACAAGCACAACAATCACAGTGGCAAAGACGATCGAATTTCGAACTTCCGAAGAAGCATTGTAAACCACCTGCAAAGTGGGAAGAGGGTTTTTGAGGTTTTTGTTTTCCTTCAGGCGGCGAAAAACATTTTCCACATCGACAATGGCATCGTCCACCAGCTCACCAATGGCCACTGCCAACCCACCCAAGGTCATGGTGTTGACGGAAAGACCAAACAAATGAAAGACAATCGCCGTGGCGAGAAAAGACAAGGGAATGGCGGTGAGGGTGATGGCGGTGGTGCGAAAGTTCAAAAGAAAAACAAATAAAACCACGAAAACGAGCAATGTTCCGTCGCGCAAAGCTTCTTTGACATTGTTGATGGCCGCTTCAATAAAGTGCGATTGCTTGAAGAGATTGCGATTGAGAGAAACCCCCTTGGGAAGCGACTTGGCCATCTCGTTGAGTGCTTGGTCAATTTTTTTGGTCAATTCAATCGTATTGGCGCCGGGTTGCTTTTGAATGCTCAAAATCACTGCGGGTTTGCCATTAACGCTGCCATCGCCGCGTTTCACTTGCGGGCCGATTTTGACTTCGGCGATATCTTTGACAAACACTGGCTGTCCCAAATGCAATCCCACCACTGAATTGAGGATATCTTTTTCAGATTTGATGGTGCCAATGTTGCGGATCAAAAATTCCTGATCTTCCAAATCAATATAGCCACCGGTGGTGTTCAAGCTGATTTTCGAAAGGGCTTTCTCAATTTCTTCAAGAGACAATTGGGACTTTTGAATTTTTTCGGCTGAAAGCAGGATTTGGTACTGGCGAACACCGCCGCCAATCGCGATCACTTGCGAAACTCCAGGAATGCTCAAAAGCTGTGGACGTAAAGTCCAATCGGC
>JACCDX010156152.1_pt1 | contig 23221 bp, 21 predicted proteins | sample 7449681 | NCBI WGS metagenome assembly JACCDX01 (sample SAMN15323450, study PRJNA562643) | freshwater metagenome | isolation source: river surface water | place: USA:Blue River Watershed | collected 2017-08-18
CCTTTCCCGCCCTGCTCAACGACACGTTTCTCAAAGCCTGCTGGCGTCAAGCCACCGACCACACCCCGCTGTGGCTGATGCGCCAAGCCGGTCGTTACCTGCCCGAGTACTGCGCCACCCGCGCCCAGGCGGGCAGCTTCATGGGCCTGGCCACCCACGTGGACTACGCCACCGAGGTCACGCTCCAACCCCTGGAGCGCTATCCGCTGGACGCCGCCATCCTCTTCAGCGACATCCTCACCGTCCCCGACGCCATGGGTCTCGGGCTGAGCTTTGCCCAGGGCGAAGGCCCGCGCTTTGCCAAAGTGGTGCGCGACGAGGCCGCCGTGAGCGCGCTCGCCGTGCCCGACATGGACAAGCTGCGCTACGTCTTTGACGCCGTCACCTCCATTCGCCATGCCCTGCAGGGCCGGGTGCCCCTGATCGGCTTCTCGGGCAGCCCCTGGACGCTGGCCTGCTACATGGTCGAGGGCGGTGGCTCGGACGACTACCGCCTGGTCAAGCAGATGCTGTACAGCCGCCCCGACCTCATGCACCGCATGCTCGCCGTCAACGCCGACGCCGTGGCCGCCTACCTCAACGCGCAGATCGAAGCCGGCGCCCAGGCCGTGATGGTGTTTGACAGCTGGGGCGGTGTGCTGGCCGATGGCGCCTTCCAGACCTTCAGCCTGGCCTACACCGAGCGGGTGCTGCGCCAGCTCAAGCGCTCGCACGCGGGCGTGGACATTCCCCGCATCGTGTTCACCAAAGGCGGAGGGCTGTGGCTGGAGCAGATGGCCGCCCTCGACTGCGAGGTGCTGGGCCTGGACTGGACGGTCAACCTCGGGCAGGCCCGTCGCTTGGTGGGCGGTACGGTGGGCGGCCCCGGCAAGGCCTTGCAGGGCAACATCGACCCCATGGTGCTGTTTGCCAACCCCGCGCAAATTGCCGAACAGGTGAGAGGCGTGCTGGAGAGCTTTGGCACACCCCACACCGACCCGACCACCACCGGACCGACCCACATCTTCAACCTGGGCCACGGCATCAGCCAGTACACCCCGCCCGAGCATGTGGCCGCCCTGGTGGAGGCGGTGCACAGTCACTCCCGGCTCTTGCGGAAGGCTTCTTGACGCGCTTGTCAAGCATCACGAAAGTGTTACTTGGCGGGCTACTTATGCACACTTGCGGGGCATCGTTGTATTCCATCCACAACACGAGTTTGATCTCGCAATACCCCAGACAACTTTCTCTAACCCCTTGATTCTTATAGGATTCATCGCCTGCCAGATTTTCGGGCACTGTAACCCAACCCCTTGATTTTCCTGGCGTTGCAGGCCGTCCTGGATAGCTATCAACAAAGTTATCCACAGAAATACTGGATGGCCATCAAAGTCCTGATGAATCAAGCACTTAGGGGTGTTTTTGAAGCATCCTGTGAGCACCTCTTTGCAACTGCACCCTTGACATGGCCGTCTTGATCTCCGTACTGGTCCAGACCCCGGCTCACAGCGGCTTGGGTGGCGCCTTGCACTACGAGCACACCCAGCAACTGTCGGTGGGAACCCTGGTCCGTGTGCCGTTGGGGCAGCGGGAAACCCTGGGCGTGGTGGTGCCCACTGAGGACGCGGGCAACCTGCCCGAGGGCACCCAGTTGCGTGCCATCACCGGCGTGCTCGAAGGCTTGTCGCCCCTGCAAGCCCGCTGGATTGAGCTCATCGAATTTGCCGCTCATTACTACCAGCGAAGCCCTGGCGAGGTAGCACTCTCGGCCTTGCCACCCGCTTTGCGCGAACTCGATTCCACGCAACTCGCACGTCGACTCAAACGGCTGAACACGCCGTCAACGCCACAACCTGCAGCACCCGGCGCCGACTCGACGGCTGCACGCCCTGAACTCACCCATGAGCAAGCACTGGCCCTCGAACAGATTCAGAGCGAGCCCGGCCCCTTCCTGCTCTTTGGCAGCACCGGCAGCGGCAAGACCGAGGTGTATCTGCGGTGTGTCGAGGCCCTGCTGGAGCAGGACGACCGCGCCCAGGCCTTGCTGATGGTGCCCGAGATCAACCTCACGCCTCAACTGGAGGCACGGGTCCATGAGCGGTTGGCGCCACGCTGGGGGGCGCAGGCCATCGTCTCCATGCACAGCGGCCTCACCCCAGCACAACGGCTGCGCAGCTGGCTGAGCGCCCACAGCGGACAGGCTCGCATCATCCTGGGCACACGCATGTCCATCCTGGCCTCCATGCCGCATCTGAAACTCATTGTGGTCGATGAGGAGCATGACCCCAGCTACAAGCAACAGGAGGGGGCACGCTATTCCGCCCGCGACCTGGCGGTGTACCGTGGACGGCTGGACCAGGCACGGGTGGTTCTGGGGTCGGCCACGCCCTCGCTGGAAAGTTGGCAACACAGTGAACCCACTGCGCCGGGTGAGCGGCCGCCCCGCTACCGGCGCGTGTCCATGCCCTCGCGGATCGGTCAGGGCACTTTGCCGCAGGTTCGCCGGGTCGACATGAACCTGCAACCCCGGCACACCGTGTTCTCAGGCGTGCTGCTGGACGCCATGCGCGAGCGCGTTCGCGGCGGCGAGCAAGTGTTGGTGCTGCTCAACCGGCGCGGCTACTCGCCGGTGCTGCATTGCCGATCCTGCGGCTGGAAAAGTGAGTGCGCGCACTGCAGCGCCTTTCGTGTTTTCCACAAGATTGACCGCACCCTGCGTTGTCACCACTGCGGTTTGACCGACCGTGTGCCGCGCCACTGCCCGGGTTGCGGCGATGCCGACCTGGGCATGCTGGGCCGCGGCACCGAGATGCTGGAAGAACAACTGGCCGAGTTGTTGACAGGGCTGGCACGACCCGATGGCCAAGCTGTTCGCGTCGCGCGCATCGATGCCGACAGCACGCGCCTGCAAGGCGCCTTGGAGCAGCAACTGGCCCAGGTGCACGCCGGCGATGTGGACATCCTGGTGGGCACCCAGATGATCGCGAAGGGGCACGACTTTCGGCGCGTGGGGCTGGTGGCAGCGCTGGACCCCGATGGCGCACTGTTCTCGAGCGACTTCCGGGCCCCTGAACGGCTCTTCGCCCTGCTGATGCAAGCCGGTGGGCGCGCCGGCCGTGATGCTGCGTTGACGCGCGACAACCCCAGCGAGCTGTGGGTGCAGACCTTTCATCCGCAACACCCCTTGTTCGAGGCCTTGCGCGAGCACGACTACCCAGCCTTTGCCCGCCAACAACTCGAGGAGCGCGCGCAGGCCGGCATGCCGCCCTTCAGTGCTCAAGCCCTGGTGCGGGCCGAGGCCCGGCAACAGGAAGCCGCGCAAGCCTTTCTGAACGCTGCGCGTGAGGCCGGGGAGGCCTTGCTGCGCGACATGCCCGGCCACGCCGACCTGGCGCCGGGAGCAGGTCTGACACTCTTTGCCGCAGTGCCCATGAGTCTGCAGCGTGTGGCCAATGTGGAGCGCGCACAGATGCTGATTGAAAGCCCCTCGCGCGCAGGGTTGCAGCGGTTTCTCACGCAGTGGCACCCGGTGCTGCACCGTCTGCGTCAGCAGCACCGGCAGGTGATTCGTTGGGCGGTGGATGTGGATCCGCAAAGCATCTGAGACCAGCCCAGGCCACGCGCGGCCACATAAGCTGCAGGTATAGCCGACTGCTCGACTGCGGATGCTGTCAGCCGCGCAACACCGCCACAAACCCCGAGAACGTCAGGAAGGCTGCTGCTGTGGACAGCAAAATGATGCGCGCAATCCGTCCCGTGTCAGCCCCAAAGCGCTCGGACAGCAGGGCCACGTTGCTGGCACTGGGCAGCGCCGCCACCAGCGTGACCACCATCAGGGCAAACGGATCGATGCGCACACCCCACTGCATGGCAGCGGTTCCCACGAGCAACACCAGCAAGGGGTGCACCAGCAATTTGATGAAGGCAATGGGCACATAGTCGCGCAAGGGCATGGACTTGGGCACGGTTCCGCTGTCACTGCTGTGGGCTCGAAGGGCCGATCGGGCCAACACCGCGCCAATGGTGAACAACGCCACCGGCGAGGCGGCATCGGCCAGCAGTCCCAGCGTCTTGTCCACTGGCGCAGGCCACTTCACCTGCTGCGCCGACGTGATGGCGCCCAGCACAATAGCCCAGGGCATCGGATTGACCAACACCCCCTTGAGCGCCTGGCGTGCAGCCTGGCCCGCCCCATGCTCGTCCGCACCGTCCAGTCGCGACAAGGCGATGCACAGCGAGGCCGTAAACAGCAAGTCCACCACAATGCTCACAATGGCCGGACCGGCCGACGTCGGACCCAGCAAGGCCACCAGCAAGGGCACTCCCATGAAACCGGTGTTGGGAAAGGCGGCCACCAGGGCGCCAAACGCGGCATCGTTCCATCCAATGCGCTGGTTGCGGGTGACCGTTACCACAAACCCCACCATCAACAGGGCACAGAACAAGTACATCACAAAGAGGGGCACATCAAGCAACTGCCCAATCGGCGTGGACGAACCAAAGCGGTACAACAGACACGGCAAGGCGAAATACAACACAAAGGTGTTGAGCCCCGCAATGGACTCGATGGGGAGCCAACGCCAGCGCGTGGCCAGATAACCCGCCAGCACCAGTGCGAAAAAGGGAAACGTGACCGCCAGGATTTCTGCCATGCCCTCTATTCTGCCCGTATGATCAAGCGCTTTGCCTGGCCAGTGGCCTCGCCCACTGTCTTTGGCACTTCGGTTTGTCGTCTCATGTCTTCCGGCTTGAATCTCGCGCAACAACAAGCGGTGAACTACCTGCAAGGGCCCTGCCTTGTGCTGGCCGGCGCAGGCTCGGGCAAAACACGCGTGATCACCCACAAGATCGCCCGTCTCATTCAAACGGGTCTTGAGCCAGAGCGTATTGCGGCCATCACCTTCACCAACAAGGCGGCCGCCGAGATGCGTGAACGCGCTCGCGGCCTGATCGGCAAAGACGCCTCGAAAGTCCTCATCTGCACTTTTCACGCATTGGGCGTTCGCATGATGCGCGAGGACGGGGCGTTGCTGGGCCTCAAACCCCAGTTCAGCATTCTGGACAGTGACGATGTGGTCAGCCTCCTCAAGGACGCTGGCGGCACCACCGATGCGGCCACCGCGCGCGAGTGGCAGTGGACCATCAGCCGCTGGAAAAACATGGGCCTCACGGCCGCGCAGGCCGAGGCCCTGGCGGTGGACGACAACGAACGCATCACGGCGCGCATCATGTCGCGCTATGAGGAGCGTCTGAGCGCCTTTCAAAGCGTGGACTTTGATGACCTCATCAGCCTGCCGATGAAGCTCTTGCGCGACCACGAGGAAGCCCGCCAGCGCTGGCAAGCGCGCATGGGCCACGTGCTGGTGGATGAGTACCAGGACACCAACGCCATTCAGTACGATCTGATGAAACTGCTGGTGGGCCACCCGAACCGCCCCGACGCACGCTTCACGGCCGTGGGCGACGATGACCAATCCATTTACGGCTGGCGCGGCGCCACCCTGGATAACCTGCGTCAACTGCCGGTGGATTTTCCGCAACTCAAGCTCATCAAGCTGGAGCAAAACTACCGCTCCACCAGCGCCATCCTGCGCGCGGCCAACAACGTCATCCAGCCCAACCCCAAGCTGTTTCCCAAAACCCTGTTCTCTGAGTTGGGGGAAGGCGAACCGGTGCGGGTGGTCGATGCCGACAACGAAGAGCACGAAGCCGAGCGCGTGGTGGCACGCATCCAGTCGCTGCGCGCCGGCACCACGGTGGAGGGCAGCGCAAGCCTGCGCGACTGGAAAGACTTTGCCGTGCTGTACCGCGCCAACCACCAGGCGCGCATCCTTGAGCAAGCGTTTCGCAAAGCCAACATCCCCTACAAGGTGTCGGGGGGCCAGAGTTTCTTCGACCGTGCCGAGATTCGCGACCTGTGCGCCTGGATGCGCCTGATCGTCAACAACGAGGACGACCCTGCCTTCGTGCGTGCCGTGACCACGCCCAAACGCGGTATTGGCCATCAAACGCTGCAAAGCCTGGGGCAGTTTGCCTCGCAATACAAACTCAGCCTGTTTGAAGCCTTGTTCAGCAACAGCCTGGGGTCCGTTTTGTCCGCGCGCGCCATTGGCAGCCTGCACGAATTCGGCCGCTATGTGAACGACCTCGAATTCCGCGCCCGTCACACCACCGGCGCCGATGATGCCCAGCGCTGGCTCACCGATTGGCTGAAAGACATCGACTACGAAAAGCACCTCTACGACAACGAGGACAATGAAAAGCTCGCTGCTGCCCGATGGACCAACGTGCTCGAGTTCTGCGACTGGATGGCCAAGCGCTGCGGTGGCCAGATCGACGACACCGCCGGCACCACCATGGAGCGCGAGAAAAAAAGCATGCTGGAGGTGGTGCAAACCATCTCACTGCTCTCCACCCTGAGCGAGCGTGAGCAGGACCAGAACGTGGTCACGCTCTCCACCCTGCACGCGGCCAAAGGCCTGGAGTGGCCGCACGTGATGCTGATTGGCGTGGCCGAAGGCCTGCTGCCCTTTCGCATGGAAGAGAAAGACAGCGACACGGCCAACGATTCCATCCTGGCACGCCTGCAGGAAGAACGACGCCTGATGTATGTGGGCATCACCCGTGCCCAGCGCACCCTGGCCGTGAGCTGGAGTCGAAAACGCAAAAAAGGGCGCGAGATGATCAGCGCCCAGCCCAGCCGCTTCATTGCCGAGATGGCCCTGAACCAGGCCACCGTCAAGGAAGATCCGCGAGAAAAACTCAAGGCCTTGCGCGCCGAGTTTGCGCGCCGGGCGGCCACTGACACACCCGCTGCCTGATTGTCACGCTGCAGGCACAGGCCGTGTGCGCTCCTTCAGGGCGAGAGCTTCCACGCGAGTTGGTACATCACCCCCGCGTTACCCAGAAAGTTCACCTGCACCTGCACACGTGAAGACTCCCAGCCAATGGCCGGAATGAAGCCAGGCGAGTAGCCGTTGTGGTTGAGCGGTACCTTGTTTTCGTAGGGCGACTTGTACCCGTACAACAGGCCTGCCGTCCATTTCACAAACACGCCGTCATAGCCCATGACGTCGCGGTACACCTTGCCCCAGGGAAAGATGTAGGAGCTGGGCTGGCCAAAGGAGTTGCTGAAAAACGTCACCCCTGCCAACGCTCCATCTGCACGTTCGCGCTCCGCCCCCAGCAAAATCACCCGCTTATGCTCCTCGCTGTAGGAGAAATGGGTGGTGTGCGGACTGAACATGACCCGCCACTGGTCACCTTCACGAGACGACAGGTTAAAACCATCCCAAGGGCCTGAAGCGGGCGGCGCCTTCAACTGGGCAGCCACGGTCAATGGCCCCCACAGTGTGAGCCCCACCACACACAGACACAGGAAATGGACAATTTGTTGCATCGCTAGAGTTTAGTGGGAAGACAGCACCCACCCCCATGGCAACCCGGGCATGGGGGGCGCAACTGTGCAGGTTGGGTGGTGTTACAATGCGCATTCTGGCCCGGTAGCTCAGTTGGTAGAGCAGCGGATTGAAAATCCGCGTGTCGGTGGTTCGATTCCGCCCCAGGCCACCAATCTAAAAGCCCAACTGTTCTCAGTTGGGCTTTTTCTTTTTCCGCCTTTCCCGGCGAATTTCGGCTTGTGATTCATTCCGGCGATTTGGCGTCCTGCAATTTCACGGGGCCATTGGTCAGAAGTCAGGTACGCAAACCTGCCCGAACCGAACTTGTGGGAAATACCATACGTCGATATCAAGAAAGGCTAAGCGAATGGGTTGGCCGTGCCCCCTAGAGTAACCTCAACAGTCTGGATGCTTCGCTCATGGGCGCAGCTCCAGATGGAGACAAGTCACTTTCAATTTAGAAATGAATTTTTCCTAGGGGTTCACATGCATGCTTCCATCTCATACTTAAAAAATTTCGGCATTGCCTGTCTTTGTACTTTGACAGCCTTGGCTGCTAACGCTCAAGACAAATTCCCCAGCAAGCTTGTGCGACTGGTCGTGGGATTTCCAGCAGGCAGTGCGACTGATGTTGCCACCCGCATTGTGGCCAACCAGTTAAGCCAAGAGTTGGGGCAACCCTTTCTGGTGGAAAACAAACCGGGCGCCAGCAGTGAAATTGCCGCAAAAACGGTTGCCACATCAGCCGCTGATGGCTACACCCTATTTGTGCTGACAATTGCCAACGTGATTAACGCAAGCGCGGGCAAATCAGATGTGGTCAGCATCGAGAAAAATTTCACTGCTGTTTCTTCTATCGGCAGCGTCCCCATCGTGTTGGTGGCAAATCCCGACTTAAGAATTGGCTCTGTCAAAGAACTTTCGGCTGTCGCAAAAATGAAGCCTAAAGAAATTTCTTACGCGTCATCTGGAAACGGAACGGCCCCTCACCTGTCAGGTGAATTGTTTGCAAAAATGGCCAATGTCGACATCCTTCATGTTCCATACAAAGGAAGCTCGCAGGCTGTGACCGACCTGCTATCGGGTCAAGTCAACATCATGTTTGCTCCAGCCTCAACAGTATTGCCGCACATGAAGGCCGGGAAACTGGTTGGTCTTGGAGTTGCCAGTTCAAAAAGAATCGCACTGGCACCTGATTTGCCAACCTTGGATGAGTCAGGGCTGAGGGATTTTGAAAGTTCAGTCTGGTTTGGTGTTGTCGCGCCCATCGGAACGCCAACCAATATTGTTGAGGTTTTGTCTACGGCCATCTCTAAGGCGCTAGCCAATCCAACCATTCGTGAGGAATTTTCTAAGCAAGGCGTGGTTCCTCAGGAGGGTAACCCAAGGATTTTCGATCGCTTTTTGCAATCGGAATTGAAAAAGTGGAGTTCGGTCATCAAAGAGGCCAACGTCAAGCTATAACCATTTGTTGATATTTCATCTGGCTTCAGGAAACACCATGGAAAAACTTTCATTAGCGGAGTGCAGGGCATTTTTGAGGGCTGTCGAAGAGAAGGCTCTGGAAATGCGTGTTCCTATCTCAACTGCAATTGTGGGACCTGAGGGAAACTTGATTGCGCTCGAAAGAATGGACAACGCAGGATTTATAACTCCTGAAACCGCGAAGAGTAAGGCCTTTACGGTCGCTGCATTTCGATCGATGAGCCCTCGGTTTCAAGACGGGTTGATCATTCAACAGTGGTTCAAAGAGAGGAATCCACAGATGCTGATGAATGCCTCTGTTTTCACTGGCGGAAAAATTGTCGTCTCAGGGGGGTGTGCTCCGATTTTCAAAGGCAATGAGATGGTGGGTGCCTATGGAATTAGCGGCGGAACATCTGATCAAGATGAAATGATGGCTCTGTACGCGCGCGCCAAAGTCGGCTGGGCTCACCAACCCGTGGACGACGACATGTCCGACGATGTCAGACAGCATGTCAACGAGATTTACGCCAAGGTTGGCTTGGAATCCAGATCTCTATAACCAGCAAGACGAGGGCGGCAAGTCTGGTCAGCGTCTGGGGATCTGAAGGCCGTTGCAAGCCCGGGCGATATCGGCCTTTGTAGGGCTAAAAAAACCGCCAGGGCTGCATCTGCGACAACCGTCCCTCAATCGTCCTTGATCTTGGCCTTCACGATCACTTCGGCCCACTTTTTGATTTCAGCACGGATGAAGGTGTCATATTCCTCCGGAGTGCTGCCAATCACCTCGGCCACGGTATCCGAGATCTGCTTGTTGACCTCAGGATTTCGCAACACAGTCTTGACGTCCCTGGAGACTTTGTCCACGATGGCTTTGGGCGTACCGCCTGGCGCCATGAAACCAAACCAGGCGGTGATTTCAAAATCCTTCAGGCCAGATTCGATCATGGTGGGCACGTTGGGCATGCGTGGGGAGCGTTCGCGGCTGGTGATCGCCAAAGCACGCAGGTTGCCGGCTTGAATGAAGGGCATCAACACAGGCGCGTTGTGAAACAGCAATTCAAACTGTCCCGACAGGCCATCGGTGGTCATTTGCGCGCTGGACTTGTAGGGCACGCTGATCATGCTGATGTTCTCGGCCAGATTGAGGGATTCGCCCATCAAATGCTGGGTTGTGCCGGGCCCCGGCGTGCCGTAGCGAATTTTCTTTGGGTTGGCCTTGGCATAGGCCAGCACGTCGCTCACCGATTTGAAGGGTGAAGACGCCGTCACCGTCATGAAGTTGGGCGTCTTGGTCACCAGGCTCACTGGCGTCAGGTCCTTCAACGGGTCATAGGGCAACTTGCCTGCCATGAGGGTCACGTTGACAGCGATGGGGCCAATCGTGTTGTACAGCAGGGTGTAGCCGTCGCCAGGGGCTTTGGCCACACGGTCGGCTCCAATGTTGCCGGCTGCGCCCACCACGTTTTCCACCACGACATTCTGCTGCCAGAGTTCGCTCAGCTTGTTGGCAATGAGACGCACCTGCCCATCAGGAGCGCTGCCCGGCGGCGCTGGCACGATGACGCGAACGGGCTTGGTGGGCCAATTGGTGGCCTGTGCATGTGCCAGGCCCTGCAGACCCAGTGCGGTGCCAAGCAGGCACCCGATGATCCATTGGCGACGAAGTTTGATACGCATTGAAGTCTCCATTGATGAAAAAGTTATTGGCTTGCCAGGACCCATTCGGGCAGGACGTCCACCGTCAAGCCGAGCAGGATAAATGAATTGCTTTTCCCGTGACCATCCAGATTGAGGCTGCCGTTCACGCCCCCTTCCAGCACATTGTCAATGACGAAGTTGAATGCCGGTAACAACGGCAGGTCGTAGCGCTTCACAGATGTGGCGCCTCGATGGGCATAGGCCTGTAGCACACGCTCGGGGGTGAGTTGCAACGAGAGGGCCTCAAAGGCCTGGGCGTTGTAGGGCATCACACAAACATTGAGCCGGTTGCCTTTATCGCCGGCACGGGCGTGGGCCACACTGTGCAGGGCAACACGCTGCGAGCGCGCAGGGGTTGGATGTGTCATGCTGTCAACTCCGCCGCGCCTTGTAGGGTGAATCCCGTTTGCAACAAACCTGGATCGATCAGGTAAGACTGGGTGCGAATACGTTGCGTGGTCCGCCACCGCACCCCCCCTCCGCCAGCCGGGCCACAGCAATACAGGGCCAACACTTCGCGCGCAGCCTGGTCGGCATCATCCTGCAGCACCGCAGAAGCGGCCAGGCGCACACGGACATCCTGAGGCGAGGCGGTAGAGGCTTGCGAGAGCTGGCCGTCATTCCCGTCGTGCACGCTCGACAAGCCAATCAGATCAAGCCGAAGCTGCACCGGCAACCGTCGCATGGCCACACGCTGGCGCAGCACCTCGGCTGCCTTGCGGGCACGGGCCACGCAGTTGGGGCCCGCATAGGAAATTTCCCCCTCGCCCAGCCAGCCGCCATCAAAGCAGACGGTCACTTTGACTGTGGCTGGCGCCGGCTTGCCCCGGACACCCAGCACTTGCACACGGTCTGGGCCTGCCGGTTCGATGGTGACCTGACTGAAGTCCAGCGTCACATCGGGCGTGATGTAGTTGGCAGGGTCATGGATTTCGTACAGCAGTTGTTCCTTCACCGTTTCGGGCGTCACCATGCCGCCGGTTCGCAGGGCCTTGGTGATAAAGAGACTGCCATCTTCATGCACCTCTGCAATCGGAAAGCCTATGTTGGCGGGATCGGGTACGTCCTTGTAACCCGGGTCGTAAAAATACCCCCCGGTGATTTGGGCGCCACATTCCAGCAAATGTCCTGCCGTGGCGCCCACTGCCAGCCGCTGCCAATCCGTCAACGACCAGTTGAAGTGATGGATGAGGGGTGCGAGTGTCAACGAAGGATCCCCCGTACGTCCCGTCACCACCACTTGCGCGCCGGCTTTCATCGCTTGGACTATCGGCTGCGCATTGATATAGGCGTTGGCTGCAATGAGCTCACCCGCCCCCATGTCCAAGCCCGCGTCCGCTTCGTAGACTTGATGGGCCTTGAGATCAAGTCCCTGCACATCATCGCCATGCACCACGGCGATACGTGCCTCGGGATGTCCCAACCGGGCCGCCAGTTGGGCGATCAAACGCGCCGCCGCGGGTGGATTGGCCGCGCCAAAATTGCCAATGATGGTGATGCCGTGTTGCAGACACTTCACCAAAATGGGCTCCAGCAGGCGCTCCAGCATGGGCTCAAAGCCCCGGTCGGGGTTTTTGCGCTTCTCGAGTTGGGCCAGCGCCACCGTGCGCTCGCCAAGCGTTTCGAAAAACAGCGCACTGGGGCCACCCCATTCGATGAGGGTGTCCACCACCGGCGCTGCGGCGTCCACCCGGTCGCCGGAAAACCCGGACGCATTGCCAACACGAAAAATTTGGGTCACGGCAGTTATCTCACCCTCTGATGCTTGGTTTTGAACTGAGACATATCACTCACACAAAATCATGTGGACCCCCATCCATCACATCACAATCTCGTGCAGCAAGGCTGGACTTGGCACCACCTCACCGCGTTCAATCCGCTTGATGACGTGGCTGACGCGCTCGTGGTACGTCACATCAATGCCCAGCTCCCGCCCGCGGCGCGCCACCAGTCCATTGATATCGTCAACTTCCGTTCGACGCCCCTTGCTGATGTCTTGCCCCATGGAGGGCCGCTGCGCATCACTGCGCGAATTGGCAACCTCCAGGATCATCTGCGTGATAGCTTCCAGCGCCGCGGTGTCGTTTTGCGCCTGCGCCAATATATCCAGATCCAGCCCCCCCACAGGCTCCAAGGCCAATCCCAGGGCTCTGCCCACGCGCACAGAGGAACTGCCCAGGCTGATGGAGAGCTGCCGGGCGATCTCGTGGTTGTCACGCTGACGCCCCGTCAACCCGGTCAGCGCGCACACGCCATTGCGCATGGCGTTGATGGTGAGCTTGGACCAGCGTTCGCCCCACAGGTTGGTCGTGACCTTGCAGCTGTCACTGTGCGACAGCAATCGGGCAATCGTTTCGGCTCGCGGCGTGATCTGTCCATGCGCTTCACCAATCCTCAGGCCCCACTTCTTCTCGTCGCCCAACGGAGAATTGCGAACAATGGTGCCCGGTGCCGTGAGCTCTGCTGCCAAGGCGCTGACCGAACAGCCCAGGACACGCGCCCAACCCACCACACTGGCTATCGCCTCTTCATTGATGCCGTTTTGCAAGGACACAAAGCAACCCGTGGGCGCAGCAAAGGGGGCGATCAGCTGCGTGGCCCACCTCGTGTCATACGACTTGACGGCGATGAAGACGATATCAAAAGGATGTTCGCGCACCAATTGAGACACATCGCTGATGTGCAGGGCGCGAACCGGCGTGTGGACACTGCCCGCGCCCTTCATGCCCGTTACCGTGATGCCCTGGGTGCGCATCGCTTGCACGTTGTCGGGCCACGCGTCGATGAAGGTGACATCGACGCCGGCGTGGGTCATGTGGGCGCCAACATAACCCCCCACCGCACCCGCCCCCACGATAGCCACACGCGCCATGTCCGGTTCCTTTCGGGATCAGCTGTCAATCGTCGAAGGCCTGGTCGAGCTCCACCGCACCCAATTTTTCGTATGCCTGGGCCGCACCGCTCAAATCCCACACGGTGGCGCCAGCGCGAACCGCTTGGACGATATCTGCCTCGCGTTGCATTTTGGCCAGCGCCGCTGTCACCACCGTTGCCGCCTCTTGCCGGGGAATCACGATGACGCCATCGCCGTCCGCCACCACCAGGTCGCCCGGGCGGACGACCACATCGGCACACGAAATGGGGATGTTCACGCCACCTCCCTTGCCCTTGTCAGCATGGATCGGCCACACACAGGTTGCCCACACGGGAAAGCCCAATCCACTGACCGTGTCCGTGTCGCGCACACAGCCTTGAACCACCACCCCGGCCAGTCCTTTGGCCATGGCGTAACTGGTGGCCACGTCTCCCCACTGTGCCGCCGAGGTTTCACTTTGGCATTGCACCACCAGCACGTCCCCCGGGTTGGCCAGGCGCAAGGCCCGGTGCATCATGAGGTTGTCGCCTGGTTGGCACAGGGCCGTCACTGCCGGGCCCGCAATTTTGGCGCCTGGCGTGACACGCTTCATGCGTGACGACATGAGGCCGGTGTAGGCGAGATGGCCGGTGCTTTCATGCAAGTCCGCCACAGTGACGTCGCGCGCCTGCGCGCAAAGGCTGGCGTCCACACGGTTCACACGGAGATACACAGTCGGGTTGGTCATGGCTACTCTCAGGCGTGAGGAACACAATGCTCGCTGGGAGACAGGCGGAAGGTGGTGCGCTTCATCAGTCGCGGCTGCTCGATGCTCATCACGTCACGGCGGTGGAGCAGGCAGCCGTTGTCCCACATCATCAAATCGCCGTTGTGCACTTTGTGGCGATACACCAGCGATGGGTCGCCTCCTGTGGCAAACAGCAGGGGCAGGACTCGCGCGTTTTGTTCCGGGCTCAAGCCCTCAATTTCAACCAGCGTGGTCTGATCGGCGTAGAGCGCCTTGCGCCCCGTGTGAGGATGCGTCAGCACCACCGGGTGGCGGGCATCGGGCAGGCTCAACATGGCGTTGGCTTTGGCCTTGTCACGCAACTCGGTGGCGTTCATCATGGCGTAACGCTTGGCGTAGCGATAGACGCCGGTGCGCCCGTCGATCAGCGTTTTGACATCATCGGGCAGCAGATCCCAGGCCCCAAATTGATCGGCCCAGTAGATATCGCCGCCATCACGCGGCACCTCGGTGCCGTAGAGGATGGCGCCGGTGGCCGGTCGAACCTGAAAGGTTTGGTCCGAATGCCAATCCACATCTTCACCACCCGCAAAACCGCCAACAAAACGGCCATCGTTGTATTTGAGGGTGCTGAAGTAAATGATCTGCTCGTGGTACGGTGACTGGATATCCTTGCGCCCACTGGTCTCGCAACGACCGAAGTACTCGGTGAAACGCACCAAGTCCGGTTCGTCCAGTGACTGTCGGCGAAAAATCATGACCGGCGAGCGCATCCACTGTTGCTTCAGTTCGGCCATGGCGGACGGGTCGTTCATGACGTCCATGATGCTGGCGTTCACTTGCACGACAAAACCATTGGGATGAAGAGGCGTGGTCGAAATGCTGGACATGACGGTTCTCCTTTCTGTGTTGTGTGGGTGGCGAGGGGGTAAGCCGTGTCACCCCAGAGAGCTGGCTCAGGTGTACCACATTCAGATGCCGATGGCTGTCGCGCGCAAGGCGCAAACGTCAGGCTGAAGGCCCTCAAAACATGGCATCGCCTCAGGCCTCTTGGCGCGCCCACTCGGGTGCAGGCCACAGATAACTGCTGTCCAGATCGCTGAAGGTGCCACAACCAATTTGGGTCATCACCATGTCGAGTTCCTGGCGCACCAATTGCAACGCACGAGCAGCGCCCGCCTGGCCACCGGCTGCCACGCCAAACAAGGTGGGGCGCCCGAACAGGGTCGAATGGGCCCCCAGGCATCGCGCGATCACCACATCGGAGCCGCGTCGCACCCCACTGTCCAGGATGAGGGGCATGTCCTTGCCCACCGCAGCGCGGATGGCTGGCAGCACCTCAAGGGGGGAAGGCGCAGCGTCAAGCTGCCGCCCCCCGTGGTTGGACACCACCAGGCCATCAACGCCATGGCGCATGGCCTCGCGGGCATCCTCGGGGTGCATGAGACCCTTGATGACCAGCGTGCCAGGCCAGGCCTGGCGAATGCGCTGGATATGGTCCCAACTGATCATCGGCGCCGGCGTCAACGTCCCATACATGTCGGCCACGTCGGCAGCACTGGCACCTTCGCGGGCATACGGCATCCAATTGCGCATCATCGGAATACCCCCGGTGCGCAAATAGCGCAGGACCCAGGCGGGATGGCCCAAGGCGTCGAGAACAACGCTTGGGGTCATGCGAAACGGACGGGAGAATCCATTGCGTTTGTTGCGTTCACGGTTGGAGTTGACCGGGACATCGACCGAGACCACCAGCACACGAACCCCAGCCTGGCGTGCCCGCTCCACCAGGTCCATGTTGATACGTTCATCGCGCGTGCCATACATCTGAAACCAGACGTGCTCTGGCGCCACAGCCATCACGTCTTCAACCGAGGCATTCGCAGCACTCGACAACAAAAAGGGAATGTTGGCCTCTCGCGCAGCAGCAGCCAGCATCAAATCAGCATCCGGGCGGAACAACCCCGCCAACCCCGTCGGCGAGATGCCTACCGGGCTTGCATAGGTCCGACCGAACAGGGTGACGCTCAAGTCTCGCTGACTCACATCGCGCAAATAGCGAGGCAGCAGACGGTAGCGCTCGAACGCCTGGCGGTTGCGGAGCAGGCAGTGCTCATCATCAGCCCCGCCGTCGATGAAGTCAAAAGCAATGCGTGGCAGCTTTCGGCGAGCCAGCTGGCGCAAGTCTTCCAGGTTGATGGCGGATTGAAGGTTCATGGTTGGGTTGCTGGCGAGTCGGGCCGGAGCTTTTCGGCAGTGTCGAAGACGGGTGAGTGACTCACTCAAAACCCAGCCGCGTGCGGCGGGCATGTAACTGGGGATCGCAAAGATGCATCCCCAGGTCGCGTGCCAGCCGAAACGCTTCTGCGTCCTGAGAGGCCAGCGGCCCGGGCTGAGGACGAACCAGGACAACGAGGTACTCGGTAGACAGTTCGAAGGGAGCGGGGAACGGTCCAAGGTATCGAGCATGGTCGACGCCCTGAATTTCAGTGGCCTGTGCGCAAGCCATCACGCGGGAACCGACGTGATCCTTCAAGGCCGCCACGGCTTGCGCTCCGCCGGGGAATGATTGCATCGATTGGATACCGCTATTTGCCAGATGGAGCTGCCGCAACACACGGTCCAAGTGGCGCCCCCCCGAGGAGGCCTGCAGGTCCGGCACGAGCAAAACATCCAGTTCACGCAACGTTTGGCCCAGTGCTTCAGGCGTTGCGATGTCATAGACCTGCTGGTCGCCTGCCAGGACCACCCACCCCGTCACAGCGCGTCCTAACGAGCCCACACGCTCCACCCGGTCTGGCCAGGCTTGTTGCAGTTCGTGGGCCGTTTCGGGTGTGAGAACGGCGAGATGACACGGCAGGCCTTGCGACAGGCATTGATGCACTTTGTTCAGCGTACTTTGCAACGCCGCATACCGCGCCGTGTAATTCGCCAGCCCCACCCAAGGAGCAGCGGACAGGCATTGTTCAATCCAGACACGGGCAGCCCCGGCGCTGTAGAGGTGCACCTGCAACCGAGCCGAGCTCGGCATCGTCATTGAACCCGACCAATTCGCTGGATCGTTACAGACGTGCGCGCCAGATCGGCTTTCCAGAAAGCCTCCAGCTCTGCCCCATCAAGGTACGCAATTTCACCCGCCGAGCTTTTGCTGACCGTTTCTGTGAATTGAGAATCTTGTGCTGCCGCACGCAACGCCTTGCGCATCACCTCCACCGCATCGGCCGGTGTCCCCGCTGGCGCAAAGACGCCTGTCCAAGGCACAAATTCAATCGGCACCCCGAGCTCAGCCAGCGTGGGGACTTCGGGCGCCTGGGACCAGCGCTTGGCCCCGTACATGGCGAGATAGCGTAGTCGGCCGCTTTGCACATGGGGCAGGGCCAGGGTTCGCACGGGGGCATTGAAATCCACTTGACCGCCCATCAAGGCGGTGAGCATGGGGGCCCCGCCGGCGTAGGGAATGTGTCGAGCCTCCGTCTGGGTCGCTGCCAGCAGCATTTCAGCTGGGAAATGGCTGATGCCATAGTTGCCGCTGGAGGAGTAAGTCATTGCCTTGGGGTTGGCGCGCAATGCCGCAGTGAAGTCCTGGTAGGTTTTGTAGGGGCTGTCGGCTCGCACCACCAAGGCCACCACATCCACCGTCACACGGGCCACGGGAACAAACTGCTCCAGCTGGAAGGGTGGCTTTTGACCATTGAGTACAGCCTGCTCGGGCACGCTGGCGATGCTTGAGAGGGTGTACATCCAGGTATAGCCATCGGGTGCGGCGTTGGCGACTGCCGCAGCGCCAATGGCTCCCGAGGCGCCCGGGCGATTTTGAATCAAGACCGTCTGCCCCAAGGCTTTTTCAAGCGAGGCTTTCAGCGCGCGTGCTGACAGATCTGCAATGCCGCCGGCGGGAAACGGCACGATCAGCGTCACCGGCTTGTTGGGAAAGGAACCCTGTGCGAACAGACAGGTTGAGACCAAAAAAGTCAGTCCAACCATCAAACGTTGCAAGCCCTGCATGTCAAAGATCCCGATGAAGACAATGGTGGCTTATTGTCAGGAGATTTCCGCTGGTCCTGACTGGTAGTTCACCTAGGGTGGCTGGCCACCCAGCACTCGGGCTTGGGACGCCAATCGCCACCTGGATTCGACATCGTGTTATCCCTGAACCGATTTCTTGCGAATTGGGCTCCAATACGGCGGCGACCCTACACTCACGGAGCAGCATTTGCCATGATCGGATCACAACTCAAACAACGGTTGGCACAGCCCACCATTTGCTGCCTGCCTGGCATCTTTGATTTCATTTCGCTCAAAGTTGCCGATGCCATGGGCTTTGACGCGCTGTACATGACAGGCTATGGCACTGTGGCCTCGCATCTGGGTTTGCCCGATGCCGGACTGGCCACTTACAGCGACATGGTGGGTCGGGTACAGGGGTTTTGTGCGGCCACCCGCACCCCCATCGTGTGCGATGGCGACACCGGGTACGGCGGCTTGCTCAATGTGGACCACACGGTCAGAGGGTACGAAAAGGCGGGCGCCGCCGCCATTCAACTGGAGGACCAGGAGTTCCCGAAAAAATGTGGCCACACCCCTGGGCGGCGTGTCATTGCGGCAGAAGACATGGCCGCCAAGGTGAAGGTGGCCAGCGAAGCCCGCAGCCAGGCCGACAGCATTCTCATCATTGCCCGCACCGATGCTCGCACCAGCCTGGGCCTGGACGAGGCCCTGCGGCGCGGCGAGCGTTATTTGCGAGCCGGCGCTGACATCCTGTTCATCGAGTCCCCTGAGACCGAAGAGGAGTTGGCCACCATCGGCCGCACCTTTGCTGGCGTGCCCCTGGTGGTCAACAACGTGGAGGGTGGACGCACACCCATCCTGCCGCCTCACGATTTGCAGGCGATGGGCTTTTCGATGGCCATCTATCCCTCGCTGGGTTTTCTGGCTGCTGGCCATGCTTTGCGGGAGGCCTACCAACACCTGCAAGACCGCGCGGCGTTTCAAACACCAACCTCACACCCTGCGCTGGATGACTTTCAGGACTTCAGCCGGATGATGGGTTTTCAGCGGGTATGGGATTTTGACCGTCGTCACGCGGAATAATTCAGTCCACCGACTGTCTGGCGGCCTTGAGCCTGCCGTGTAAGGCCTTGCTCTCCAGGCGTCTTCGTACCGAGGCACGCGTGGGTCGCGTGGCTTGGCGCGTCTTTGGAGGACGCACATGGCGCTCCAGCAATTCCAGCAGCCGCGCCCAAGCGTCCTGACGGTTGGCTTCTTGCGTTCGATACCGCTGCGCTTTGATGATCAACACGCCCTGCGCCGTGAGTCGATTGTCTGGCGCCTGCAACCACCGGGTCTTGAGAGCCTCGGGCAAACTGCACGCGGCCACATCAAAGCGCAACTGAATGGCGCTCGACACCTTGTTCACATGCTGTCCGCCAGGGCCCTGTGCGCGAATGGCAGTGAACTCGACTTCTGATCTTCGGGGGGCCAGCAATTGCTTCACCTGGCTAAGCGGTCACTGGTCATGCACCGCGTGAATCAACGCACCGCCCAGTATGCCCACCTGGTACAGCCCGACAAAGTGTTCGTAGGCCTGGTCGTAGCGCTCGAAATGATCACGCCCCAGCCGCTCCACGGTCTGCGCTTCCAGGGATCGATACATGGCGTGGCGCTCACGCAAAATGCGTGTCCACTCCTCACTCAGATCCACCGATCGCACCAGCCGCATGCCGTTGACTTGCAGCCAGGTGGTGTAGTCCGCCACGGAGGCAATTTCTGAAAACCGCATGCCGTCAAACAAGCGGCGCGCATCCTCGTCCGACAAGTGCTGGCGCTTGAGAATGTCAGAAAACACCCACCGACCGCCCGGGCGCAAGACGCGCGCGCACTCACGAACCAGCTGCGGCTTGTTCGGAATGTGCGCATAGGCCTCTTGCCCAATGGCCAAGGTGAAACTGGCGGACTCAAATGGCATGGCCAGCGCATTGCCCTCGACAAACTTGACCCGATCAGCCAGTCCCGCCAATCGGGTGAGTTCCGTGGCGCCCTCGACGCGGCTTTGGGTCAGGTCCAGCCCTGTGACACGGCAACCGGTTTTCCAGGCCAAGTAACGCGCTGGGCCTCCCATGCCGCTGCACACATCCAGCACCTCGTCGTGAGCCTGGACGTCAGCCTCTGCCATCAACCGATCCACGGCCGCCGTGCCGCCGTAATGATCCTGGTCATGGTGCTGCAAGACTTCCTCGGTGAGGCCCTCAAGCGTCGCCTCACGACTGGCCACCGCCGCCAGAATTTGTTGGGCGCTGATGGGGTGAAAGTCGTAGAAATGCTCGACGGCCTGCAATCGGGAATCAGGGTTCATGGCGGAGGTCATGGCTTAAGGAATAAGCGCATTATTCCTCCTTGTCCTTCAAAACAAAAGCGATGACCCAGTTCCATCACGCCGGCGCATTGAGCTGAAACACGCCAAGCCTGCGGTCTGCCAGACTCAAACGTACCGCTGCTCCAACGCATCCCAGCTGGGCTTACCCACCAGTCGCTGGCGCTCCGCAAACGAAGCCACCACCGAGGGGTCTTCATCTACCCGGTGCGAGGTTCGCAATTGATGCAAAACGCGCTGCATCCCTGTCACGGCCCCTTGCAACGCTGCGTTGGCATACAGCACCAGGCCATAACCCAGTTGTGACAGCTCGTCGGACGTCATGATGGGGGTTTTGCCCCCGATCACCATGTTGATGAGTTGCGGCGCGTCCAGTCGCTGAGGCAAGGCTCGCACCTCCGCCTGTGTCGTCACAGCTTCCACAAAGAGGATATCCGCACCCGCTTCCGCAAAGCGTTGGGCGCGCTCTATCGCCGCCTCAAATCCATGCACCGCAGCTGCATCGGTTCGAGCCATGATCATCAGATCAGCGTCGCGACGCGCATCGCAGGCGGCGCGAATCTTGCCCAGCATGTCGTCCGCGGCAATCACATCCTTGCCGTTGAAATGTCCGCAGCGCTTGGGCGAGACCTGGTCCTCCAGCTGAATACAATCTGCGCCGGCACGTTCGAGTGTTCGGACCGTGTGATAGGTGTTGAGCGCATTGCCAAACCCAGTGTCGGCGTCGACGATGAGGGGCAACTCCACCGCGTCACGAATGCGGGCAGTGTGATCGGCGATATCCCTCAGGCCGATGAAGGCCTGGTCTGGCAACCCCAACCACATATTGGTCACACCGGCGCCGGTGACATACAAGGCCTCAAAGCCCATGTCGGCCACCACACGTGCCGACAGGGCATTGAATACCCCTGGCACCAACACACCACGGCGGGCCTGCACCAAGGCTCTCAACTGTTGCTTGGTCGTCATGCTCAATTCTCTTTCATGCGTGCCTCACGCACGATATCACCCAGGCGTTTGCGCTCCTCCTGCGTGAAGCGATTGAAGTCTGTCCGTGTGCCGCCCATCGGCTCGATCCCCAGGGCCTTGAGCCGTTGCGTGATCGCCGGATCTTTCATGGCCTTGTCCACCGCCGCGGCCATTTTGTCCATCACGTCTTCGGGTGTCCCCTTGGGCGCGTGGACGCCAGCCCAGTGCGCAATTTTCAGTTCGGGAAAGCCTTGTTCGGTGGCGGTGCTCAATTGTGGATAGGCGGAGAGACGCTGAGTCCAGGTGGTGGCCAGCGCCTTGAATTTGCCGTCGTGCAGGATGTGGGGCAAGGCAATGATGCTGGCCTCCGAGGTGCCCTCCACCTGACCCCCCATCACAGCCGTGGTGCTTTCAGACCCGCTTTTGTACGGCACCGCTTGTAATTGAGCACCATATTTCACATTCAGGATTTCCGCCACGAAGTGCGGCGTGCTGCCGGACCCGGCTGTGGCGAAATTAAAGCCCTTGCCTTGCTTGGAGGCGTCGACAAAATCCTTCAGGGTTTGATAGCGTGAGGACTGTGGCACCACCACCATCGACGGCGACAGTGCGATCAAGGCCACCGGCACCAGATCCTCGTCCTTGTAGGGCACGTTTTTCTTGATCATGGTGTTGGAGATGGTCCCGGCGGCACTGATCAAAAAGGTGTAGCCATCGGGCGCACTCTTGGCCACGAGAGAGGCCCCCAACGATCCGCCGGCGCCGGGACGATTGTCCACAATGACCGTTTGCCCCAACACCTTGCTGGCCCCCTCAGCAGCGGCGCGTCCCATCAGATCGTTGGCACCGCCCGCCGCGAACGGAACGATGAAATGGATGGGCTTGTTGGGCCACGCCGACTGGGCAGCGCTCAACAGTGGCAGGAGCCAGACGCCCCGGGCAAGTCCGTTCAACCAGCGGAAAGAAAGAAGGTCATTCATGTGCGTGTTTCTTCCAAAGAAGGGGCAGTTCGTATACGTCCACCAAAGCATCGACATGATGATTCAACACGATAGTCTCGTTCGACTTCACCATGGCATGGCAGTCCAAGGATTTCGCGCAGCCCTGGAAATCATCAAGCCGGTAAATTTTCATTCCTGCGGCCTCGTTAGCGTGGACTCACCCAGCCATTGTCCGCAATTTTGACCGTCCCATCACAGGGAACTCCCCGCGGCCCTCGAATTCATTCGTCTTGTGTCCTCTTCGTTTTTACAGTGAAATAGCTGGCAGATTTACTGGAGAGTTCATGAGCCTGTTCAGCACCCCGTTTTATCCCGACCGCGAGGCAGCCATCGTCACGGGTGCCGGCAATGGCATTGGCCGTGCCATTGCGCAAGCCCTGGTCGGCGAAGGTGTACGCACCCTGTTTGCGGATGTGCGCGAGGACACGGTCATGGCTGCCGTGGCAGCGTGCGCACGGCCTGACTTGGCGGTGCCCTGGGTGGGTGACCTGGCCCAGGCCTCAGCGTGTGACGCACTGTTGCAGCACGCCCAGTCGACCCTGGGGCTGGTCACGCATTTCGTTCACAGTGCGTCTCCACCCAGGCGGGAAGTCGATCACGTGCTGGCTGTGGACGAGGACACCTGGCGACGCATGCGTGCGGTGAACGTGGACGCTGGCTTTCACCTGGCTCGCGGGCTGGCGCGGCCTCTGATTCAAGCCAACCGCCCGGGCTCGTTCCTGATGCTCACCTCCC
>JACCDX010470032.1_pt1 | contig 23201 bp, 22 predicted proteins | sample 7449681 | NCBI WGS metagenome assembly JACCDX01 (sample SAMN15323450, study PRJNA562643) | freshwater metagenome | isolation source: river surface water | place: USA:Blue River Watershed | collected 2017-08-18
GATTGTGGGCGATGTAATGATAGATTCATATATTTTCGGAAAAGTTGACCGTATTTCGCCCGAAGCTCCGATTCCCGTTGTCAATGTGAAGCGTAAAGAAATTCGTTTAGGCGGAGCAGGAAACGTGGCCATGAATATCAAATCTTTGGGTGGAACTCCGATTTTGTGTTCGGTAGTAGGTAATGATTCTGATGCGACAGATTTGGTTAATTTGCTAATTGACAACGATTTACCAACCGAAGGTATCATACGAAGTAACGACCGCATCACGACCGTAAAGCAGCGAGTGTTGGCTGGTTCGCAGCACGTTGTAAGGATTGATTCAGAAATGGACGGTCTCATTAATGCCGACGAACGTTCGCAGCTTGTCGAAAGAGCGAAACTTTTGGCCGAGTCGTGCGATGTAATCATTTTTGAGGATTACGATAAAGGTGTTTTAGATGCCGAAAGTATTCAATCAATAGTAAGTTTTGCCAAAGAAAAAGGTATTCCGACAATAGTTGACCCTAAGAAACGAAATTTCTTGCATTATCAAGGAACAGATATTTTTAAGCCAAACCTTAAAGAATTAAAAGAAGGTTTGAAAATTGATTTTGATGCCAAAAATTTTGATGAAATAAGAACTGCAGTAGCATCAGCCAAGCAAACTTTGGGCGTGAATGGCGTATTTTTGACATTATCTGAAAACGGTGTTTTTATTGATTTTTCGGGCGAAACGCACCATGTTGCAGCACATTTGCGTAGTATTACCGATGTGTCGGGGGCGGGCGATACCGTGGTGAGCATTGCGGCCATGTGTTTGGCTTTGAAGCTTTCGCCGAAAGCAATTGCTGAGATGTCGAATTTGGGGGGCGGACTTGTGTGCGAATACGTAGGCGTTGTACCAATCGAAAAAGAGAAACTAAGGGCAGAGTATCAGAAACATTTGTAGCACAAAAAAAGCACCCGACATTTTTTTCTCTTAGAAATAATGTGTGGTGCTAAAAATTCAGAATGTCGGCAAATTGGCGGCTTTGATGGCTACAATTCATTGTGACAGAATTATTTTGTGGCTGGCTTAAACGGTATTGTAAGTTTTCCTTTTTTGTTTAAAGAATAAACCACAACTCCCACAGCAACAGCGGCTAAACCGAATAATACTCCTTTTTTCATTGTCGTAATATGTTTAAATTGTTTCTTTGGTGCTTTTGCACAACTAAACAACGGAAAAATTCTAATATTTGTTGCAACAAACGCTTAAAAATTACTTAAAAATTTATTTTACGGTAAAAATTCATATTAGAAGCTATATTTAACAACAATATTAGATAAATCGCAGAAATATTTGTACCAATTTATTTCTCTGAAAAGAAAAAATATAATTATTCAAACAAATTTTATTTATCGGATAATTTTCAAATAGAAAACATCCTTTAAGTCTATTTTAAGATAAGAATAGTATTTTACATTTTAATTATATCAAATTTTGAGCCAAAATATTGGATTAGTGATGCGTTCGACGGGTTCTTGGTACGATGTTCGTTCCAACGAAGGAACTATTATGCAGTGTCGGCTAAAAGGCAAGTTCAAAATCAAGGGCTTGAAAGTGACCAATCCGATTGCCGTTGGCGACAGGGTTGTTTATGAAATGGAAGATGAAGTGCGTAATGCGGGCATCATCAGCGATATTCTCCCTCGTGAAAACTACATCATCCGCCAGTCGGTACACAAAACGGCTCACGGCCACCTGTTGGCTACCAATCTCGACCAAGCGGTACTTATTGCTACCCTCGATTTCCCTCGAACATCTTTAGGCTTTATAGACCGTTTTTTGGTGGCAGCCGAATCTTTTCGCATTCCAACGGTGCTGATTTTCAATAAATTAGACTTGTTGAACGAAGAACAAATCGAATACCAAAAAGAGTTAGCGGAGCTTTACGAAAGCCTCAATTATAAATGTATTTTTACTTCGGCTACCGATGGTATCGGGGTTGATGAATTTTATGAAGTACTGAAAGGAAAAGTTTCATTGCTTTCTGGGCATTCGGGTGTTGGAAAATCGACGCTTGTCAATTCAATCGCACCTGATTTAGATTTACGTACTTCGCAGGTTTCAACATTTGCCAATAAGGGTGTTCATACAACAACCTTTGCCGAAATGTTTGAAATTGCTCCCGAAACTTTTATCATTGATTCGCCTGGAATCAAAGAATTGGGGCTGGCCGATATGGAAAAAGAAGAAATTAGTCATTATTTTCCAGAAATGCTTGAATTATTGAACCAATGTCGTTTTAATAACTGCCAACATCTCGACGAGCCACACTGTGCTATAAAAGATGCAGTTGCCGAAGGTACAATCGCTCAGAGCCGTTATTTTAGTTATCTGAGTATGATGGAGGGCGGAGATAACAGGAAATAATATTATTCCTGTAAACTTCCCTTTCATCCTCGAAATAAGCGGTTTTACACAAATAATATTTTAAAGCAAAAGCTATTCGGCGTTTCTTTGCCGTATATACCAAAAGAAAAATACTGCATTATAATTATGTTCTGCTAAGATTGAATGCGTTTTTACAAAATCTAAAAAAATTCAATCTTGGTAATCTTACAAATCATTTTAATCTTGACGTAAAAATCGTAATTTTGCCCGACTATAATTATTTAGGTCTATGGAAGAAGAAGACATCGTAGAAGTAGAAGTCCGGTATTCTGAGAAAGAAAAATACGCAGTTTTTGATAAAGAGTTTATGCCACACATAGACTCCATGTATAACTTTGCCTTTCGCCTCACAAACGACGAAGACGACGCCCATGATTTGGTGCAAGATACATACCTAAAGGCGTTTCGTTTTATTAACTCCTTTGAACGAGGAACTAATGCAAAAGCATGGTTGTTCAGAATTCTGAAAAATAGCTTTATCAACGATTATCGTAAGAAAAGCAAAGAACCATCAAAGGTAGATTACCAAGACGTTGAGACAACCTATAATTCGACAGAGGATGCCGAAATGGATGCCACAACCGACTTGCGTACTGAAACCGTGCAAGATATGATTGGCGACGAAGTTGCCAATGCTTTAAACAGCTTGCCCGTTGATTTCAGAACTGTTATTATCTTGTGCGATATTGAAGGGTTTACCTACGAAGAAATGGCTAAAATCTTAGATATTCCAATCGGAACTGTTCGTTCGAGACTACACCGAGCCAGAAATCTTTTGAAAGAGAAATTAAAAACCTACGCCAACTCAATGGGTTATAAAACCAATGAATTAGCCGAGGAGGAAGAAGATTTCTAAGCAAAAAAACAACGGAATGAACAAATTTTAAAACTTTACTGTTGTCCCTTTGTTCAAACGTGTGATTACAAAGCAGGTAAGGTATAAAATACTTTAAGCACCATTAAACAATTGAACAGAAAAATTACAGTTCCTATAATTTAAAAAATCAATGAAGTATCAGTGTGAAAATCATCAGAAGTGCATGAAGATGATACAGGCCGTTCTTGACGGTTCTGCATCTGCTGAGGAAGTCGAGCACTTCAAGCAAAACATGGATGCGTGTATGCCGTGTATCGAGACCTATAAGCTCGAAAAAAGCGTGAAAGAAGCCATGCAGGTGAAAGTTGAAAAGAAATGCTGCCCAGAAAAATTGGTTCTTGATATAAAAGCCAAAATCGGACTGACACTTTTAGTTATAGGATTTATAGCTGTTGAAGTAAAGCTCTACCACGTACTTTTTAATTGTTGATTTTAGGAGGCGATAGCCGTCGGTAGTTTTTTAAAACACTAATAAAGTAGTACATTTGTAAAAATATTTGGCCGTCAAATTTCAAAATTTGATGGCTTTTTTAATAAAATCAAACGTGGCACATCTTCAGAGATGTGCCACGTTTTTAAAGCGAAGCGAGAAACTTCCCATGAAAGGCAAAGCAATCATATTTTGTGCCCCATCTGGCTCGGGCAAAACCACCATTGTCAAACATCTACTTGACAAATATTCTAATCTCGGATTTTCAATTTCGGCTTGCACACGAGATAAACGTGGACGCAACGAAGAAAACGGTAAGGATTATTATTTTTTGGACATTCACGACTTTAAAGAAAGAATCGACCGAGATGAATTCGTAGAATGGCAAGAAGTGTATCCAGGAGCATATTATGGAACGCTAAAAACCGAAATCGAACGACTTTGGGATGAAGGAAAAAATGTAATCTTTGATGTAGATGTAAAAGGTGGAATGAACCTCAAAAAGTATTTTGGCGATAATGCCTTGGCGATTTACGTAAAAGTGCCTTCGATGGAAGAATTGGAGCGACGTTTGCGTTCGAGAGGAACGGATGATGAAGATAGTATTTCTCGCCGCATCTATAAAATGAAGTTTGAAATGGAGTTTCAGAATAAATTTGATGTGATTTTATTGAATGATGATATCGAACATTCGTGGCAAAAAGCAGAAGATTTATATGAGAAATTTACGAAAGACGAATTAGTGATTACCCAAAAACCATTGGAAGTGTGAAAATAGGTTTGTTTTTTGGCTCGTTCAACCCGATTCACGTGGGGCATTTGATTATTGCCAATACAATGGCCAATTGCACCGATTTGGAGCAGGTTTGGTTTATTGTTTCGCCGCAAAATCCATTTAAGAAAAACAAGAGTTTGCTGCACGAATTCGACCGATTGACGATGGTCGAAAAAGCCATTTCGGATAATTATAAACTCAAAGCTAACGACATTGAGTTTTCGATGCCCAAGCCCAGTTATACGATAGATACCTTAACAAAGTTATCCGAACGCCACCCTAATCATGAGTTTAAGCTAATCATGGGGGAAGATAATTTGGTGCAGTTTGAAAACTGGAAAAACTACGATAAGATTCTTGAATATTACGAGCTGTATGTGTACCCACGCCCCAATACGGCCGAGCATAACTTTAAAACGCACCCAAAAGTAAAGTTTTTTGAAGCACCATTGCTTGATATTTCGGCAACCTTTATCCGAAACTCAATTAAGGCAGGAAAACCGATTCGCTACATGGTTTCCGATGTGGTCGATGAATATATCCGTTGGAAGAAATTTTATTTATAACTTTGTGGTGTGAACATTTTGTTCGATTATAAAGTCGAACAAAATGTTCGCACTACAGTGCTATTTACGAATCTGTCTTGCTAATACTTCAATTCCTTCGGTAAAACTAACAGGCTCATAACCAAGTACTTCACGAGATTTTGATAGGTTAAAACCTGTTCTTGGTGGGCGTTTGGCTGGTTGTGAGAACGTAGTAGAATCCGCTTGTGAAATCAACGATTTATCCAATTTGAAAAAATCGGCTGTTATGATTGCCATCTCGTAAGGAGTCAAGAAATCTTTCCCTGAAATATTGAAAATGCCTTCGGCTTCTTGCTGGGCAATCAAAGCACAACCCTTGGCTAAATCTTCGGCTAACGTAGGCGTACGCCATTGGTCAGTAACTACTTTGATGTTTTTGCCATCTTCCAATGATTTTTTTACCCACAAAATAATATTCGTGCGGCTCATATCATGAGCAATGCCATATACCAAAACCGTACGGGCAATTCCCCAACGAATATTGCTGTGAATCACGAGCTTTTCGGCGGCATACTTGCTCCACCCATAAAAACTTATCGGATTTGCTTCGGCATCTTCTTTATATGGGCCAGAGGTTCCATCAAAAATAAAATCGGTTGAAACATGAAGTAAGAAACAATCAATTTTTGAGCAAGCCTCAATTAAGTATTCAACCGAACTCACATTTTGAGCCCAACAGACTGCTTTTTCGCTTTCACATTGGTCAACGTTAGTCATGGCAGCCGTATGAATAATCACATTGGGTTTTGTGTTTGCCACAACTTCTTGTACTTGCTCTCGATTTGTAATATCCATTGATTGATACTCGTACCCATCATGAAAAGGAAGACGGTTTTCGCCACGAGCAGTAGCAATTATTTGAATATCTTTCGTATTTAGTAGTAATTCAACCAGTTTTTGACCAAGCAAACCGTTTGAGCCTGTAATTAAAATTTTTTTCATTTTTATATTAAAATCACTCCTCATTTAGAGTGAAGTAGAGGGAAGGTTAGTATTTATATCCGAATTTTTTAGTAATTTTCTTTTTACGCATTTTTTTCACCGTCATACTCATTTTAATATCTTCTTTTGGGCGGTCGGCTGAATCTTTTGGTTGCTTGGCAATGGTGTCAATCAAATCAAGATTGTCAATCGCTTCACCGAAAACAGTATAGCCGTTATCTAAATGAGGTGCACCTCCCAAAATCATATAATCGGCACGTTGCTGAGTGGTGTAGTTCATGCCATTACGTTGAGCGGCAGCGGTTACCTCTTCGTCAGTACGTTTTTTCCCTTGTACGATATAAAATTGGCAGGCACTTGATTTTTTCTCGGGGTTATTGTCACGAGCAGCCGCTAAGGCACCTTTTCTATGAATATGATTATGTTTAAATTCAAACGGAATACGTTCCATATTTCCACCACCATTACCGAGACGTTGATTAGGCTTGGCTGTTTTTGATTCTGGGTCGCCGCCTTGAATCATAAACCCATCAATGATACGGTGAAAAAGAAGGCTATCGTAGAATTTTTGTTCAACTAATTTTACAAAATTAGCTTTATGAAGTGGAGCATCATCAAACAATACCAAATGCATTGTACCGTATTTGGTATTGAGCGTAACTAAATAATCTTTCTTTGATTTCTTCTGAGCGAAGGAAATGGTGCTGATTAGCAATAAAATATAAACAAGAAAGTGCTTTTTCATGCAGACAAAGGCTATGGATAAAGCACAAAAATACAATAAATATTTGAAGAGACTTCTGCGAAAGAAAATCTTTTGATTGTACGGTAAAAGAAACAGTGATTAAGCCAATACTAAATTAGAAGCGACGAATGCCATGAATTCGTCGCTTTTCAATATTTCTTTGAACCAAAATGTATAATTCTGTGGGTTTTTCGATACATCTTCGAGAAGCTCATCAACTACTACCCATTTATAATCTGCTACTTCTTCAGGATTTACAACAAAAGACTCGTTGTAAGTTCCTATAAAAACATTATCAATTTCGTGTTCGACCAGACCATTTGCAAATTCAGCACGATATTGAAATTTATACAAAAAATCTAAATGTGTATCAAAACCCATTTCTTCACCCAAGCGTCGGTGTGCCGCCGCACTGATTTCTTCGTTAGCATTGGGGTGACCGCAGCAAGTGTTCGTCCACAAATCGCCTGAGTGGTATTTGTGCGAAGTTCGCTGATGAATCAAAAGTTCATTGTTTTCGTTAAACACCAAAATCGAAAATGCACGGTGAAGTAAGCCTTGTTGGTGTACCCAAAGTTTTTCGCCCGTTCCGATTTCTTCGTCGTTTTCGTTTACTATAATGATTTCAGTCATATACACACCCTAATCCCTAAAGGGAAATTTTTTCTTTGATATTATTTTGATAACCCCTCACAAGGCAAAATTGTTTTACTCGGCAGCTAATTTATCGACCAAGCGGTTGAAATCACTTACGAAATCATCATAATATTGGCCTGTTCCCGGGCCAGAAAATCCAGTATGAATTTCACGTACTTGTCCTTTTTTATCAATGAAAATCGTAGTCGGGAAGCCCAAAACGTGGTTGAGCATCGGAAGTGTTTTTGAGGCTTCGGCTTTATCGTTTGTTCCCGCCAAAAGCACTTCATAGCCAATGCCGAAGCGTTCTTTTAAACGTTTGATTTTTGGATAAGCAAAAGCTGGGTCGGTACTTTTTTCGTAGGCTAAACCAATAACTTCTACGCCTTTTTGTTTATTTTTGGCGTACCACGGAGCTAAAAATTTGCTTTCATCCATACAATTTGGGCACCACGAACCCATAATTTGTACAACTACTACTTTGCCTTTATAACGCTCGTCGGTCAACGAAACCTTTTTTCCTTGCTCATTCGCGAACGCAAAATCAATCGTTTTATAGCCATCTTTCAAGTAAGTTAATGTTTTTTCGTCGGGAAGCTTGGCATTATCATCTTTGATAGCTTCCCAAGATTCAAAACTATTTAAACTTGACCAAAACTCACCGCCTGTCAGTTTTCCACCCTCAATTTTAGCTTTGAATAAAAAGAGGTGTGTACCATCAAAGCACGAAAGTTTCAGCGAATCGCCGATGATATTGCCCGAAAGATAGCGGTAGTCGCCCGTTGTGGTCAAAAATGTTCCGCTTACTACATTGCCTTTAGCAGAGAATAAACCAACCGAAACCGTAGAATCTTTTTTATCTTCCGAGCGGAAAAGAACGTTGTATTTTGGTGCTAAAATCGTTTCGGGTTTATCGGTTTTGTCAGTAAAGCGATAGGTTTTGCCAAATTCGGCCGTAAAATCTCCTTGTAAAAAACTAAAATCCGAACGCATTTTTTTCCAATAGCCCTTCATTTGTTCGCCTTCCACTTTCGCTACAATTTCTGCATCAAACAGTTCTATCGGAATATGCAGTGAGTCATTTTTGATGAAAGATTTATCCATTTTTAGTTTCTCTTCACCATTCAAAATCGTTACGGCGTAGGCATCGCCCTCTTTTTGAATCTCAAAATTAAACGGCAGTTCACCTCCTTTTGTCGGAATTACTGCTCGCCAAGTACCAATTTTAGGCTCGGTTGAGGTCTTGCAGGCATTGAGAAAATAAATGAAAGATACAATGAAGAGTAATTTGGTAAGTGTTTTCATAAGGTTTTCTTTGGTTCGATAAGCGTTGAGTGTAGGAAGAATCCTGCCAACGTTGATTTTTTTAGTACTTTTGCATTTCAACATTGTAAATATATAAAAAGTTTATGTCAGTTTATCACACGCCCGTTATGCTCAAAGAATGTCTCGAAGGTTTGAATATCAAACCCGATGGCGTTTATGTAGATGTTACTTTCGGCGGTGGTGGGCATTCGAGAGCTATTTTAGAACAGCTCACAACGGGCAAATTGTATGCCTTCGACCAAGATGCCGATGCTAAAGAGCAAGCTAAACTGATAGACAATAAAAACTTGATTTTTATCGAAGCCAACTTTCGTAATATTAAACAGTATTTGCGTTTATATGGTGTAAAGAAAGTAGATGGAATTTTGGCCGATTTGGGTATTTCATCGCATCAAATTGATACACCTGAGCGTGGTTTCTCGACTCGATACGATGCCGAACTGGATATGCGAATGAACCAAAATGCACCATTTTCGGCCAAAAATATTGTTAATGAATATTCGATTGATGAACTGCACAAAATTTTGGGAATGTATGGTGAAATAAAAAATGCCCGTACCGCTGCCCAAACGATTTATACGGCACGTCTCAACCGAAAAATTGAAACTATCAATGATTTGAAAGGAATCTTGCAAAAACTCGCTCCTCGTGGTAAGGAAAACAAGTATTTCGCTCAAGTTTTTCAGGCCTTGCGTATCGTAGTAAACGAAGAAATGGCAGTTTTAGAAGACTTTTTGAAACAAACTCCCGAAGTGCTTGCTTCCGAAGGCCGCTTGGTGGTGATGTCGTATCATTCGCTCGAAGACCGTTTGGTGAAAAACTTTATCCGTAGCGGAAAGTTTAGTGGAGAAGTAGAAAAAGATATTTTCGGGAATGATAAAAAACCACTTGAATCAGTTACGAGAAAAGCCATTGAGGCTACTCCCGAAGAGGTGGAGCGAAATCCACGTGCCAGAAGTGCCAAGCTCAGAATTGCCGAACCCATGCCCGTAAAATAAATTTCGCTAAAATATCGGTTTTATATCTACCTAATTTATAAATTTGTCTTGCTATTGAGTAAAAGCTCAATCAACGTGCTTTAATAATAAACCTATAACTCATTACTGGAATGGCAACGAATACTTTTCGGGACCGTCCTGAGCCTGCTACTATGGCCGCTCCCAAGCCGCCTCGCAAAACAGGTATCTTTGACCGCCTCAACACTTGGCTGACCAATCGTTTAGAACTTGGTGACGAACTTCCTACCGAAACCCTCCGACGAATCATCTGGTTGGGAATTTTGGGTATTTTCTACATTTACGTGCAGCATAGTTACGAGAGTTTTATCAAAAAAATTGATAGAGCCCGCAACGACATGGAAGAAAAACGAGCAGCCTATATCTCGCAAAAATCAAGGTATATGTTTGCCAGTAAACAATCGGAGATAGCCAAAAAACTATCAGAAGATGGGCTGGAAGAAAACATTACACCCCCTACAAAAATTGTTGTAAAATAATTAAAAGATTGACGAACGGTTCGCCGTTGCGATTAAGATTGACGATTTATGATTTAAAAACGTCATTTAATGATGTGTTTTTTTATTCAAATTATTCGTCAATCGTCATTCGTCAATCGTAAATCAAAAGCTCATGGCACCAAAACGCTCTATACGTGATGAAATTCAGTGGCGTGCTAAAGTCACTTTCGGAATAGTTTTCTTGATTGGCTCGTTGGTGGCGGCTCAAATCTTTGTGATTCAGGTTTTTCAGAAGAAAAAATGGATGAGTAAAGTTGAAAAAGTACAACGCAAACCGATGGAAATTAAAGCTCAACGAGGTAATATTTTTGCCGCCGATGGGCGTAGTTTGCTTGCTACTTCGGTGCCACGCTATCGTGTAGGTATTGATGTAACTCGTGCAAAACCCGCTTATTTTAAGTCGAGAATTGACTCGCTGAGCAGTAAATTATCTGAATTCTTTCAAGACCGCTCCGCCGAAGAATACAAAGAATTGATTACCAATGCCCGCAATGAAAAGAAATTGCTTTTTGTGGCACTGGGGAATCGTTTGGTTGATTACCAAGAACGCCAACAAATCAAGACCTTTCCTTTTTTTAGAGAAGGGCCGATGAAAGGAGGTGGTAAATTTGAACGCTTAGAACGTCGAGTAATGCCTTTTGATGACATGGCCTTACGTTCAATCGGGAAACTCGACCGTAATACACAGACACGTGGAGATTTCGGTATTGAATTTAGTTTTAATAATTATTTGGCTGGCCGAAATGGCGTAGGTTTTTTTCAGCGTTTAGCAGGCGGAGTTTGGAAACCTGTGAGCGATTCGCCCGAGGTACGTCCTGAGGCGGGTTTAGATGTAGTTACGACCATTGACGTAAATTTTCAAGATATTGTTGAAAGTGCCTTACGTAACCAAGTGATAAGCACAAACGCCAAGTATGGTTCGGCTATTGTGATGGAAATTGCTACGGGCGAAATCAAGGCAATCACGAATCTTTCTCGTCGTGGAGGCTCTGATTCGACCAAGAAATTTTATTTAGAAGACTTCAATTATGCCGTTCGTGGTGGCACCGACCCTGGTTCAACTTTCAAACTGGCAACCATGGTGGCTTTGCTCGAAAAAGCAAAGATTGATTTAGACGATAACGCAGGTTTTTGTGGTGGAAGCATCATGCACAATAAAACCGAGATGACTTGTTCGGAAGAACATGGAAATCAGACGGTAAGACAAGTTTTTGCACATTCCTGTAATGTCGGTATTTATAATCTGGTTAAAAATCACTTTGGTTTTAATAATGCCGATAATTTTGTTTCGTACCTCACTCGTTTTAAACTTGACCAACCTGTTGGTTTTCAGTTAAAAGGTGAAACCGAACCAATTATCAAAAACCGCAAAAGTTCTACTTTTAGTAATACAACTATTCCGTGGATGTCGATTGGCTATGAAACACGTCTTACGCCGCTTCAAATGCTTACATTCTACAATGCCATTGCTAATAATGGTCATTGGGTACAGCCTTTAATTGTGAAAGAGGTGCGTGAAGCCGACCGCACGATTGAAAAATTTGAAGCAAACCAAGACCCAACGCCAATTTGCTCAGAACGCACCGCCAAACTGGCTCAAGAAATGATGAAAGGCGTAGTAGAAAATGGTACTGCCCAGAATATCAACACGGGTTTTTGTAAAGTAGCAGGAAAAACAGGTACTTCTCGTAAGCGAGAAAACGGTTATGTAAAAAATCAATATTACACAGCATTTATTGGTTATTTCCCTGCCGATAATCCAAAATATAGTTGTGCCGTAATTATTGATGAGCCACAAGGTGCAAATCTTTACGCCCGTGATGTGGCTGCACCAGTTTTTCGCATCATTGCCGATAAAATTTTTGCGTATGATGTGGCATTGCACCCTGCGAAAAACAAACCCTCGAATATCCAGAAAATCGAAATGCAAGAACAAGCGGGTTATGCCGAGGATTTTCGAACCGTTGGCGAGGAATTGGGCTTACAAAATGCCCCAAATACGGCAGGTTGGGTAAAAGCCTCAAAAAATGGTAACTCGATTACTTGGAAGAAAGTAGAAGATGCCAAAGATTTACCAAATGTAGAAGGGATGACCCTGCGAGATGCTATGCACATTCTCGAAAATAAAGGCTTCAGGGTGCGGTATTCGGGACTGGGAAAAGTAACTGAATTTGCGATTGTTCAGCCAAAAGTTGTAGCTTTGGTTTTGAAATAAAATTTCAGTGGTTCAAAGGTAAGTCTTCGCTCGAAGCGAAGACTTGTCTAAAAATAAGTTAATGAATTATTCTACTGATAGTAAATCCTTACGAGATAGTTTTAAAAAACTAAGTTTAATAGTTGCTTTTTCATGCCTTATAATTTGGCTTGGCTATTTCACGCCACGCCAATCGTTTGGGCAATTAATCGGGCTATATTCAGCACTTTTTGTTATTTATTTTTTCTTGGTAAAAAGAATCGAAAACGCTCGTGAAGTAATCTTCTTGGGCGTTTTTTTTCGTTTGCTTTTGTTGTTTGCAGTTCCTGCATTATCCGATGATTTTTACCGTTTTGTGTGGGATGGACGTTTATTGTTCAATGGTATAAATCCATATACAATTCTACCTGCCGACTTTATCCAAACGGTTGATTTCCAAAAAGTTATTTCAGATAGAACAATTTTTGAAAAACTAAATTCACCAAATTATTACACAGTTTATCCGCCACTCAATCAGCTTATTTTTGCTGCTTCGGCTGCCTTATCACAAGGGAGTTTGTTTGGAAATGTGATAGTTTTAAGGGTATTTATTTTGTTGGCGGAAATAGCTTTACTATTGATGCTAATAAAGAACGAACAGCGTGATAGGGTTAATCTATATGCCTTCAACCCCTTAATTATCATCGAACTAACGGGTAATTTGCATTTTGAGGGCGTCGTAATGTGTTTATTGGTTTTGGCTTTTTATGTGGGTGTAAAGAATCAAAAATCATTGATACTCAGCAGCTTTTTGTTTGCGTGTGCGGTTTGTGTGAAGATGCTACCGCTCATTTTTATTCCTTTGATTATCAAACAACTTGGCTGGAAAAAGGGAATTACTTACGCCTCACTGGTAGGTTTGTTTACTACTCTATTTTTTCTACCATTTCTCGACCAACAGCTTATCGAGAAGCTGTTTTCAAGCGTGAATCTTTACTTTCAGAAGTTTGAGTTTAATGCCAGTATTTATTATTTGGTTCGAGCTGTTGGATTTAAGATTTTTGGGTATAATATCATCGGAACAGCAGGAAAAATCATGGCGTTTCTGACTTTTTCGGGAGTGCTTCTCATTTCGTGGAAAAGCAAAAATCTGTTTGTAGGAGCGTTGGCTATTCTGACGCTTTATTTTGCTATGGCAACCACCGTTCATCCGTGGTATGTAACCAATCTTTTAGTGATTGCCATCTTTACGAGTTTTCGTTACCCAATTATTTGGTCGTACACAGTTTTTTTTAGTTATGCCACTTATCAGACCAATCTCTACCAAGAAAATCTTTATTTAGTTACTCTTGAATACGTATTAGTTCTCGGAATGATGATTTATGAATTGCGGCAAATTAGAAACTTGTTTTACTACAAATCTTCTCAATAATTCTTTCGGCATGAACCCTTGAATTTTCGATGAATAAACTATGCGTATTCATGCCTCCGCAAATCACCCCTGCCAAGTAGATATTAGGTAGATTGGTTTCCATACTATTTTCATCGTACTGCGGTTTCATGATTGCATCGTCTGATAAATTTATGCCGATTTTCTTCAAAAACGCAAGGTTGGGTTGGTAGCCAGTCATCGAAATCACCCAGTCGTTTTCAACTTCTACTGCACCAACGGGAGTTTTTATGATAACCGAATCTTCGGTAATCTCTTGTACTTCCGAGTTAAAATAGGCCTTTATCGAACCCTCTTTAATTCGATTCTCAATATCGGGTTTTGCCCAATATTTTACTCGTTCGCCCACGCCTTCGCCTCTGATAACCATTGTTACGTCGGCACCTTTTCGCCATGTTTCAAGAGCTGCATCAACGGCCGAATTATTAGCTCCAACCACCAAAACTTTCTGAAAAGCATAAAAATGTGGGTCTTTGTAGTAGTGTGTTACTTTTGGCAAATCTTCACCTTTTACACCCAATTTTTGCGGAATATCATAAAAACCCGAAGCAATCACTACGTGCGTAGCTTCATAGGTTTTCTTACGAGTTTTCACTAAATAATTCTCGTCAGATTTTGTCACTTCCGATACTTCTTCAAATAACCGAACATTGAGTTTTCGGTGGATGGCTACTCGACGATAATACTCAAGTGCTTCGCTACGAGTAGGTTTTGCGTTGTTGGAAACAAATGGCACATCGCCAATTTCAAGCCTTTCGGATGTACTGAAAAATGTCATGTTGGCTGGATAATTATAAAGCGAATTAACCAAACAACCTTTCTCTAAGATTACATAACTCAAACCCGCTTTTTGTGCTTCGATGCCACACGCAAGGCCAATCGGCCCACCGCCAATAATAACTATGTCGTATTTTTCAGTATTCATCCGTAAAAATTAATATCAATTATCTCATGACAAACCTCTTTTGTCTATTAAGAAACAACAAAGTTTTCATTAAAATTCGTTCTTTTTGCTAAAACTATGCTAATTTTGAAGATAGTTTCGTTACTAAAAAAATATTTATCAAATCAAGGTTTTGAATTTGTCACGATTGTTTATGAGATTATTTTTTGTCTTGGTCATTGCCTTCGCACATTTGTTGGCATCAGCACAAGAAATAAATTATGTGAAGGCTTATTACCCACAAATCAATAAAGCCGAGTTGGCCGTGGTTGAGGGTAAATACAAAGATGCTTTTGAAAATTACGAGAAAGCTTTTGCGGCAGCACCACGTGCATTCATGAAAGATTATTTCAATGCGGCGGTTTGTGCTACGTATTTAGGCGATGCCACCAATACCTATAAATATTTGCTCGAAGTAGCATCAAAAGGCATCAGTCTTGATTTTATAAAAGATGAAACCGCTTTTATTGGTATTCAACAAGACCAAAATTGGCGAAATTTTGAGAAAGAGTATTTAGCGAAAAAACGAGAGTTCGACCAAAAAATCAATAAAGGTTTAAAAGATAAACTCACAAAAATAGTTGAGCGTGACCAGTGGTTTCGGGTGCGAGATGCACAAGCTTTTGCCGATACGATTGTGAAAGTTGACCGCCAAAACGCTACCGAATTGGATTATATTTTTGATAGATACGGCTTTCCAGGCGAAGACCAAATTGGCTGTGGCGATGGCGGAATGCCCATCATTCAATACCCGTTCTACACAGTTATTCGTCGTCAAACTCCCGAAAATCAAACAATTAATTTCTCAAATTATTTAATGGCAGCCGTTCGTAGTGGACGCATCACGCCACATTCGGCTACGCACATCATGGCCACCATCAATGGCAATGATGTTTTTTTTGCTCGCCACGTGTTTAAGATTATGACCGACGAGTCGCTATCAATGCAAGGAAAATCCTTTGCAGCGAAGCTAAATAAGTGGGTTTTTCGACAAATAGATGCCGCCGATGAACAAAGAATCAACGAAATGCGTTTGCAGAATGGGATGGAAACACTGGCTGAGTATCGAAAAAAAATCATATTTTCGCTGAATGATAACCGTTTTCTATTCCCGTATCGCTCGTATGTAGGAATGTGGTCGGTTAATAACCCTAACATCGCTTCCGATTACTTGGAAGGAACAGTAGTTTTGGAATAATAACTAAAATCGTAAGCTGGTTGCAACTGCAACCTCCGAATACAATCAAGTTTAAAACTTGATATATTGAAGTAAGACTTTTTTCACAATTAAAAAACTGATTTAGGCTAAACCCAAATCAAACAAATCAACGTCAACTAATGGCAATTTTAACAATGATTGGTCAGCTTTTGCTGGCATTAACTATTTTAGTCGGATTACACGAATTTGGACACTTTATCTTTGCTCGTATCTTCGGTATCAGAGTCAATAAATTTTATATATTCTTCGATTTCCTTTTTCCATTGCCCAATGTGTTAAATTTTGCTTTGTGGAAAAAGAAAAGTGGTGATACTGAATATGGTTTAGGTTGGTTTCCGTTGGGTGGCTACGTGGATATTGCAGGTATGGTCGATGAAACCAAAGATGCTTCGCAGCTTGCAGCCGTGCCTGAGCCTTACGAGTTTCGCTCGAAACCAGCTTGGCAACGCCTTTTTGTCATGTTAGGTGGTATTATCGTGAATATTATTCTTGGAATCTTGATTTTCTGGGGTGTAAAATACTATTGGGGCGAAGAATATTTCTCAAAAGCAGAAGTAAACAAATTGGGTTATTATGCACACCCATTGGCACAAGAAATTGGCTTAAAAACGGGTGATAAAATCCTCAAAGTAAACGGCGAAGACTACGAATCGTCAGGCGATGTTCGTGCGGCGTTAATGCAAGAAAATACCAACTTCACGATTGAGCGAAACGGTCAAGTAAGAGAAATTCCTGTTCCAAACGATTTGATTGATAAAGTAGCAAGTAAAGTGCCTTTCATGGAGCCAATTTATCCGTTTAAAGTTGGCGAAATTGCCAAAGGAATGCCAGCTGAAATTGCGGGCTTGAAAGCAGGTGATAAAATTGTGAAAATTGATAGCACACCAATTGTTTGTTTCCAAGATTTTCAGGCTGCAATCAAGAAGCAAGCGGGAAAAAAAGTTGAATTGACTGTTGAGCGTGGAAACCAAACTGTTAAGATAAATCCAACAGTTACCGAAGAAGGAACAATAGGGTTTACCTCAGAATTTACACTGACTTCGAGTAAACGCACGCTTTCTTTCGGCGAATCATTCGTTACTGGTGCAAAAGATGCCCTTTCGGTGATTCCGAATCAGATTCAAGGTTTTGGCCGTATCTTCAAAGGGCATATTTCGGCAGGAAATGCTGTAAGTGGCCCAGTTGGTTTGGCTCAAATGTACGGCAAATCGTGGGATTGGGAAAGATTCTGGGGTTTAACTGGTTTATTATCAATGGGATTGGCTTTCATGAATGCCTTGCCAATTCCTGCCCTTGATGGTGGACACGTCTTGGTTTTATTATACGAAATGATTACACGCCGCAAACCATCAGAAAAATTCATGGAGCGTACTCAGCAAGTAGGTACATTCATTTTGTTGACCTTAATGGTACTTGTGTTATTCAATGATACTTTCAAGGCTTTGTTTAAATAATTCAGCCCCTGCCCCCCGATGGGGGAGTTACTATACGATTTTCTAAAATGATAAAGATATTTTTGGCATTTTTTGCTTTGATAAACCTACTTTCCGTTAAGGAAGTGGAAAAAGCTCCCCTATCGGGGGGGGCTGCTCATGCCTATCATACTTCTCTGACTGAAATTCAGTACAATGCCCGAGAAAAATCATTAGAAATAAGTATCCGAATGTTTACTGATGATTTGGAAACGGCCCTAACAAAAGCCAATAACGGTCAGAAAATAATGATAGGAGGGAAGAATGATAATAGCGACGCTGTTTTGAGTAAATATGTGCAGCAACATTTTGCAATTTTGTTAACCCAAAAGCAAAAAAGAGCAATGAATGTACTCGGAAAAGAAATTGAGGGCGATGCAACTTGGGTTTATGTCGAGATACCAAATGCTCAGGATTTTAAAGGAAATATACTTTATAATAATATCATGCAAGAGCTTTTCGATGACCAAACCAACCTTGTAAATTTCATTCAGCCAAGTGGAAAGAAAACGTATGTTTTCAATGCGAAAACCAAAATTGCCGAGATTGAATAGCAATCATGTAAAAATATAAAGTTTTAGTAGAAAAAATCACAGAACAGTATGCCTGCATACTGTTTTTTTGTTACTTTTGTGTAGGTTCGAAGCAAGAAACACCAATGAAAAAGGAAAAAACGATAGACTTTTACATAAAATGGGCATGGCATTCAATTTCACGAATGTATAATGCTTACGCAAATCCCAACGATATGACGATGGCGATTGGCTATGTACTGCTTAATATTGACTCAGAAAAAGGTACACCTGCTACCAAAATTGGCCCTTCGATTGGTATGGAACCTCGAAGCTTAACTCGAATGCTAAAAACGCTCGAAGAGAAAGGCTGGATTTATCGTGAAATTGACCCTGACGATAAGCGTTTTGTGCGGGTATTTTTAACCGAAGAAGGACGCAAGAAAAGAAGTTTTTCTCGTGAAGGTGTAATCATTTTCAATAAGATGATTCAAGAGCAAATTCCTGCTGAGAAGTTGGCGGTATTTTTTGAAGTAATTAAGGAAATTAATCGCTTAGTTGATGAGCAAAATAGCAAAGCTAAAGAAACGTTAATCTTACAAGATGAAATAATTTAATCGAATTGCAGCGACCAAAAACTGATTTCTTGTAGTTTTGTAGCAAGAAACCTGACCTAAATATGCATAAAAAACTACTTTTGATTATTGCCTTTGTATCAGTTGCTCAACTTTCACAAGCCCAAGCATTTACCTATTATCCTTTCAATTCGGTATTTTCAATTGCTACTAATCCTAATAAAGTAATTTGGGCAGATTTTCGTTTTCAGATGAATTCATATTTCTCGTCTTTAAGCACCGAAGTTGCTCCAATGTTTAATCTTAATAAAGCCGAAAGAGCCAAGTTCTACATAGGTGCGGGCGTAAAAGCCAATTTTTTGAACGCTTTAAATCCTGATGCTTCTAAACAATCTCCGTTGGAAGGGTATAGTTTAAATTTTGGTGTGCGTGCTTCTCCTGTGCAGAAATTACCAAGGTTTCAGGTTGTTTTTGAGCTTTCTCCTTATGCCAACAAAAACTTTGATTTAGGCGTATTTCGAGCAAACTTAGGTTTCGGCTATGTTTTAGGTAAGAAAAAACAATAAATTTTATTTTCTTGTCGTTACATTGTTTATCCAATTTAACACGACAATTAAAATGAAGACTTTTGCTGCCTTAACATTTACCTTCCTGAGTTTTTGTGCCTTTTCTCAACAAAAAATACCATTTGTTCCTCGGCCAACTATTTCATTTTTCTTGAATGAAAAAAATGCCGATAACCGAAAAAACATTGTGAAGTCTGATACTTTACTGGAAGTAAAAGCGGTTTTGCAGGGCGAACAAAAACAAAAAATGCCTGACGTGACATTTGCGATAAGCGAAGTAGAAGTAGCATTAATTCGGAACGATAGGAAAATTGCAAGTTTAGTGCTTCCCGAAGGGAAAGGAAGTCTTGCTCCGTTCAGAATGTTGATAAGTTCAGGCGATAAATACCAACTTACGGTTCGAGGAATTAAATTTCAACACAATGGCGTTTACACAGATGTAGGCACGGGTGATGTGATAAAAGATTATATTATTGAATAAACGGAAGTCGGCATGTAGTTCCATTGAACCATGCCGACTTTCGTTTTATGGCAGTATTAAAGTTTCTTTTCTCGTTCAAGTTTCTCGGCTTTGCCAAATTGTTTGGTGGCCGTAGTCACAATTGGGTCTTGACTGTAAATGATTTGATAAAACTCATTATTTAAGCCATTTTTCATGTTTCGCTGCCAAATGTGTCGAGCAATATTTGCCTTGATTTGTAGTTTGATGAACTCTTTCGAGCGACCAAACTCAGCTGCATTAAACTTGATTTCTGAGCTATTAGCCAGTTTTTTCACATCTTCCAGCATGGCATCGCTTATTACGAAACCGTTTAAGAAAGAACTAAAAGGCTGCTTTTCGAGCGTCTTTCTATTTGTATTTGCATACGAGAGGGCATATTCACGCAAGATATTTTTTCCATAAAGCTCAAGTAAGTATCTGGTAATATGGCTCGTATCTCTCGGCACAAAAATATCGGGTGTTACACCGCCACCGCCATAAACGAGTCGGCCACCTTTGGTTTTGAAACGCATTTTGGGGTTATTCTTTATGCTATCAGCAATGAAAAACTCGCCCGATTTTCCACGTTCATCCAATTCATGTTCGTAGTTTTCTAAATGTCCTTTTTCGTAAGGTTTCTGAATGCTACGTCCACTCGGGATATAATAACGTGAAATAGTGAGGCGAAGCTCTGAGCCATCAGAAAGCTGAATTGGTTGCTGAACTAACCCTTTTCCGAAGGTTCGACGACCCACAATCAAAGCACGGTCGTAGTCTTGCAATGCTCCCGAAAGAATCTCCGACGCCGAAGCACTTCCTTCATCAACCATTACTACGACTGCTCCTTTTTCAAACATTCCGTCGTTTCCTGCGTAAGTTTTTCGGTTATTTCGTACGTCTTTTCCATCGGTATAAACAATTACATCTTTTCCACCTACGAGTTCATCCACAATATCAGTTGCTCTGTCCATGTAGCCACCAGGGTTTCCTCGTAAGTCAAGTAGCAACTGTTTCATACCTTGTTTTTTGAGGTCGGTCATGTGTTGTTTAAACTCATCGTAGGTAGTTTCGGTAAAACGATTGATTTTGATATATCCTGTCTTTTTATCTTCCATCAGATAGGCGGCATCAATCGAATATTGAGGTATTTTATCTCTCACAACCGTAAACTTTAGCAAATCTTTAAAGCCTCTACGCTTAACTTCGAGTTTTACTTCTGTGCCACGTTTTCCACGTAGATTCGCAAAAATATTGGTACTATTGGCGTCTTTTCCTGTCAGTTTATTGTTGTTCGCCTTTATAATAGCATCACCACTCTGAATACCAACGGTCTCTGATGGCCCGCCTGCCAATGGCGTAACTACATAAAGTGTATCATTGAATACGTTAAACTCAATACCTATACCATCAAAACCACTTTCGAGCTGAGAGCGAGCTACATCGGCTTCTTGGGGTGGAAAATAATAGGTGTGCGGGTCGAGTTTTTCGAGCATTTTTGTAATCGAATAATCGACCAACGAATCGGTATTAACGCTATCAACGTAGCTGCGATTGATGTAAGTCAGAATCTCTTTAAATTTAGTCGAACTTCGAGAAACATCACCGCCAACTCGTCGTCCGCCAAAAAAAGTTGCCCCAATCAATATTCCCACCACGAGTGTCGTTGCGATAACAATCGGTGTACGAATTGTTGTTTGGTTATTTTGAATGTTATTTTCTTCCACTTTTCTACTTTCGATTTAAAAATTAGTTTGTACTTTTAGAAACAGATTCTCGTGATAATAAATTACATGAATCTGCACAAATTTCTATTCTCAACCCCAATTTACTAAAGAAATGTCTGAAAATCAATCTCGACGCTCGTTTCTACAAAACCTCGGTGTCGGACTTGGCACAACTGCGGCTGCTTTTGCCGTTCCATCAGTAATGGCTGTGCCAGAAGCCCCTGCTCCAAAAGATGATAAAAAACTTGGTATTGCCCTCGTTGGTTTGGGTAGTTACGCCAAAAATCAATTGGCGGTTGCCTTAGAAAACGCAAAAAACTGTTATTTGGCAGCCATCGTAACTGGCTCACCAGCCAAAGCCGAAGAGTGGACAAAGAAGTACAATTTGTCGAAAGAAAGTGTTTATAATTATCAGAATTTCGATGAAATTGCTAAAAACAAATCGGTTGATATTGTTTATGTAGTTTTACCGAATTCTATGCATCCCGAATACGTAATTCGTGCAGCAAAGGCTGGTAAGCACGTGATGTGCGAAAAACCAATGGCTAATTCGGTGGCCGAATGTGATGCCATGATAAAAGCCTGCAAAGATGCTGGCGTGCAGCTGGGAGTGGGGTATCGTATGCACTTTGAGCCATTTACGCAAGAAATTATGCGAATTGGGCAGAAGAAAGAGAAGGGTAATGTGAGATTTATGCAAACCAATTTTGGCTTTACAATCGGTGACCCAACCCAGTGGCGTTTGAAAAAAGCAATGGCAGGTGGTGGGCCATTGATGGATGTGGGCATTTATTGCGTACAGGCATCCCGCTACGTAACGGGTGAAGAACCGCTTTGGGTAACGGCTCAGTTTGGGCCAATTACTGATAAAGAGCGTTTCAAGGACGTAGAAGAAAGCGTTTCGTGGCAAATGGAGTTTCCAGGTGGTGCGATGGTAAATGGCTTTACTTCGTATAAATCAAATATTGAGCAGCTTTATGTTTCGGCCGATAAAGGTTGGATGCAGCTGAGTCCAGCGTATAGTTATGGCCCAATTAAAGGGAGTACCAACGACGGGAGCTTGAAATTGCCAGTAGTGCATCATCAGACAGTAATGATGGAAGCCATCTGTAAGGAAATGATTGAAACAGGCAAATTTCCAAAACACATTGACGGCGATGAGGGCAAACGAGATATGAAAATCTTGATGGCCATCTACGAAGCCGCCCAGACTGGGAAGCGGGTGAGTTTGGTGTAATTTTTTTAGACAAGAGATATTATACAAGAGACAAAAGGTTTTGATACACCATTTTCACTCTCTTGTCTTTTGTCTAATATCTCTTGTCTTCTTAATCAAACCATTTTTCCAAATTCAGCGTTATACGTATTCAAACAAAATCTATCAAACACAAATGAAAAAAATCATTTTACTATTCTCTCTTTTTGTATCAATGGGAGCAATGGCACAAGGTATCAAAACGCCAGCTCCAAGTCCAACCCAAACTATCAAGCAAGATTTTGCACTTTCATCAATCGAAGTAAACTACTCTCGTCCGTTGGCTAAAGGTCGTAAGATTTTTGGCGATTTAGTGCCTTTTGGTGCAATGTGGAGAACGGGTGCTAACGGTGCAACCAAAGTGACTTTTGGCGAAGACGTGAAAGTGGGTGGTGTTGCCGTAAAAGCAGGTTCGTATGCACTTTACTCAATCCCGAATGCGGGCGAGTGGGAAATCATCTTGAACAAAGGCGTAAATAACGGTGGTTTGAGTGGCTATAAAAAAGAAGAAGATGTAGCTCGTTTCAAAGTGAAGTCAATGACATTGCCAATGAATATCGAATCGTTTACGATTATCA
>JACCDX010457465.1_pt1 | contig 23198 bp, 20 predicted proteins | sample 7449681 | NCBI WGS metagenome assembly JACCDX01 (sample SAMN15323450, study PRJNA562643) | freshwater metagenome | isolation source: river surface water | place: USA:Blue River Watershed | collected 2017-08-18
ATGCTCGTCGTGTTCTTTCTGTACAACAGTCACAGTTCTCTTTGGCTCGTTCTGCCCCAACTACATTCCCAGTAACATTCCGTCTTCTTCCAACCGCTATGAGCGGCTACGAAGGACAAGAGTACGGTAAGATTATTGACCGTGTATTGGCATAATAATTAATTTATTACCGAAGGCCCCTGAGAAATCAGGGGCTTTCTGGTTGTATTAGTATATTATTTTTAGTATAATGATTGAGAGTAGATCCTAGGAGGATTAAATTGGCAACAACAGTATATGATGTAGAGGAAATTCAGCTACAAAATGGGCAGACAGCAAAGCTAAAGCCACTATCAATTAAAGAACTTCGTAAGTTCATGACAGCAATACAAAAGACAGGCGAATCGCAAACAGAAGATGAGACACTTAACATCTTGATTGACGCATGTGCAATTGCATTAGAAAAGCAACTACCAGAGTTAGTAGCAGATAGAGACGCATTCGAAGATGCTCTAGATGTTCCAACAATGAATCGCATCCTTGAAGTTTGCGGAGGAATTAAACTTGACGACCCAAACCTACTAGCGGCAGCGGTTCTGGCTGGTCAGAACTAGATTTAGCCGCTTTAGAAGGAGAACTTTTTCTTTTAGGACATTGGAAAAATTACGATGAACTTGAAGAAAATTTATCAATGCCAGAGCTTATAAATACTTTCCAGGCTTTGAAGAAAAAGGAACATGATGCAAAAAAGTTCCAGGCATCTTTAAAGGGAGTAGATATAGGTGAGTACGAAGAAGATAAAAATGGGGGTTCTAGTTTCGAAGATATACAGTTGAGGGCAGCAGGAATAAATGCTAACAGCAACGATGTTGTATCACTACAAGGAAGATTTGCAGCTCAAGCTGGATTCGGAATTGGTGAAGGACTAGGATACTCTAAGGAGTAAATTGAGATAAATGGCTGACGAAACAATCAGTACACGCATAGTCGCTAATGCCGACTTCTCAGCCCTTATTGCCGATGTGCATAAGGTTACTGCAAGCCTATCTAAATTGCAGGAGCAATTAGCTAACTCTAACAAGATGTTGGCAAATCAAATTGCCGTAATGAACAGGTCCTTTTCGGACACACTAAGAAGCACTGGTCAATTCTCAACACACTTCGTAAGCCTACAGTCAGATGTAGAAAAGTTTGGTAAGAATCTAGATGGTGGAAAACTAAAGTTAAATCAATACTTTAATACATTTAGAGATCATGCAAGAACATCTGGCGGACTCATCAGAGACCTTGCTAAACAGCAAGTAGCATTACAAAATTCAATATTACAACCACTAGGCAGAAATGCACAAGGACTAATGCAATTCAATGTGCATGTCCCAAGAGGTCTTGATGAGATAAAGAATAAGACTGCAATTGCAAGACAAGAATTGCAGATTATGAATAAGGTTATTCAGGATGGTGCTGGACAACTTATTAACTGGGGTAAGAATACTCAGTGGGCTGGTCGTCAGTTAACAGTAGGCTTAACTGTACCGCTAGCAGCATTTGGTAAAGCAGCAGCAGATGCATTTAGAGCTGCAGATGAAGAATTAGTTCGTCTTACAAAGGTATATGGTGATGTAGCTGGAACATCAGCACAAGAACTTGGTAAGGTTAGATCAGAAGTTACCCAAACAGCTAAAGAAATTTCTGCTGCTATGGGTGTTAGTTTTAAAGAAACAATTGGGCTAGCTGCGGATATTGCGGCAACTGGTAAAACTGGAGATGAGTTACTAGGTTCTATTAAAGAAACAACAAGACTTGCAGTTCTTGGTGAAGTAGATCGTCAAGAAGCAATGAAGGCGACTCTGGCAATTCAGTCAGCATTTAAACAGAATACAGATCAGCTTTCTGAATCAATTAACTTTCTCAACGCAGTTGAAAACCAAACATCAACAACTCTTAATGACTTAGTAGAAGCTATTCCAAAAGCTGGTCCAGTAATTCAAGGATTGGGCGGAAGCGTACAAGATTTAGCACTTTATTTAACTGCTATGCGTGAAGGTGGTATTAATGCATCAGAAGGAGCAAATGCTCTAAAGTCAGCACTCGCATCTTTGATTAACCCAACAGATGTTGCTGTAGATAAATTTAAGGCTCTAGGTATTGATCTATTAGGAATTGTTAATAATAATGCTGGAAATCTAACAGGAACTTTGATGGCTCTTCAAGGAGCACTGGATACATTAGATCCACTTAAGAAACAACAGGCAATCGAACAATTGTTTGGTAAGTTCCAGTTTTCAAGACTAAACGCTTTGTTTGAAAATCTTGGAAGACAAGGAAGCCAGACTCTTCAAGTGTTAGATCTTATGAAGGCTTCTTCGGATGATCTAGCAGCAGTAGCTGGTCGAGAATTAACAGCTGTTACAGAGTCTGCTTCAGGTAAATACCGCAGAGCATTAGAAAGTTTAAAGGCATCTCTTGCAGATGTTGGAGAGCAATTCTTAACTATTAATACTGCTCTTATTCAAGTAATTGATAAGGTGGTGCAATTTGCAACAAATCTTCCTGGCCCTATTAAACAAGTTCTTGGATTACTTGGTGGTATAACAGCAATTGCTGGTCCTCTAATTATGATTACTGGTGTACTTGCAAACTTCTTTGGATATATTATGAAGGGTGTCTTCCACATGAAGGCATTCTTTAAAGGTGGAGAAGGCTGGAAATATTTAACTCCAGAAATGCTAGCTGCAGAAAAAGCTGGTAAATTAGTTGAACAATCATTTTATAGCGATGCAAAAGCAGCGGCAGTATTAAAACAAGCATTAGGAAACTTAATTGATGAGTTCTCAGTACTAGAGGCAAAAGCAAAAGCAGGAGCGCTTAGTGTAAATCCAGCAGTTTCAACAATGGCAGGAAATTTAGTTATGGCCGCAGGCGGAGGAAGAGTTGTAAATCCACAACATCCACTAGCAGGCCCAATGGGAACAAGAGCAAGTTCACACATGGTTCCACGATCTGGAATGACAGAACAAGAAAGACTTGCACAAACTATGTTTGGAATGGTCCCAGGATCTGGAATGGTAAATCAGAAGATTGGGCAAAATCCTCAGATTTATATGAACGATGCTCTTCCAAATGTTCCTGGACTAACAACTGTCGGTGGAGTTTCAACTGGTATAGTTTCAGGAGAAGCAGCAAGATGGCATGCTATGATGGCTACTCTTGGAATGCAGTCAAAAGCGGAAATTGAAGCATTAAAGAAACAAATTGTTGCTACTGGTACAGTAAGCAAAGAATTCATGATGCAGTTTGACGACATTCTTCCAGTTGTATCTAAGCTTACAGATAATGCTGCTAGAGAATCTGCATTAATTGTTGCAGAGCTTCGTGCAGGCAAAATGACAGTAGAGGCTGCAAAAGCAAAAATTATTGCTCTTAATTTAGAAACAGAAAGAATGATTACATCAGCAGTTGGAACACAAGCGGCAGCAATGGGCAGAACAATTAATCCTACTATGGTTCCTACATTAAATCAGCCAGTAGTTGATGCTGCTGGTAAATCTAATATGAGAGAACTATTTAAAAAGGGAAGAACAAGAGACTTTATCAACAGAGTAGCTGGAGCGCTTGGAGTTAGAACTTCAGGAGCTGGATATAATATTGAAACAACAATGCCACGCAAGATGAATTCTGGTGGATATGTTTATACCATGAATGATGGAAATATTGTTCCTGGTCCAAATGTAAATGCAGATGTTGTTCCAGCAATGCTTACTCCAGGAGAATTCGTTGTAAATAGAGAATCAGCACAAGCAAATCTTCCACTATTAACTGCTATAAATAATGGATACAATAAGGGTGGAAAAGTAAGTTTCCAAAGAGGACACGTTGGCCCACAAATGTCAGCACCTGGCTCACCAATAAGCGGACTTGGTGCAAGATCTGGAGCAACTTCACATATTTCAAGAGGTATTCCTATTTGGATGACTTCTACATTAAATCAAGAAACTAGAGCTGGAAGGCCAGGATTAAGCGGACGACAAATTCATGGCGAATTTATGACCGCATTAAAGAGTGGTAGACACCCATTTGAACCACTAATAACAGCAGCACGAGCTTCTGGAATGCCTGGAGAAGAAGCAAAAATATTATCAGCTTTTGATAATATGATGAATGACCTAAAGGGTCCAAGTGCAGATAAGATGTTTGTTGGCGGAACGGCAAACTCATTTGAAAATCATTTCACCAGAAAAGTATTGCCTAAATTTGGCAGAGGTTTCCAAGAACTGTTTATGTCTTATGGAACTGCGTATGGTGCACGAGGATCTAGATCAATGGTTGCACAAGGCAATGTTCATATAGACTCAAGCTCTGGAAAAGTATCTGGAATAAGTGGAAGAGGAAATCCTTTAGCTAGAGGAATTTCTTCTGGAATTTTGGGTTCATTTAGCGGAGCAGGATTTGGAGGAGCCAGAGCAAGACTATCTTCTGGTATGGCTAGCGCAGCATTAACAGTTCTTTCAAGAGGCAGAATAAGACGTAACAGCGGCGGCATGATTCCAGGATATAACATGGGCGGTATGGTTCAGAGATATAACGAAGGTGGAGAGGCAAGATCTAGAGGCACTGGAGGAATGGGATCGTTTATAGGCGGTATGGGTCTACAGATGGCTGGCGGTGCAGTTGGTGGGACTGCTGGGTCAGTAATGTCAAACCTTGGTATGGCTATGCAATTTATGCCAATGCTTGGAATGCTACCAAAATTAACAAATGGAACTAAAATATTTTCAACCGCTATAAGAGGTTTAGCTGGAGGAATAAAGGCAGCAGTAGTTGCTATGAGATCGTTTGCTATGGCAAACCCAATACTATTAGCTGGAACAGTTGCAGTTGCTGGATTGATTGCTGGATTTAAAGCTTGGCGTAAAGAGATTGCAGAAACTAGACGGGAACAAACAAATACTTTTGGAATAACAGATAAGGGTGCAAAAGAACTTGCTGTTAAGTATGTAACCCTAACTGATAGAGTTAAAGCGTTGAAGGAAGAACAAAAGCTTTTAGCAGACCAGGCTAGATCTGCTTATGAAAGCTATCAATCATCTGGTGTCAGTGGACTTAGTTTAACAATTAAAGAATTAAAAGAATTGAAACAACGTGTTAAGACAGATATGCCAGAGATACTCGGCACATTTAATAGCATTGATTCTAGTAAGGTAAATGAATTAGCGTCTAACCTAAAGGCTCAAATGGTTGCAAGCGGAAGAAGCGTTGAAGATGCAACAAATCTTATTTATGCTTTGATAGAGTCATCTAATAAGGCTGGTCAGGGTGTTAGAGCAATAACAGACTCTATATTTACAAAGATAACAGATCAAGGTTCTGCGGCAAGCTTTATTATGAAAAACTTTGCAAAGAGTGTTGATGACATATACACAATAGATCCAGGCGCATTTGCTTCTAACGTTGATACCGTTATATCATCATTAGATTCTGCAGTTAAATCATTAATTGGAACTAAGGATGCTACTGGACAGACAATAGATGAAGCTATGGCAATTGCTATTCAAATGAAGAATATTGCTGACTCTGGAGTAAAGAATAAACAATTAGGCGCACAAGCGTTAGCTGTTCTAAAACAACAAAGACCAGAATTTGCATATATATTAAACTCAGCAGATACAGTAGGCGGAATGTATGCTAAGTGGAGATTGATGCTTGCAAATGTTAGAATTGATTTATCTAAGATATCTTCTGAACAGGCAGAGCTACTTGCTAAATTTACACAAGGATTAAATGACGCAGCTGATGCTGCATTAACATCAACAGATACTGCAAATAATCTAAGCGAAACTGCAACAGTTCTAGACGACCTTGCTAAAAAACAAGCAGCTGCAGCTAAAGCTGCAAAAAATGCTGCAGAAGGAAATGCGGGACTATCCAAAAAAGCAATCAAAGCTATTCAAGATGAAATAAAAGCTATTAGGGAAAGAGCAGAAGCTAAAAAACGTGCACTAAGAGAAACATTTGACAGAGAAAATGCTGAGCTAGAACTACAGCAAGCCAAGCTAGATTTACAATCAGCCGTTGCTCGTGGAGATAATGAGGCAGCCGCCGCTGCACAAATTAGAATTCAACAGATTCAAAAAGAAGCAAGCCTAAAGGCGGCTGAAGCAAAAATTGATGCCAATGCTAAAAAAGAAGAAGATAAGTTGCAAGCAAAGCTAGATAAAGATGCTGCATTAAAAGATGCTCAAGGAACAACTGCTACAACTAAGGGTAAGACTGCAGATAATATTGGAGCTCAAATAGCAACAATTAAAAAGCTTGGAGACCAACTTGGAGACATAGGTGTTCTAAGAGCACAGGCAGAGGCTATGTCAAAGGTAGACAAAAAGGCTGGAGATGCAATGATGGAAGAGGTAAAGCAAAAGTTCTTTGTCTGGTTAAAAGATTTGGGATCTGCTGCAAAAGATTCTGCCTCTGTAAGAAAAGCATTTGAAGATTATCTATTAAAAGATTCTAAGGGAAATATTACATCTGAAACAAAAGCTGCAAATACAGCATTTACTTTAAAGAGGGGTGGCGGAACAATTTCAGAAGGCGGAGCATGGACTGAATTAGGACAGCTATCTGCTCAGTTTACTACTTTTGCAAGAGATATTACTGGTGGAAAGACGCTAGCCGATGTTTATAATATTTTAAAGACTGGAACAACAGGAAAGCCTGGACAAAAAAATATTGAAGTTGAGGCAAAAGATTTAAATTCATTAATGACAAAACTTGGAAAGCCAAATGCACAAAAATTTAAAACAAGCGGTGCTGGTAGGGGCGACCTAGAAGATCAAATACGCAGAGACATTATTATGCAGTATGGCCTAAAAGAAAACGACACGTTTGAATTTTTGGGAATTAAATACAGGGTTACTGGAAGCGGTATGCTTGACTCAGGTGCTTCACGAGTTACTCCGAGAAAGGCTATGGGCGGATATGTAAAACGTGCAGCAAACGGAGTTACTGGAATGATGGGTTCACAGCCATACCTTGTAGGAGAGCGTGGGCCAGAATTATTTGTTCCTTCATCTGGCGGACAGATTATTCCAAACAGCATCTTGGGCGCAAGCTATAATATTCCAAGCGGAACAATTAGTGGTGTATCTGGATTTGGAAACTCTTCAAGCAGCAATATTGTATATAATATTGATATTGATCTAAACGGGACAAACGTCACTGCAGATGATATAATGAGAAGGTTCAAGGCGGAGTTAGCCTTAGTTAACGCTAAAGAGGGAAGAAGTAGAAGTTTTGGAGGTAATTACTAATGCCTATGTTTTTGCCTAGAGGCTCTATACTTTATATTGAGGCTAAGGATCTTTTAGCCACGCCAGCTGGCACAACAAAAATTTGGAATAAAATAACTGAGCATAATAGAAGCGCTTTAGAGCTTTCTACAGAAAGAATTGAAAAGGTTGTTAGAACATCTAATGGGACATTAAGAAAAACCCATATAGCAGATAAAAGAAAATTTCAGCTTTCTTGGGATATGCTGCCATCTTACAGGACATTAACCGTAGACGGTGGATGGGGAGCAGAAGACCTTAGATCCTTCTATTACAGCGACGAAGGCAAGCAAAGCTTTAACATAAGGGTTAACCTGGCTAAAACAGGCTTAGATCAGTCTACAACGGGCTATGAGGCCTATACAGTGGTTATCTCATCATGTAATTTTACGGTTGTTAAAAGAGGTTTACAGCCACATTGGAATGTGTCTCTATCACTGGATGAGGTCTAATGTACCCTTTAACGATCACAGCTAAAAATACCCTAGAGCAAAATATATCTGTATCTATGGGCTCATCTCTTAGATTTGAATATAATATGAACTCAATGATTGATAATATAACTGTATCTGGGGCGGATATTATAAAGACAGACTCATCTGGTCAGCCATATACTCCATTTAAAAAACTATTTCCAGTAGATTCTATTATTAAACCATTTAGACCACAGGGAGCTGGCTTAAAGTATGCTATATCTGGAGATGCAACATATGGAACATATAGAAATCCAAGATCAACCACCTACCCATTGGACTATAGGACTTATTACCCTGGTGTAGACACTACATATAAATACTATTTGTCAGGAATAGGATCTGGCGTAAACGTAACAATAACATATCCTAAAACAATTTTAACTAATAAGATTGTTGCTAGATTTGAATTAGCTCACTCCACTCCAGGCACATGGATAATATTTGGTAATGGCGCACAGTTGGCTACTGGTACAAGTTCTGATATAGTTCCTTTTACAACAGGCGGAGATAAAAATTATAATGCTGGTACAGTAACTATATATTATAATGGAACATCATGGAGCACTACAGAGCCTTCTACACCAGCCACACCAGTAAGTCTTACAAGTGTAAAAATAACTTCATCTGGAGTTAGTGGTAAATATGTAGGCTTAATTGAATTGTCTCCTAAATGGGTTGTAGATCCAACAGAGCACTTAGTATCATTTGATATATCTAAAGAGTCGTCAACAAGTTCTGAGGATCTTATGCCAGTAGGAAAAATTTCTGCTAATTCTTTAGGAGTAAGCCTTATATCATATGAATCAACTAGAAAGATTGTTAGTTACGATAAAACATTTACATTAGATCCATCAAAGATTTATTTATATAAGCAAATGGAAATAAAACCATTTATAAAGCTTTATAATTCTGGCGGAACATTAAGTGATTCAAGAGGAGCATATGACAGTATACTTCAAGGAGTTTTTTATGCTGACACATGGTCATTCTCAGAGCACGGAGATATTTCATTAACAGCATTAGACGGCGCAAAGATTTTGCAAGAAACAATGGCACCCCCACTTCTTTGCGAAAATTATTCTACTGCTGCTATTATTAGAAGGCTTTTAGATTCTGTTGGGTTTACAAATTATAATATTAATGTAAAAACAACTGATGATTCTATTATGACTCCAAGATACTGGTGGAGCGATAATACTAAAACAGTATGGGACTGTCTACAAGAATTATGTCGTGACACCCAGATGACAGCAGTATTTTCATATAATAATGTGTTGCAATTCTATAGCAGAAATTGGATATTTGATTCTACACGATCAGCAAACTGGTCTTTCAGAAGCGAAAGTTCTGGTTCCGATTTGTCTAATATACTAACATTTAATAAGAACGATCTTCCATCTGCTAACCAAGTAAAAGTATTTTGGAATAACGTATCAACATCAAATTATGTCCAAGGTGCTCAGGATATATGGAAATCTGACCCGTACTTCTTGGGAGCTATGGCACTTAATAATGATCTTCCAGCATCAGTCGGCGCAGGTGGATATATGAATCTTTCTCCTTCAGTTGTAAATCCAGACGAATTAGGAATAACGCTATACAATTATTCAGGATATTTAGTAATTAATTCTGAAATTATTGAATATGATGCTGTTCAGTTTGAGTACACGGATTTGAATGGGACAAAACAATTTGTTGATCTTACAAGTAAAACAGACAACAATAAGTATCTTGGTCTAGCTATGCAAGGTGGCGCACTCGCTCCAAGCGGTAAGTACAGAATTAAGACTAGAGGTGCTTTAAATACTAAAGTAGAAAATCATTATGCATCTGCTCAAAATATAATTGATTCTTGGAGTGGATATGAGGTGACCTGGGCATGAGATATTATGAATGGTATATGATTGATGGAGAGTCTTATAATCCACCAACAGCTCCAGTTCCAGCTGATTTCAATATTCCTTGGATTACAGTTGAAACTACATCAGTAAGTTCAATAACAATTAAAGTTGGTCCTTCAGCAGTAACACCAGGAAGTTATGGCGGATCTATTGCTGGAACAAGTTCATTTAATGATCCAGATTTTATAGTTAACTCTGCGACAATGCCATATACAATGTCTGGATTTACTCCTGGAGCAACATACACATTAAGATTAAGAGCCTGGGCAGACGTAAACCAAACAGGTGTTTATGGTGAATATATTTATCAATCTTTTACAATGCCAAAGCTTTCAAATATTGGTAGCGTATCGTCTACCACTAGCTCAACCGTTACTCCTCCAACTACGACTGCCGCAACAGATGCCTTAAATACATCACAGCTTGGAAAAATTTTAGCATACGAATACGCAGTTCTTTTGGCACAAGCAGGTCTAGCAAATGCGCTAGACGGAGACACAGACTCTGCTGCAACAATGTCTGCTCTTCCTACTGGGTCATCATATGCTGTTTCTGGAAACAGAGAAGTAAATAGATCTGTATTTATTTTAGATAACAAGTATAAAAATAGAGAAAAATATTCATTGGTTACTAAGAATACTGGCATATCAACATCATATAAAAAGTATGCTTTTGGCGCAGGAATGTTTTTCCCAAGTGTGACAATAAATCCATTATCTGGCGGAGGAATAGGTTTCTTTACTAATTCAAATGGAAGCACAGGATACTTTATTGAAATTCAAACTGATTCAAGTAATAAAGATACTAAGGATAAGTCTATAAAAATATATAAGGTTGTTAATGGCCAGAAAAAGATTCTTCCAGATAGCCAAGATGGTGATAGTGGAAAAATGTATGGCGGAGTTATTCATGCAACTCAATATAAATTAGATGTAAATGTTGAAGTTACTTCTGTGGCTACCGTTATTGATGTATATATTAATAATTTCAAAATCAGTGCGGCAGATACTGAGCTTCCTGGGGCAACAAGCCCAATGGAAAAGCTAATCGATCCAACACCAAATTTTGCAATGTTCTCAGCATTAAATAAAACTAACTTTGATTATGTTTATGCGATTCCTTTAGAAAGCGGTCAGACTAATAATGGAATTGATAGAAGCTTATATAGTGGTCAGTACGCTTCATCTACAATAAACTTTTTATATGGAGAAAAAATTGCTTCTAACTTTAATGCTCCAACATCTAAGGTTGGGTGGTTAGAAGAATTTGGAACTGTTGCCAGAGAACTAAGAAAGGTAAAAGTTAATTTTGCACTACCAGCAGCACTACCATTGTATGCCAGCGTTGGAGTAAATAGATATGCAACAGTATTGGGCTCAAGATTTAGCAATCACGGTGCAGAAATTTATGTATTAAATAATGCAGGAACATTCCTTCCTCTACAAGCAGAAGCACATAACTTCTTTGTAGAAGGAACATATGTTTCAGAAAATGGACAGCATGAATACACAGAAACAACAACAAATGAGTACACTATGCTTGAACCAGCAACATTCCAGTCTACTTGGATTCAGTCTGAAGCAGATGCAAAATCTTTATTTACATGGATAAAGAATCAATGGTCAAAGCAGCAGCAGTCTATTAACATGGATATATTTGGAAATCCAGCAATTGAGGTTGGAGATATTATCACTGTTAATTATCCAAAGAATAATTTAGACGGGACACAGAAATTTTTAGTAACAAACGTAAATACTCAATTTGAAGAGGGGGTATCTACATCCATTACAGCTAGATCAATTTATAGTTGACCAAATGGTATAATAAAAATATGAGAGATAAGATAAGAATATCCAAAACTGGTGTAACGTCTAGTGGTAGAATTGCCCTATATACAAACTCTCCAGAAGCTACAGATATGGACCCGTCCCTTGTCAGCTATATTCAAGGAAACTCTTTATCTCCATTATATTTAAGTACAGCAGACTCTGACACAGAAGATATTTCTGGAGACGATGAATTTATTGTTGAATCATCTGAGTCTACTGAATCTTCTGAAGCATCAGAAGAAGCATCAAGTAGCGCAAGAATTAGAGGGGTTCCTTCTTTATCAGACATATCTATTGTTTCAAATACAGTAGTATACGATGCGGCTGGAAATCCAAGCGTAACGCTAGTATTTAAAATTAAAAATTCTAGTGGAGAAACACTAAAAGGAATGAATGCGAGAGTGGAGTTAGTATGATAACCAAATTTGGAAAAAGATTTTTAACAAATTATTTAGCTGGCAATGCAGATTTTTCTAAAAAGGAAATAGCGCTTGGCATAGGTAATACTGCTCCAAATTCTAAGGGAAATGATACTAGACTAGAGTTTGAGTTTTATAGATTGCCAGCAACATTAAGTAGTATAGATATTCAACAAACTGGAACAGACATAGACGGGGATCCTGTATTTTCATATAAGGCAGTTTATCAAGCAACGCTACCACAAGATGTTGCAGGTGTAGCAACAGAAATTGCATTATACCCAGGATCTAGATCCTCTAAGAATAACTTTGACGATAGGGCTATAAGCTTATTTGAAAATAATACATTATGGACAGACTCAGTTGGGGCTAATCCAGGTATTCAGATTAATACGGATTTATTTACATCAAAAATTGGTGAGAATATGGTTTATATGCAGGCACCATCTTCAACATCTAAAGAATATAAACTATCTTTAAATCAACTAGACCTATCTGGATATAGCATAAATGATAGTTTAGCTATTGCATATAAAAAAGATGATAATAATGTATCAAAGATTAGGGTAAAGTTTTATAGTTCTTCTACACAGTATTGTTATGCTGATTTTACTCCAGCATCTGGTACTGGAGATAAGATACAATCAATTAGTCTATCCTCATTATTTTCAAATACATCTGCTACCCCACCAGATTTTGCAAGCATTATAAATTTAGGAATTGAGATTACAGCAGGAGCAGGTGGAAATACTAAGGTTTACTTTGATGGACTAAGAATTAATGACGAGGATACCTTTGATCCAACATACGGAATGATAAGCAGATCAGTTTTGACTGGAGGGGACATTATTTATAAAACCTCTGGCAGACAGGTAGATATAGAATATAAGTTGCAGTTAGGATTCTAATGGCAGATACACCACCAAAAGACTTACAAACTACTCCGCAGCCTGATACGGATAAAAACTATTTTAACTTCAAGGCTACTGGTTTAAAGATTGATAAGTCGTATGCTATTAAGTTTCAGTGGGTATATGAAGATGGTGAGTTAAGCGATTGGTCTCCTGGATATTTTGTTAATACAGCCACAGAACAAGTTCCTGGAGCCGTAACAGCAACAGTACCATCAACTGCAATAGGTAACATTCCAGTTACTCTTTCTGCATTTCCACCAAATACTAAGCGTGTTGATATATATATTATTGGCGGAGTATATGGAACTGGAAAGGTTGCCGATAGCTTTTTTGGAGCTGGAACAAAAAATATTTCAGTTGCAGCAGGAGTATATCAAGTAAGTTTAATAGCAGTAACTCCTTCTGGTATAAACGGAGACCCGACAAATACTTTTACTATTACAATTACAAATATTGTAACCGAAGACACAGTTGCACCAGATCCAATTTCTGCTGGAGTTGTGTCTGGAGGCGTCCATCCACAAGATTCAAGCGGACAACTTGGATATTTAAATATAGCATTAACCAATTCTACAATACCATCAGATTTTGCTGGGTATATAGTTAAGATTGTTGGCGGAACAAATACCTGGACTCAAACATTTAATAGCACAACAGCATTGTCTAATTTGTATATAACTGGCGGCCTATTCGTAGGTCAATCATACACGCTGTCAGTTGCAACAACTGATGGAAAGAATATTTCTAATTATGTAAATTGCACTCCAGCACCCTATACAATTACAGATACCAGATCTAACTCTAGTACAGTAACTGGGTCTTTATCATTTTCTGCAACAGACTCTATTCTTACAGTTTCATGGACGGCTTCAACAGACCCATATGTTGATTCCTATCGAGTTCAAATAACATCTAACGCAGATACTAACTTTTTATCTCCATTGCAAACAGTCGAAAGTAAGGGCACAACAGCTACATTTGGCGGATTAGATTCAAATACAACATATAGAATAAGAGTTACAACTAGATATAGTGGTGCAGCTGGAGCGCTTAGCACAACTCATACAACTGGAACATTTACATTAGATTCATCTGGAGCCATAAGCGATGGAGTTGCTCCAACTACAAATCCAGCTTTAACATCCAGCATGGTTAAGTCGTTATTTGGGGCATTTGCAATTACATTTCCAGAAGTTACAAACTCTGATGCAGTTACATATGAAGTATTTATTAAGCCAGATAATGCTACTGGAATTGTTCATCCAGACTATAAGGTTTTAGAAATAGGCGGCACATTTGCAGTAGTTAAAACATTAGCTAATAAAACCACCGCTCTTACATATGGTGCAGACTATTATATTGCTATACGTGCTAAAGACAATGATGGGGTTTCTACTGGAACAGTAACAGCAGTTGGACCAGTTAAAACACTTCAAGTAACTAATGATGATTTGGCAGCAAATTCAGTATACGCAAATAATATATTTGCTGGACAGATTGATGCTACAAAACTTACTTCAGATGTAGTTCTAGCAGAACAAAAAATTACAGTTGGTTCTAATACAGCTCTTGATAGAATACGTCTTGATGCAACAAATGCAGTAATTAGTGGATCTGCAGTTAGTTCAAGAATATATATAGGCGGTGGAAATTATTATGATACTGCTAGCCCATTCTATGCAGACAACTTAGGAAGACTAAGCATTGGTCAGGCTCTTAAATTTGAAAATAACGAATTAACAATAAATGGAAAAGGAACATTTACTGGAACTGTTACTGCTGGATCTGGACTAAATGTTGTAAAGGTTGGAAACGATGTTAATTCAACCAACGATGGTATTTATATTGGAGCAACTGGCGATTATATTTATACAGACGGAACTCTTAGGCTTGGAAATGGCGGAATTACATATTCAAGCGGAGTGTTAAGTATAGCTGGTAATATTACTGCAAATGCCATAGCTGCTGGTACAAGCATTAGTGGAGCAACAGGAACATTTACTGGAAGTATCACAGGGTCAAGTGGAACATTTGGCTCAATTACATTAAACTCATCAGGAATAACTTCAACTGATTTTAGTGTGACTTCTACTGGTATATTAACTGCAAATGCTGGAACCATTGGTGGGTGGACAATAAATTCTACTCAGTTAAGAAGTAGCGGAACAAATTATATTTCATTGAACCCAATTACACCTAAAATAGCTTTAGTTCAAAGTGGAGTTGAAAAAATTACAATTGATCCAGTAGAAGGAATTAAAGATTCTATTGGAAACTTTACATTAACTCCAGGTGGCACTCTTACTGTAAAGGGTGCAATTACATCTGGTTCTACAATTACTGGTGCAGATATTACAATGACTGGATCTGTTAATGGATATGGTGTTAGCACTACAAAACTTTTATTTCAAGCATCTAATTATGCTGTTAGCGCTGGTAGTTCTTCATATACATATAGCGGAACATATGGATATTATGATAACGAAGGCGATTGGATAGATGTAAGTTCTCCTCAAACGATTACAAATAACGATATTAGATTCACTGATGCTACATACGGAGGATCAGTTCCATATAGTACAAATTATTACTACGGAGAGTTGTGGCTTGGATCTGGAAGCAATAGTGCTGGTTCTGTTGATCTATGGGCTAATCATCCTTCTGGATATATTGGAATAAGTTTAGTAGCAAACTCAACGTCTAAAAATATTTATGTTTATGGAGACTCTACTGCTGGATTTACAACATTGCATAGAAGCAGTACAGCAGATTCAAGTAAAGAGTCTCCAGCATTCCTTCAGGTAGATTCTTCTGGTAGAATGAGCAGAGGAAGAGCTGTAATTACTGGTGGCTCTTCTAGTCCAAGCAATACGTTGGGACTAACTGGAGATCTTTACTTCTCGACTGCGACGTGATATAAATGCCAAAAACATTTCTTAAAAAAAGTGCTGGATGGGCTGAAATTAAGTCTATCTTTGTTAAAAAAAGTACTGGGTGGGCAGAAGTAAAAAATGTATTTTTGAAAAAAAGTACTGGCTGGGTAAAAGTATTTACAAAAGCATCTTTGCCAGATACAGTAACTGCTCCATCTATAAGAACAACAAATACCTCTGGTGTTGGAGATCAATATGACGGCCCATTAGCTGTAAGCCCAATATTTTTAAACGAGAACCTATTTGGTAAAGACGGAGTTTACACAAACTTTACTTCTAAATTTGGAAGAAAGTTTACATCTGCAACTTCAGCGTCAGCTTTACCATCAGAAAGGTCTACAGTTGTTACTGGAGACTTGTTTACTTCAGGTGGTGGAGTGACTACAGCAGATAGAACGGCTGTGGACGAAAAATATTTATTTTATGAATTAACAGTACAAAATGGATCTGCAGCAAATGAAATTTATCCAATATCTCAAGCTATTAAGATGATTAAAAACTACCCTGCAACAAATTCATTTGGTTGGTCAGAGGCAGAAGAAGTTGGAACACAATTAAATTTTAATTATAATTTAGAAAATTTTTATTACAATAGTGTAGAGGCATCTTCATCATATATAAGATGGTGGAGGTCAACTACATTTAATCCTGGTGGAACTTTATTAAAGCAAGAGACCATTGCTGCTACAACTACTGGAACCCCATCATCTACATCTAGAACTGGCACAAGCTCTTATACCCCAACATCATCTGACATAGGCTACTATATTGTTGCAGAAATTATTGCAGTAAGTTCTCATACAAGACATTATGGGTATACAGATAATTATTCATTAGGATCTTTTCCAACTGATGGAGTAATTGGATCAGCCCTTAGTTTTTCTAATATACAGGTAAAAGATTATTATGATAATAAAGGTTTAGACAATAGAGATAGATGGCCCACAGGAACTTTAAACCAATATACTGGAGTTCTTAATGGATATGATGCTAACACTGTATTAAGAATTAGATATAGAGTTTATAATTTTGATACAGCTAGATATTATAAACCATCTACTGGAGCAATTCAGGCTGATACTACAGCAGGTGCATCCGCAGCATGGGACTCCTATACTAGTGATGGATCTTCTGGTAGCTATATAAGTAATATTTCTGTGAATGGTACAACAGCAACATTCTCAGACTACTTTGATTTAAGAGATGATTTTTTTAATGGCGGTGGATCTGGTCCAACTTGGTGGTTAGAAATAGAACTAAGCGCAGTAAGAGGTGGGCCAAGAGTTTATTATATAAACCCTTATGAAACATACTATATATCAAAAAGAATTGATCCAACTATATCTGCAAGTCCCACAACTGTAGCACTTAATACAGACACTACAATATCTGGAACATTTGCTGGTTTCCCAGCAACCCCTTCTACAAATGCGTATCCAAGACAGTATAGAATTAATTTTGGAGACGGAAACTATAGTGCTTGGCTTCCTGTGGGAGAATATGCTTATGGAACATTGAATCCGACATATAGTTTAACTAAACAATATTCAACAGCTGGCACATATACAGCAACTATAGAAACTATCCCATTTGGAACAAGGTCATCGGTTTCAATAACTGCGGCATCATTTAAAACTGCACCAACAATTACATCCGTTACTGCAGGACTTCAGGGTGGACCAGTTACCGCTAATTATACTGGTGGATCTGGACCATTTTATCAAATATACTGGACAACAGCCAGCTCATTATCTCCAACTGCACAATATACTCCAGATGCCTCTGGATCATCTGCTACTTCATTAACAGATAATACTGGACCCGATAATACATTGACTAATTATATGTATGTTAGATCTGTGCAAACTGCAGGAGAGACTAGCGTAGGTCCTTCAAATTTAGCAAGCGCTTGGAGTGCTGGATATCCATTTACTATGACTTCAAATGCTGTTACTCAAAATAGTGCACCAACAGCAAGAGCTACAAGTAATAATTCAAGCTCAACAGTTAAGTATTTAGACAGTATTACATGGTCAGGTGGAACTTATAATAATGCTTCTACAATTACTTCAGTACTTTTATATAGTACTAATACTGCTAATTTATCTTCTCCAGGTGGAGATACAAATACAAGTTTTAGAACAGCAAACCCCTACACACTTGCAGCAAACGATCCGTTTGGAACACCATATGTATTTGCAGTTAGAGACAAAGTTGTTGGAATAAATGGATCAACTTATTATTTTTATAGTAATCAGATTACATCTGCATTAGCAGATGCGGTTTCTTTTTCATATGGTGCCGCAACATCATCAGCTGGAGGGTGGAGTGCATCAATAAATAGTGGAACTCAAACAGGAGCTACATACTCATATGTATCTGCAAGCGTTGGTTCAGGAACTGTAAATTCATCAACTGGTGACGTTAGTGCTTCAGGATTAACTTCAGGTCAATCTTCTAACATTACTGTTAAAAAAGCTGTAACTGGATATAATGACGCAACGGCAATAGCTAGTGGAACAGCTCTTACGGTTACAACGTATACACTTACTTATTCTGCAAACGGGGGTTCAACTACCCCATCATCTCAAACTGGAGCACAGGGAGATACGATTACCTTGGCATCTGGTGCTGGAACAAGATCTGGATTCTCGTTTGGTGGATGGAGTATTGGTGGAGTTACGTATTCTGGAGGAGGCTCGTACACATTCGGAGCATCAAATGTAACTGCTACAGCAGTATGGAATGCGGTATTTATAACCCCAGTATTTAATGGAACATATCCAAAATGGAATACATCTGCGCCTTCAAACTTCCAAAGAATTACAACTGGAACAGCAAACTTTAAATGGGGTTGGGGAAATGGAACATTTAGCTTCTCTGGAAGCGTAGGAGCCTCTAAGGGATGGAACTTCCATATAGGCTCAACTCAGCTTTCTGCTGGAACAGCAAGAACATATACAAATTATATTGGATACACCACTACTAACGATACATATACAACAGTAAATGGAGTTTCTTATCCTAACTTAATTTCATCATTAAGAGGAGATGTGACCTATTCAGCTTCTGCAAGATATGGTAGTATACAGGCATACCAATTTGGTACAGACGGAAATGAATATAATGGATCATGGACTGCAGGAATATAAAAAGGAGAAAAAATGGATACAGCACTAACCAATGAAAATAAGCTATTTATCATAGAACAAAAGATAGCATTTTTAAATGAAGCTATTTATAACTATGATTTAGAGCTTGAGATGTTTGCGGCAGAAACTGGGGTAGACCCAGATAGAGAGCCAGTTGTTCAGATGAGAACCTATAAGGCCAATGCCTTGGCTAAAATGGCGGTTCTTGAACAAAAACGTACTGAGCTATTGTCAAATAGCTAACATTTTGCTATAATGTGAAAGGAGGACAAAATGACAACAAGTTTAACTAATGAGGATAAGCTGAATATAGTAAATCAGCATATCAAGTCTATAGATTATATTATTTATGGACATGAGCTAGATCTAATTCAGGCTAATGCAGGTTCTTCACCAGATGCAGGACAAATTTCTGCCATCAATACAAGAATTGCTGATGCGAATGCTAAAAAAGCAGCACTGGTTACTGAAAAAGATTCATTAACCCCAACAGAGTAGGATAAAAAATGGCAGAAAAAGCAGAATTAATTATTACCGCCCTACAACAGCGTATAGGAGAAATTGTTTCTAATTATGAAACTCAAATTGCAATACTTAGGGCAGAGATTACTAAGCTTATGGAAGAAAAGGATGCTAAGGTTGAGGCTGTTAAAGAATACGAAAGCCACCTTAACGATCTCTCAGCCAACTAATTTTCCATCTGGTATCGCTGTTAAAACAGATAAAGATACATATTGGATTAAAGATGGTAAGAGGTATAGGTTAATTTCTGATAGGGCCTCAGCATCTTGGTCGTTTACAACAGTAAATGCGACTGAGGCGGCTTTAACAGGATTTAAAGTAGCTGGCAAATTAGGGTTTAGAGACGGAGCCTTGATCAAGAACATAGCAGATGGTAGAATATATCTAGTATCACAAAATAAACTAAGACACATTGTGGACCCAGATTCATTTACCAAATATGGATTAGACAGATCTAAGGTCATAGAAGTATCTGAGGCAGAAGTCTCAGCACACGATTTAGGAGAAAAACTATAATGGCATTTGTTGACGGAGAACCGTTAGACGCATCAAAGTTAGGCGACCTTGAATTAAAGGTAAACAACCTTGCTGCAAGGATTCCTCAAATTGGATCTTCAAGTACTAATATTAGTATTACTGGTATTCAAAATACTACTACTTCTCAAGCACAAACAACTGTTCAGCCACATATTCAAGCACAATCACTCAAAGAGTGGACGCTTGTTCCAGGGCAAATAAATAAAATGGATGTTAAGTTTCCAAGCGCTTTTCCTAAAACTCCAGTTGTTATTTTAACTACAAGAATGGCTCCAACTTCAAAAGTATGGCACCCAGAAGTAAATGTTGCTACAGGAACAACAACTTCTACTGGATTTACAGCTGTATGCTATATGCCTACAAGCACTACACAGCATAAAGTTTATTTAAATTATTTAGCAATAGCCTATTGACAGGCTGTCAATATATGCTACAATTTCTTTAACATCTAAGTCACGACTCCGTGACTTTTTTTACGCAAGGAAAATTAATGTCAAACGATTTGAAATGGATGCTATCGTCCGATCAGCAATTCCCGTATCAGGATGATAAGGCCATTGAACTATGGTTTAAGGTCATGAAGTGGTTTAAGCCAGATGTTGTGGACTACCTTGGTGATACAGATGACCAAGCTTGTTATAGCAAGTATACAGAAGGTCGCTCAGCAGAGTTTATGAACCTTCATAAGACAGACAGCAAAGATTTAATTGTGCCTATGATGCGTCACGAAGCAAAGGGTGCAAGAGATTTTTATACAAAGACTCGTGACATGCTTCCCGATGCCCAACTATTTTCAGCTCTTGGAAATCATGATGTTCGTATTTTTAATTATGTTGACGCAAAGCTTCCAGATTATATTAATGAAGTAACACCAGAGGCACTATGGTCATTGGATTCATTGGGATATGAATATATTTATTATAACGAATTGCCAAAGCGTCGTTTTGGAGATATTCACGTCCACCATGGATTATCAATTGCAGCAACAGGTTCTGCAAGAAAAGACATGGAAGATATGCAGATTTCTTTAATTAGAGGACACTCTCATAGAATTGCTTCACATATGGTAACATATGAGCTTAGAAATAATGGTGAGGGAGAAACTCTGCGTGGCTACGAAATTGGACATATGTGTGATGAGAAGAGTGACGGAATGAAATATACTCAGCATCATGATTGGCAGAAGGGCTTTGCCGTAGCACATATTGTTAATGATTATCCGCATATTCAGATGATTCATATTTCTCCAGACTACACATGCGTTGTTGATGGGAAGTTGTTCTCCGTATGATGAAATGTCAAAGATGTAACGGCAGAGTGTTTATTGATAGAGTATTCTCTCAAAAATTACACACAGAATTGTTCTGCATCCTATGCGGTAAGCGTTGGATGATCAATAAAGAAACGAATGCATTCGGAAGATGGTTAGAAAAAACAGATCGAGAACACGCAAAAAGCTCTTCTATTTCTTCCTAAATGGAAAGATCCACAAGGTTCTTAAATCATCTAGGGCAAAAGACGAGGTAATTGCTTGGTGCTATCCAGATAAAAAACGTGTAATGTATTCTTATTCTCAGATTGAAAAAAATATGGAGAAGGCATACAGTATTATCGAGACTGGCAAAATACTGAATAGACATAGGGTAACAATAGAAGAATATATTCTTCAAGGTAAAATAAAAAAGCCGCAAAAGGTTTATCCTATTAGTAATCCAGATAGCACATGGTCTAGATATATGTTGAGCGAATCGGACATATTGGACATTCATCAATTTATTTTAGATGCTGGACATGTTAGAGATCTTCCATCACGCTCAGAATTACAGGCTCTTCTCAAACACAATTTAATATTGTATACTAAGACAGAAGAAGGCAAGTTTGTACCTGTGTGGAAGGCGGAGTAATGAGCAGGATTATTAAATGCATTGTTTGTGGTAAAGAGTGGGAACTACGTTGGGGCATATTTGCTCACGATAGTTTGTCTAGACATATGAAGGAGCACAAATGACAACGAGGGTTAAAGTCGATTTGTCTTTTACACGTAATCTAGGAAACTATGAAAGCATCAAGATAGGTGTTGGAGTAGAAGATGATCTTCGTGCTGGCGAGACAGTAAATGTTGCTACAGAAAGAGTTTATAAGTTTGTAGAAGAAAAGCTTATTGAAAAGACTCGTGAAGTAGAAGAGGAACTAAAGCGTGGCAAATGAGAAAGAGCCGTATGTTTTAATTGGCCTATATGAATCATTATATAAAGAGCGTTATAACAAGAAGCCACGGATCAATAAGTTTCGTGAGAAATGGGCTATGCAAGATGTTATCGATAGTGTGGGATTTGAACGTGCAAAAGAATTATTGATTTACTATTTTAAAACCAGTAAGTCAGGACACCCACTTAATTTCTTTTTCTATAACTTTGATAAGATTGATTATCTAAAAGTAGAGATTGAGAAAGATATTATTAACCGTCGTACTCTCAGGGAGGCGACTAAGAAGATGGTTGAAGGCGGAGCAGAATGAATACAGAGGCAGAACTAATCTCTGCAGTATGCAAGAACAAAGATATAAGCACCCTGCTTGCTGATAACGTAGATGATATTTTTACATCACACAGAGATATCTGGGATGGCTTAAAGTCATACTATTATAAGTTTAGGTCGGTACCTGAAGTAGGTGTTCTACAGGACAAGTTTAGAGATTTTGATCCTGTAGAAACATCTGCAGAAACTGGATACTACCTAGAGCAGATGAAGTCTGAATTTCTTGGCAACAAGATTAAGACTGTATTATTGAATTCTGGAACAGCTCTTAAAGAGAATGCTCCAGCAAGAGTTCTGCAACAAATGCAAATGCAGTTAGCAGGACTAAGTAAGTTTACCAATAACGTAAGAGACTTGGATATCACAGATATTCAGGCAGCAACAGACCACTATCTATCTGTTAGAGACCGCTCATTGGCCATGGGTGGTTCTCCAGGAATTCCTACAGGGTTTAAGGCAATTGATGCTGCATACCCTACTGGAATGGCTCCTGGGCATCTCATGGTTGTTATTGGTTGGCCAGGACGTGGTAAAACATGGATGACCTCATACTTGGCTTGTAAGGCTTGGGAACAAGGCTTTAAGCCAATGATTATCTCTTTGGAAATGTCTCCAGAGAATATGCGTGACCGTATTTATACGATGCTTGGATCTGGTATGTTTAGAGCAAGTCAAC
>JACCDX011546049.1_pt1 | contig 23197 bp, 19 predicted proteins | sample 7449681 | NCBI WGS metagenome assembly JACCDX01 (sample SAMN15323450, study PRJNA562643) | freshwater metagenome | isolation source: river surface water | place: USA:Blue River Watershed | collected 2017-08-18
CATCGGTACCGGAATCGTCATTGAAGCGCGACAAGCCCTGCAAGCAGGACGGGCAGGAGGTCAGGATTTTTACCTCGCCCCGGAAACCATCGGCGCGCAGCTTGTCCGCGCCTTTGGTCATTTCGGCTTCTTTGCGAAAGCGAATCTGCGTCGAGACATCGGGCCGTGAAACAGCGAGCGTGCCGGACTCGCCGCAGCAGCGATCGTTCTTTTCAATCTTCTGCGCATCGGCTGTCGTAATCAGACTGTTAACCGTTTTGAGCGGATCCTGTTGTTTCATCGGGCTGTGGCAAGGGTCGTGATACATGTAGCGGGTACCGGTCACACCTTCGAGTTTCAGACCTTTTTCCAGCAGATATTCGTGAATATCGATGATGCGGCAGCCGGGGAAGATTTTGTCGAATTCATAGCCCTGCAGCTGGTCATAGCAGGTGCCGCACGACACAACCACTGTCTTGATATCGAGATAGTTGAGTGTGTTGGCCACGCGATGGAAGAGCACGCGATTGTCGGTGATGATTTTTTCGGCCTTATCAAAATCACCCGAGCCACGCTGCGGATAGCCGCAGCACAGATAACCGGGCGGCAGCACGGTTTGCACGCCGACGTGCCATAGCATCGCCTGCGTAGCCAGACCGACTTGCGAGAACAGGCGCTCGGAACCGCAGCCCGGGAAATAGAACACGGCTTCGGTATCGGCGCTGGTGGTTTTCGGGTCGCGAATGATGGGAACGAATTTGTCGTCCTCGATATCCAGCAAAGCGCGCGCGGCTTTCTTGGGCAGATTGCCGGGCATTTTCTTGTTCACGAAATGAATCACCTGCTCGCGCACCGGCGGCTTGCCGTGGGTGGACGGCGGCGCCTTGGTTTGCTTTTTAGCGAACTTCTTCAGCAAGTCATTCGCAAAGCGCTGCGCCTTGTAACCCCAGCCGATCATGATCTGGCGTGTGGCGTTGATGGTGGCCGGATCTTTCGCGTTCAGGAAAAACATGGATGCTGCAGTGCCGGGATTGAAAGACTTTTTGTCCATCTTGCGCAGCAGATTGCGCATGTTCATCGACACATCGCCAAAGTCGATGTCCACCGGGCAGGGTGTCAGGCATTTGTGGCAGACCGTGCAGTGATCGGCGACGTCTTCGAACTCTTCCCAGTGACGTATCGATATACCGCGCCGGGTCTGCTCTTCGTAGAGGAAAGCTTCGACCAGCAGGGAAGTGGCTAGGATCTTGTTGCGCGGCGAATAAAGCAAATTCGCGCGCGGCACGTGCGTCGCACACACAGGTTTGCATTTGCCGCAGCGCAGACAGTCCTTGACGCTGTTGGCGATTGCGCCGATGTCGCTTTGCTGCATGATCAGCGATTCATGGCCCATCAGCCCGAAGGACGGCGTGTAGGCATTGCGCAGGTCGGCGGGGAGATCGGGTGAGTTGAGCAGCTTGCCTTTGTTGAAGCGGCCCTCCGGATCAATACGCTGCTTGTAATCGCGGAATTCACCGATCTCGGCTTCAGTTAGAAATTCGAGCTTGGTGATGCCAATGCCGTGTTCGCCGGAGATCACGCCATTAAGCGACCGGGCCAGCGCCATGATTTCGACCACGGCCGCATGCGCGGTTTGCAGCATTTCATAATCATCGGAGTTCACCGGAAGATTGGTGTGCACATTGCCATCACCCGCATGCATATGCAACGCAACGAACACCCGTCCGCGCAAGACGCGCTGATGGATCGCACTACACTCTTCCAAAATGGGCTTGAATGCCGCACCACTGAAGATCTGGCGTAACTGGGCGCGCACTTCGGCTTTCCATGAAACGCGGATGCGGCGGTCCTGCAGCACGTCAAATACCCGCAGACCCGAAAGGTCACCTGACGCATCGATGTCTGCCAGTTGCCGAGCGAGGCCGAGTTCGATCAGTTCTTCGCGCGCGCTGTCAACCGTCGTATCGAGATGCGACAGCAGCCAGGACCAGCGTGCATGCACGGATTCCAAAAGGCTCAAGGCCTGCCCGACGCGATCTTCCAACAATTCGGCCGGGGGAATCTCGAGGCCCTCACCGTCTTCGCTCTTGCCCAGCTTCAGCTGGCCGCGTGCGAAATACGATGAGAGCTCCGCTACCAGTTTCAGCTTGTTGGTGATCGACAGGCGGATGTTAATGCGCTCAATGCCATCGGTGTACTCACCCATCCGGTCGAGCGGGATGACAACGTCTTCATTGATCTTGAAGGCATTGGTATGCCGCGCAATCGCTGCGGTGCGCGCGCGGTCCAGCCAGAATTTTTTACGGGCCTCAGGACTGACAGCGACGAAACCTTCACCCACCCGTGTGTTGGCGATGCGAACAACCTCGGAGGTAGCACGGGCTACCGCCTCCTCGTCATCACCGACGATGTCGCCGAACAGCGCCATTTTGGGCAGCACACCGCGCTTGGATTTGGTGGCGTAACCGACGGCGCGCAGATAGCGTTCATCGAGATGCTCAAGGCCGGCGAGTATCGCGCCACCTTTACGGGTTTCCGCATCGAGGTAGTTTTTGATTTCCACAATCGATGGAATCGCCTCGCGCGCCTGACCGAAAAATTCCAAGCAGACCGTGCGCGTGTGGGCAGGCATCTTGTGAAGTATCCAGCGCGCGGAAGTAATCAGGCCGTCGCAGCCTTCTTTCTGTACACCGGGCAGCCCGGCGAGAAATTTGTCGGTGACATCCTTGCCCAGACCCTCTTTGCGAAATTTGCGTCCGTCGATTTCGAGAATTTCAGTTTTGAAGGGAGAGCTGGATTTCTGACGCCCGCGTTCGGCAGGATGGGTCCAGTCGAGACGGAAACGCGCCAGCGCGACATCGTGAATCTTGCCGAGGTTGTGATCCAGGCGGGTGACTTCAAGCCAGTCGCCGTTCGGATCAACCATGCGCCAGCTGGCGAGATTGTCGAGCGCGGTACCCCACAACACGGCTTTCTTTCCACCGGCATTCATCGCGATATTGCCGCCGATGCAGGAGGCGTCCGCCGAGGTCGGATCGACGGCAAAAACGTAACCGGCTTTTTCTGCAGCGTCCGACACGCGCCGGGTGACCACACCCGCACCGGAAAAAATCGTCGCGCAAACGCGCGTGGCGCCGGGGAGTTGCTGGACAATCACTTCACCGAGCGCTTCAAGCTTTTCGGTGTTGATGACCGCCGACATTGGCGTCAGCGGTATCGCACCGCCGGTGTAACCGGTGCCACCCCCACGCGGGATGATGGTGAGACCCAGTTCGATGCAGGCTTTGACGAGACCGGCGATTTCTTCTTCGCTGTCGGGCGTCAGCACAACGAACGGATATTCAATGCGCCAGTCGGTGGCGTCTGTCACATGGGACACCCGCGAGAGACCATCAAAACGGATATTGTCTTTTTCAGTGTAACGACCCAGTACACGGAGGGCGCGGCGGCGTAATTCCTGCATCTGGCGAAACTCTGCAGCGAAATCACGAATCGCGTTTCTTGCCAGCTGAAGCAGCGTGGCGACATGGGCGCTGCGCGTTTGCGCCGCCGGGCTGTCTGACTCCTCCTTATCGGCGGTGCGTCGACGATCGATTTCTCCGAGCCGATGGTAAAGCGCCTCGACCAGCGCGTCGCGACGCTTGGGATTGTCGAGCAAATCATCCTGCAGATACGGGTTGCGGCGCACGACCCAGATATCGCCCAGCACTTCGTACAGCATGCGGGCAGAACGACCAGTCTGACGGGCGCTGCGCAATTCGGAGAGCAAGGCCCACGCGGGCTCACCCAGCAAACGGATGACGATTTCGCGATCGGAGAAGGAGGTGTAGTTGTACGGTATCTCACGCAGACGCGCCGGCAGGGTATGTTCCGGAGCATCGGTGAGCAGGGCTTGCATATGCGCTGGGGCGTTCATCTGAGGAAACAGGTGGCCTGAATCTAAAGACGCATTTTATCTCACTGCGATGCACAATGACCCCTGTAAGCCCTTGAAAGACTGTGGCTTTTCGGAGCGATTTGCCTCTCAGGCTCAGAACCAGGCCAGCATGTGGTGCCATATACCGTCGGGCACCAGCAACAGCAACGTGGTCGCTGTCAGATAGCGCAGAAATTTACCGATGGCCATGTAGGCCACGCTCTGCCAGAACGGCATTTTCAGCCAGCCAGCCAGTGCGCACAAGGGATCGCCGACCACCGGCAACCACGACAGCAGCAATGTCTTGGGACCAAATCGCTGCAGCCAGCCGAACCAACGCGACTCTCTCTCTTTTGCAAGGACATTTTTTGCGCCGTAACCCATGCCGTAACTGATCGCACCGCCGATCGCGTTGCCGGTAGTGGCAACGATGATGGCCGGCCAGAACAGTCCGGGATTCAATTTGACGACCGCAAACACGGCGGGCTCGGAACCCATGGGCATCAGGGTCGCTGAAACCAGACTGATGATGAACAGTGCCGGTAAAGTGAGTGCGGGGAGCGCAAGCGCTGCCAGCATGGGATTGATGACTGCGTCCATCGTGCGCTCAGAGAGAAAGGGGGGTCTATTATAATGAGGCCCTATGCGCACTGATTACCTCAAAAAAATTCTCACCTCACGGGTCTATGATCTGGCGATCGAAACACCGCTGGAACTGGCGCCCACGCTGTCTCAGCGTACCGGTAACCGGATTTATTTCAAGCGCGAGGATATGCAAAGCGTGTTCAGCTTCAAGCTGCGTGGCGCTTACAACAAGATGGCGCATTTGTCGCCGGCCCAACTGAAGCGCGGCGTGATTTGCGCGTCGGCCGGCAATCATGCGCAAGGCGTGGCGCTGTCGGCCAGCACGCTGGGCTGTCGCGCAGTGATCGTGATGCCGACCACCACACCTGCGGTGAAAATCGATGCGGTGCGCTCACGTGGCGGCGAAGTGGTGCTGCACGGCGACTCTTATTCAGACGCTTATCAGCACGCGCTGGCGCTGGAGAAAAAACACAAGCTGTGTTTCGTGCACCCATTTGATGATCCGGATGTGATCGCTGGTCAGGGCACGATAGGCATGGAAATCCTGCGCCAGCATCCCGGACCGATTCATGCGGTGTTTGTCGCCGTGGGCGGCGGCGGTCTGATCAGCGGCGTGGCCGCTTACATCAAAGCAGTACGGCCGGATGTAAAAGTGATCGGCGTGCAGACCACCGATTCGGATGCGATGACACGCTCACTGGCCTCAGGCCGCCGTGTACTGCTGCAGGAAGTCGGTTTATTCTCCGATGGCACTGCGGTCAAGCAGGTGGGCGAAGAAACCTTTCGTCTCGCGCGCGCGCACGTGGATGACATGATCCTGGTAGATACCGATGCGGTCTGTGCCGCAATCAAGGATGTGTTTACCGATACGCGCAGCATTCTGGAGCCGGCGGGTGCGCTGGCAGTGGCTGGTGCCAAAGCGTATGTCGATCGTTTCGTGCAAAGCAAAAAGCCTCTGCGAAATGAAACACTGGTTGCCATTGCCTGTGGCGCGAACATGAATTTTGACCGTTTGCGTTTCGTTGCTGAACGTGCGCAGGTGGGTGAAGCGCAGGAAGCGGTATTCGCGGTCACGATTCCGGAAGAACGCGGGAGTTTTCGCCGCTTTTGCCAGCTGATCGGACCGCGCGCGGTCACGGAATTCAACTACCGAATCAGTGATGAGAAAGAAGCGCATGTGTTTGTGGGTCTGCAGGTCGCGAACCGCGATGAGCCCGAGCGGATCTCGAAACAGTTTCGCAAACAAGGCTTCAAGACGATCGATCTGACGCAGGACGAACTCGCTAAGCAGCATATCCGGCATCTGGTCGGCGGCAAGAGTGCTCTCGCGCAGAACGAGCTGATGTATCGCTTCGAATTCCCGGAGCGACCCGGCGCGCTGATGCGCTTCCTGGACAGCCTGGCGCCTAACTGGAACATTAGTCTTTTTCATTACCGTAATCAGGGTGGTGACGTCGGGCGGGTGCTGGTCGGTCTGCAAGTACCCAAGGCGGAGATGAAACGCTTCCGTGATTTCCTCGCGACACTGGGTTATCGCTCGTGGGATGAAAGCGAGAATCCCGCGTACCGCCTGTTCCTGTAAGCGAAAGAAAACTGTCATGAGCACCTCACACACACCCGCCGGACTGCCACCGGGCCTGCCACTGGGCCAGTCATCGTCCTACCCGGCAGACTACAATCCGGGCCTGCTTTTTCCGATGCCCCGCGCCGACCAGCGCGCGACACTCGGCATTGCCGGCACGCTGCCTTTTTTTGGTATGGATATCTGGAATGCGTATGAGATGTCCTGGCTGAACCTGCGCGGCAAGCCTCAGGTGGGCATGGCAACGCTACAGGTGGCGGCTGATTCACCTTACATCGTCGAATCGAAGTCGATGAAGCTGTACCTGAATTCACTGAACCAGTTGCGTATGGCAGGACCCGAAGCCGTGCAGTCCCTGCTGAAATCGGATCTGTCAGCAGCCTTCGGCGCACCGGTGCAGGTGATGCTGACGACCAGCGAATCTTTCGGACAAACGCTGATGGGCGAGCTCGATGGTTTGTTGCTGGACCGTCTGGATATTGAAATCAATGACTATCACCCCGATCCTTCCCTGCTCAAAACTCATACAGCGGCAGCACCGGTGGAAGAGGTCCTGGTCTCGCATTTGCTGAAATCGAATTGTCCGGTGACGAACCAGCCTGACTGGGCCAGTGTGCAAATTCGGTATGCAGGACATGCGATTGATCAGGCAGCTTTGCTGACTTATCTGATCGGATTTCGTCAGCATCAGGAGTTTCATGAGCACTGCGTTGAGCGGATTTTCATGGACCTGCTGACGGCCTGCAAACCGACCAAGCTGATGGTACTGGCCCGCTACACCCGACGTGGCGGCATCGACATCAACCCGTGGCGCAGTAATTTTTCGCTGTCAAAAATGCCACTGAATACACGAAATGCGAGGCAATGACCGGCTTGACCGCGCCACGGCGCGTGATGACGCATGACGAGCGCCTGGAGCAACGATTTTCAGAAAAGCGATTGCCATCACGGGCTTGCAGGTATAGATTGAGCGCCCGGGCAATGGTCAGCGTCAACGCCGCGAAAGTTAGTGAGTGAATCCCTGGCGTTTTCGGCGGTTTTCCCTCTGAGGAAAAACAATGCTGACTTACCGACCCCTGAGGCCCAGGGAAGTCACCTATAATTCGGGGCGATTGTTTTTTGTGCGACGCATCATGACTCATTTCAGCCAAATTCTCCCGGAAACCAATGTCGTGCTCGACCTTGAGTGCTCCAGCAAAAAGCGGGCGTTCGAGCAGGCCGGCCTGATTTTCGAAAACAACTGCGGGATTGCCCGCTCCACGGTCTCCGACAACCTGTTTGCCCGCGAGCGGCTGGGATCCACCGGCCTTGGTCAGGGCGTCGCCGTGCCGCACGGACGCATCCGCGGACTGAAGGCCCCGCTGGCGGCGTTTGTCCGATTGTCCGAGCCCATTCCTTTTGAATCGCCGGATGGCGAGCCGGTCAAACTACTGATCTTCCTGCTCATCCCAGACAATGTGACTCAGCAACATCTCGAAATCCTGTCGGAAATCGCGGAAATGTTTTCGGACAAAAATTTCAGAAGCGCGATGACTGAAGACGCCGACGCCAAATCCTTGCATGCCCGGCTGGTGAGCTGGCAGCCGGCTGAACGCAATCTGGCCTGAGACCAGCGCTCACCGCCATGCCACTCACCACGCCCCTGTCGATTCAGCAACTCTACGAAGACAACCTTGATGCGCTGAAACTAAACTGGCTGGCCGGGCAGGAAGGCAAGCACCGCCTGATTTTTGGTGATGCGGCCTCCGCCGCCGATCAGGTCGGTCACCTGAACCTGATTCACCCCGGGCGCATTCAGGTATTCGGACAACAGGAAGTTGATTACCTGCTGCGCATCTCCGATAACAGCCGCACCGCTCAGACGCGCGAACTGGTGGCGGGCGAGCCACCGGCTTTCATCATCGCGCAATCACTGCACGCCCACCCGCAGATCGTCAGCATCTGCAACGAAAAACATATCCCGCTGCTAACGACCTCGCTGCCCGCGGCGCAAGTGATTGACTACCTGCGCGTGTATCTGTCGAAAAAACTCGCGATACGTGTGACGATGCACGGCGTCTTCATGGATGTGCTTGGGGTCGGCGTGCTTATCACCGGCGAATCCGGGCTCGGCAAAAGCGAACTGGGTCTGGAACTGATTTCACGTAACCATGGGCTGATTGCCGACGATGCGGTGGAGTTTTCACGCATTGCGCCGAACATGATCGAAGGTCGTTGCCCACCGCTTCTGCAAAACCTGCTCGAGGTCCGCGGTCTGGGCTTGCTGGATATCCGGACCATCTTTGGCGAGACCGCGGTACGTCGCAAGATGCGCCTGAAACTGATTGTGCATCTGGTTAGGCGCAAGACCCTGGAAGAAAACTACGAGCGCCTGCCGCTGGACCAGCAGACGCAGGACGTACTGGGTCTGCCTATACGCAAGGTTGTCATTCCGGTCGAAGCCGGCCGCAACATTGCGGTGCTGCTCGAAGCTGCGGTGCGCAACACCATTTTGCAGATGCGCGGCATTGATACCCTCGCCGAGTTCATGGACCGGCAACAGCAGGCGATGGGCAGCGAATAAAAACCTGTCTCCGGCCAATTGAGGCCGAAGCCGCTATCATGCTGCTATGCGCATTGTTCTCCTTACCGGCATCTCAGGATCCGGCAAATCCGTCGGGCTGAATGCCCTTGAAGACACCGGCTATTTTTGTGTCGATAATCTGCCGCCGTCGCTGCTGCGTGCACTGGTCGCGACTCGCCTGAGCGAGAATGCGCAAAATCTGGCGGTAGCAGTGGATGCGCGCAGTGCCTCATCGCTGACTGAGCTGCCGGCTGACATTCAGTGGCTGAAGGAAGAGGGACATCACGTCGATGTGATTTTCTTAACCGCCAAAACCGAGTCACTGATCAATCGTTTTTCCGAAACTCGTCGCAGCCATCCGCTGTCGCACCGGATTGCACCGGCAGGGCAACCTGCGGATATGCCGACACTGATGGAATGCATACGACAAGAGCGCGAAATGCTGTCGAGCATTGAGGGCATCGGTCATCAGATTGATACCTCCGGGCTCTCGGCCAATCAGCTGCGTCAGTGGATACGCGAGCTGCTGCAAACCGATCAGGGCAAATCACTGTCGCTGTTGTTTGAATCTTTTGCGTTCAAGTTCGGTGTGCCGCTCGACGCGGATCTGGTGTTTGACGTGCGCGTTGTCCCCAATCCGTTTTATGACAAGCAGTTGCGCCCGCTGACAGGCCGTGATCAGCCTGTGATCGATTTTCTCCACGCTCAGCCAGACGCGATGCATCTGATGGCGGACATCCAGTCCTTCGTTGAAAAGTGGTTACCGGCCTTCGAGCGCGACAATCGCAGCTACCTGACCGTAGCGATCGGCTGCACCGGCGGGCAGCATCGCTCGGTATTCATGGTCGAACAACTGGCCGCTCATTTCCGCGACCGGGCGCGCGTGCTGGTCCGGCATCGTGAACTGGGACAGTGAGTCTGAGACAGCGATGAACGATACGACCTGGTTACCGCTTTTCCCCCTCAAAACAGTACTCTTTCCCGGCGGTGTGCTGCCTTTGCGGGTGTTCGAGACACGCTATGTCGATATGGTGCGCTCCTGCATGAAAACCGATACACCCTTCGGTGTGGTGGCCATACGCAGCGGCACCGAAGTAGGGGCTGCTGCCGAGCCTTATCCAGTCGGCACGCACGCGCATATCGTCGAATGGGATATGCCAGAACTCGGCGTGTTGCTGCTGCAAACGCGGGGTGGTACGCGCTTTCGGATTCTGGAGACCCGGCGGCAAAACAATCAGTTGCTCGAGGCATTGACTGAACCCGTGACCGAGTCGCCGCCCGACCGGGACACTGACATTGATATCGACACAGATGCAAGCGCCGCAAGCGAAGCAAGCGAACATGCGCTGGCTGTCTGCAGCCGCGTGCTACGCGTGGTTATCGAGGAACTCATGGAACGCGCCGCCGCAGAGGCAGGCGGCGCACGCATCAATCCCTTTCCTGAACCGCACCAGCTCGACCATGCCGGATGGGTCGCCAATCGCTGGAGCGAAATGCTGCCGATCGAGCTCGAACAAAAACAGGCACTACTGGAAATCGCCGACGATGCCGAGCGCATTGTGCGCATCGAGCAGTATCTGCAGCAGAATGGCGTGCTGTAGGCAGCTGATCGTCAGTACATCTCGTGGCTGAATTTCTCCAGCAGTTTGCGTACCGGCGAAGGCAATGCCGCCGAACGAATGTCGGCCAATGCGCGCCATTGATATTCGGACTGTGCCGCCATCAAATGACGCTCTCGCAACCGGACGCGCACCGGTGCGACCGACAATCGGTAATGCGTAAAGCCATGCACAAAACCGGCCAGCGGCTGAACCGATTCAATCTCTCCGAATGACGACAACGCCAGCGCCAGCTGCGCAGGCAAATCATCCTCAACCGATACTGAAGACAGACGATCCAGTTCGGGCAATGACAACAGCCCGCCCCAGATGCCCCGCGGCGGGCGCTGCTCCATCAGAATGTCGCCATCGTGAACCACGACCAGCATGATCGTGGACTTTTCCGGTATCGCTTTTTTGGGCTTTCTGGCCGGTAGTTCTGCAGTACGTCCATCGGCATACGCGATGCAGCGCGATTGCATCGGACAGCGCGCGCAGGCGGGGCGCGTGCGTGTGCAGACGGTGGCGCCCAAGTCCATTAATCCCTGGGTATAGGCTTCAATATCGCGCGCAGGCAGCAAGGCGCCGGCGCGCTGCCACAAATGTTTTTCGACGGCGGCTTGTCCGGGAAATCCCTCAATACCAAACACACGACAGAACACGCGCTTGACGTTGCCATCCATGATCGCGGCGCGCGCACCGTAGGCAAACGCGGCAATCGCAGCGGCAGTTGATTTGCCTATGCCGGGCAGCGATGCCAGCGTGTCGGGGTCTGGCGGAAATTTACCCGCATGATGTTCGACGATCTGCTGTGCACAGCGATGCAGATTGCGCGCGCGAGTGTAATACCCTAGACCACTCCAGTGTGCCATCACGTCATCAACCGGTGCGGCAGCCAGTGCGGCAACATCGGGGAAACGTTCGAGGAATCGTGCGTAATACGGAATGACCGTGGCAACCTGCGTTTGTTGCAGCATGATTTCAGATAGCCAGATCCGATACGCATCGCGGGTACGCTGCCATGGCAACTGATGCCGGCCGTGCTGCTTCTGCCAGGCGATCAACACCCTGGCAAAACCCGGGTCTTGCGTGACGGGCGAGGCGAGGGACAAAGCAAGTGAGGGGCTGACGATACGTTTCATAACGATCCCTAACGCTGACAGCGCACGCAATAAAATGTGGAGCGCTGTCCCTGCACGATGCGTCGCACTGACGCGTCACATTGCCGGCAGGGCTCGCCTTCGCGATCGTAAACAAAATAGTTTTGCTGAAAATAACCGGACTGACCATCCGCACCAATAAAATCGCGCAGGGAGCTACCGCCCTGCTCGATAGCAGCGGCCAGTATGCGGCGAATGGCCGCAGCGAGCTTTTCGTAGCGCGGCCGCGAAATACGTTTGGCTGCTGCGTTCGGATGAATACCCGCCTCGAACAGACTTTCGCACGCATAGATATTGCCCACGCCGACCACGATATCGCCGGCCAGCAGGACTTGTTTGATGGCAGCACTGCGATGACGCGTCTGACGGTGCAACAGTCCGGCCAGATCATCGTGCAAAAGCGGCTCGACCCCCAGACCACGCAGCAGCAGGTGCGATTCGATATCGCCCTCGTCCTGCCCGTGCCAGAGCACCGCGCCAAAACGCCGCGGATCGGTAAAACGCATGATTTGCGCGCCCAGCAGCAGATCAAAGTGATCATGCTTTTGCGGTGGATGTGTGGCCGGCAGCATGCGCAGATGGCCAGACATACCGAGATGAATGATCAGGGTTCCATGTCGAAATTGAATCAGCAGATATTTGCCACGCCGACCGGTGGAGACGATGCGTTTGTTCTTGAGCAGTCGCTCCAGATCGTGCGGAAACGGCCAGCGCAATCCGCTGCGGCGCAAGACGACACCCGTCACCTCGTGATTTTCGAGGAAGGGCGCAATGCCGCGGCGGGTTACTTCAACTTCGGGTAATTCGGGCATCAGATTGTGTTGCTCTTTCAGGCGGGCTCAGCCGTTGCGGCGGTTCTCGCGGGGATTATCAAATACATAGTTTCAGGCGGGCGCGGCGATTTTTACTTTCGTCGTAAAATCATCGCTCCCATCAGGCCTTCGCCGGCAAACCCACAGGATCGTGCCTTGAAAAATTTCGCTGTCATTCTAACGCTCTCGGCATTGATTGCCTCCGCCGGCACCGCGCAAGCCGCACCCGAGGTACCGGTCAACACCGAGGGTTTGCCTCTGATCCCGCTGACCGAGGATCTGATGCTCAAGTATTTGTCGGCCGAACTGGCGTTTCAGCGCGGCCAGGGATTTGGCGCGCATTCGGCGCTGATGGCACTGGCCCGCGCCAGTGGCGATCCGCGTCTGGCACGACGCGCAACTGAAATGGCCATTGCTGCCAACAGCCCGGCCGACGCTTTGAAAGGCGCAAAGCTGTGGCGCGAACTGGCGCCACGCTCGGACGAGGCGTTTCAGGTTCTGTTGAGCCTGCAGGTTTCCAACAACCGGCTGGACGATGCAAAGCAGGCACTGGCACAGCAACTGGCCGCCAGCACGCCCGAACGTTTGCCGACAGTGATCGCTACGGTACAGCGCAATCTGGCGCGCATGTCCGACAAAACCAAGGCAGCGAACCTGCTGCGCGAGCTGCTGGAGCCTTATCGAGAGTCAGTCGATGCGCGTCTGGCGATTGCGCAATTCTCGATGGTGTCCGGCGACCGCGCCGGCGCTTTGCGCGAGGCAAAAGACGCGCTGGCGAAATTCCCGAAATCAGAGATCGCCGCACTGGTGCTCGCGCAAATCGTCGAAGACAAGGCCGAAGCCATCCGGGTGCTGTCGCAATTCCTTCAAAAAAATCCCAAAGCCCGCGAGGTACGGCTCGCGTATGCGCGTTTGCTGTACGAGCAATCGAAGGTCGCTGAGGCGAAAAAAGAATTCAAGACACTGATCGAGCAAAAAAAGGATGATCAGACCGCGCTGTTCGCCCTCGGCTTGTTGTCGGTGCAGGTGAATGATCTGCCGGATGCGGAAAAATATCTGTCGGCCTATATCAGCACGCTGGGTGGTCAGCCTGACAAAGAGCGCGATGCGACGCAAGCGCTGATGGTGCTGGCGCAAATCGCGGAGGATCGCAAGGATGTGGCCGGTGCGCTGAAATGGCTGGACATGGTGGAAACCCTGACGCATCAGGGTTCGGTGACGGCGGTCATCAAGCGTGCGCAACTGCAGGCAAAGAACGGTCAACTCGACGCTGGTCGCCAGCTGCTCGCCAGCACTGATGCGGGGAATGATGAAGACCAGGTCCGACTGATCATCGGTGACGCGCAACTGCTGCGTGATGCCGGTCGCCTGCCTGAAGCGATCAAGGTACTGGAAGATGCGCTCGAGAGCCTGCCCGACAATATCGACCTGTTGTACGAATACGCGATGCTGGTCGAGAAAAACCGGGAATTCGAAACGATGGAGAAAACGCTGCGCAAGATCATCAAGATCGCACCGGATAATCCGCATGCGTACAACTCACTCGGCTACTCGTTTGCCGAGCGCAATATCCGCCTCCCTGAAGCATACGATCTGATCAAGAAGGCACTGCAACTCGCCCCCGATGATGCGTTCATCATGGACAGCATGGGCTGGGTCGAATTCCGGATGGGCCGGCTGGAGAAAGCCGAAGAGCTGCTGCGACGCGCCTATGAATTGCGCGCCGATCCCGAGATCGCCGTCCATCTGGGCGAAGTGCTGTGGCTGCGCGGTCGCGAAGAAGAAGCGAAAAAACTCTGGCGTTTTGCGAATGGCAAAGACCCCAAGAACGAATCACTGAAAGGCACGCTGGAACGCCTGCAGGTTAAGCTGTAAATACCCACGCAGATGCGGCGATTCTTCGTTCTGGCCTGCGTGTGGCTCAGCGCCTGCACCACCTTGCCGGATGGCCCGCTTACCGAGCGTCAGTACCAGACGGCGATGACGGTCGGCGGCCGTTTGTCGGTGCGCTATCAGCAAAACGGTCAGCCGCAATCACTGCAGGGTAAGTTTCTGTGGGAGCAGCAGAGCGAGCACACGGATATCACGCTGTACTCACCGCTGGGCCAGACCATGGCCACCATCGCGATCAGCCCCGGGCTAGCGGTGATGGCGCAATCGGATGGCGAAAAACGCCAGGCGCCGAATGTGACGGCACTCACCCAACAAGTCCTGGGCTGGCCGATGCCGGTCGATGGTCTGCGTTACTGGCTGCAGGGTTTCGTGCAGAACGACGATGGCAGCTTGCGTCAGGCCTCACCCGATCAGCCACAAAATTTTCGAAGCGATGGCTGGCAGGTCCGCTATGTCAGTTGGCAGCGCAATGAAAACACGCTGTACCCGAAGCGTGTCGATCTGGAGCGGTCGACTGCCGAGGCGGGCGATATTGTTCTGCGCCTTGTGATTGACGACTGGAAGAGTCGCTAGCGACATGAAGCACCTGCACGACTGTCGCGCCCCGGCAAAGCTCAACCTGTTCCTGCATGTGACCGGGCGTCGCGAGGACGGTTATCACCTGCTGCAGTCGGTGTTTCAGCTGATCGATCTGGCCGATGTGCTGCATTTCGATCTGCGCGAGGACGGCGCGATCGTCCGGGTGACCGAGGTACCCGGCGTGCCGGCCGACGATGATCTGATCGTGCGTGCCGCGCGGCTGCTGGCCGATGCTGCAGCAGAACGCGGCCTGCGACCCGGGGGCGCGGACATTGCGATCGACAAACAGATCCCCATGGGCGGCGGGCTGGGCGGCGGGTCCTCGGACGCGGCAACGACATTGATTGCCTTGAACCACCTTTGGCAAACGGGCTTTTCGCGCAGTGAGCTGATGGCGCTGGGCCTGCAACTGGGGGCCGACGTGCCCTTCTTCCTGCTGGGCGAAAATGCCTTCGTCGAAGGCATTGGCGAGAAGCTCACGCCGGTGTCCACACCGCTAGCCTGGTTCGTGGTGATTCATCCCGGCGTTTCGGTGCCGACGCCCGTGATTTTCAGGGCCCCCGAATTGACACGTAACACCAAAGCGGTCAGAATAGCGGACTTTTCTGAGGGCCTCTCTGGCTTCGGAAGGAACGATTTGCAAGCAGTAGCCGTCCGGGCTTTTCCTCCTGTTGCCGACGCCGTTCGCTGGCTGTCCGACTTTGGTGAGGCCCGAATGACTGGCTCTGGTGCCTGTGTTTTTGCTGCCTTTGCCTCCGAACCGGAGGTCGATGCTGTGCTTGAGAGATTACCCGCCGTATGGCGTGGCTGGAAAGCACGATCAGTGGCAACACATCCGCTGGCCTCGCTGCTGCCGTCGTAAACAGGAATTCGTCCTGGCGCAGGTTCGCCGGACTCTGGGTTGTGTAGGGGAATCGCCAAGCTGGTTAAGGCACTGGATTTTGATTCCAGCATTCCAAGGTTCGAATCCTTGTTCCCCTGCCATTTTATTGGCCTGCCGATGCACAGTGCCCGGCGGGCAAAGCAGACAGCAATGCCATCGAACAGATGAAGCCGCCAACGCCGAACGCAGTATCCGGCCTTGGCGGCTTTTCAAACTGCTTTTCAAACTGTTAACGAACTCTGGTCAGGGATCCCATGTCGCAAGAGAACCTGATGGTTTTTACCGGAAATGCCAACCCGGCACTCGCAGACGGTGTCGCGCTCCAGTTGGGCATTCCTCTCGGTAAGGCTGTGGTATCCCGATTTTCGGATGGCGAGATCGTCGTTGAGATCAACGAGAACGTGCGCGGCAAGGACGTCTACGTGCTGCAGTCCACCTGCGCGCCGACCAATGATCATCTGATGGAAATCATGCTGATGGTCGATGCGCTCAAGCGCTCTTCCGCCGGCCGCATCACCGCTGTTCTGCCGTATTACGGTTATTCCCGTCAGGATCGCCGCCCGCGCTCTGCGCGCGTGGCCATTTCGGCGAAGGTGGTCGCGAACATGCTGCAGGAAGCCGGCGTTGACCGTGTGCTGATCATGGATTTGCATGCGGATCAGATTCAGGGATTTTTCGATATCCCGGTCGATAACATCTACGCATCGCCGATCCTGCTGTCGGACCTGGTGGAAAAGCATTACGACGATTTACTGGTGGTGTCGCCCGATGTGGGCGGTGTGGTTCGCGCCAGAGCGCTGGCCAAGCGGCTCAATTGTGACCTGGCCATTATCGACAAGCGTCGGCCGAAGGCCAACGTGTCGGAAGTCATGAACATCATCGGCGAGGTCGAAGGCCGCAACTGCGTGATCATGGATGACATGGTCGACACCGCCGGGACGCTGACCAAAGCAGCTGAGGTACTGAAAGAACGTGGCGCGAAAAAGGTGATTGCCTACTGCACGCACGCGGTGCTGTCCGGCCCGGCCATCGAGCGGATTTCCAATTCCCCGCTGGATGAACTGGTCGTGACCGACACGATACCGCTGAACGACGAAGCGAAGCAGTGCAAGAAAATTCGTCAGCTTTCCTGCGCTGCGCTGCTGGCTGAAACCATACGCCGCATCAGCAAAGGTGATTCAGTGATGTCGTTATTTGCCGAAGACGAGGCCGGCGGCTAAAAACCTGCCTGGTGAGGCCGCCTGCGGCATTGGTAGTAACACGTTCGATCTTAATTTTTTGGGGCAGACACAGAGTGTTTGTTCTTTTTTACGGTCCCCTGGTCGCGGGGGATCTAACACCGAGGGCAATAAGCCCACAACAGGAGTCAACATGAAAGTTATCGCATTTCCACGCACTGAGCAGGGGTCCGGAGCGAGCCGCCGCCTGCGCAGAGCGGGCCAAACCCCTGGCATCATTTATGGTGGCCCGGCAACCCCTGTGAGTATTTCACTGGACCATAACGCACTGTTCCACGCACTGAAAAAAGAAGCCTTTCACTCCTCGATCCTCGACCTCGAGATCGATGGCAAATCCGAGAAAGTGCTGCTGCGTGATTTCCAGATGCATGCGTTCAAACCGCTGGTATTGCATGCTGACTTCCAGCGTGTGGATCCGAACCAGAAGATTCACATGAAAGTGCCGTTGCATTTCGTGAATGCTGAAATTTCGCCTGCGATCAAACTGTCTGGCGGCATCATCAGCCACGTGATGAACGAGATCGATATCAGCTGCCTGCCGAAAGATCTTCCCGCATTCGTGGAAGTCGATCTGGCACAGATGCAGGTCAACACCTCGTTCCACGTCGCCGACCTGAAGCTGCCTGCGGGCGTGGTGGCGGTGCATGCGAAAGACAACCCCACGATCGCCACAGCGACCGTACCGGGTGGCAGCAAGGCCGACGAACCCGCTGCCGCAGCTGCACCTGCGGCTGAAGAGAAGAAGTAATTCCCTCTCTCGTCAGGCAGAAAAGCCCGTCCGCGCGACGGGCTTTTTTTCGACCCGCGTTCCGGCCGGGAACAATCGGGCGGCTTGACGGATAATGGCGCATCCCACTTTCACATCACCTCATGTCGATACGTCTGATCGTCGGGCTGGGTAATCCCGGCGCTGAATACGAAGCCACTCGCCATAACGCAGGTTTCTGGCTGATCGATCGCCTGGCTTCCGGTTCACTGCGCCGAGAAACCCGGTTTAATGCGCTGGCCGCCAAAATACGCATCGCCGGTGAGGAAATCTGGCTGCTCGAGCCGCAGACTTTCATGAACCGTTCAGGGCAGTCGGTGGGTGCGCTTGCGCGCTTTTACAAAATTGCGCCTGAAGCCGTCCTGGTCGTTCATGACGAACTGGATCTGCGACCAGGTATGGCAAAGATAAAAAAAGGCGGCTCTTCCGGTGGCCACAACGGACTCAAGGACATCACCGCAGCGCTGGGTACGCAGGATTACTGGCGCCTGCGCATTGGCATAGGCCATCCGCGTGAACTGCAATCGCAGCAGCCCGTGGTGGACTTCGTTCTGCATCGCCCGCGCAAAGAAGAGCAGGCGCTGATCGACGACAGCATAGACAAAAGCCTGTCGGTCATCCCCCTGCTCTGCGAAGGACGATTTGAACAGGCCATGATGGAACTGCACACCGACAAAAAGCCGGCCTCCGGCGCATAAATCCCCCTCCCGCTCATCAAAGCCTCTCTGCCTGAACTCGTAGGTACAGGCTTCGCATAATCAACTTGCAGCGTTTCTAATTCATATCAATAGCATTCCGCCGCTGCAATGGAAGAATAGCCTCAACGCCAAAGTATCAAGCGTTTATGGTTCGGATATTCCGGTAGCCGCCCGACTCATTAATTACGGAAACAAAGGACAAGTGTTTCCATAGATTAAAAGTAATTAACGAATATTCATAAAAATCAGCAACTTGGATTATTTTTACAAAAAAGGCAATTATTAATACTTTTTTGATAATGTCTCACCTATAATGCGCCGACTGGCCGCAACGACACCAACACGTTGTGTTGAAATAAACTTCACTTGATGGGGATTGAAATGACGAGCTACAAGGAACTGCAGAGTCAAATTGAAAAACTGCAAAAGGAAGCTGAACAGGCCCGAAAAAATGAGCTGACCAATGCCATTGCAGATATTCACGCCAAAATGAAGGAATACAATCTTTCCCCCGAAGATCTGGGATTTGGCGGCAAGAGAAAACCGATGAAAATGGTACGTCGCCCGGTCGCCCCCAAATACCGCAACAACGCCACCGGCGAAACCTGGAGCGGACGCGGAAAACCACCGAAATGGATGGCTGGTCGTGACAAAGCTCAGTTCCGCATTCAAGGCGTCTGAGAAACCGACAAGCCGACGCTACTGAGCCGCCTGCGGGCGGCTTTTTTATGTCGGACGGTCAGGGACTGTCGGGTCAGACCACTTTGCTTTCATCACCCTAGGGAAACGCCGAATTAATCCACATTTTGTGGCGAGCCAGCGCAGCTGTGCGACGCGGGGGGCCGGAAAATCAGGGGCTTAGTGTGATTTCTTTCACCATAATAGTGTGAGGTTTTACTTGTTCAGTGCTTCCTTAGGAAAAACCGATGAACACCTGATCCTCAACCCGTTTTCCGGGGCAGCAAAGGGACCAGGGCGGCCCGGAGCAAAATACGCGCATCCGTCAGGAAACCACGATCCTCGATATAGCGCTTCGCATAGTCCAGACGCACAGGCAGCACTCTATCGACATACGCTTCTTCAAGTGCATCGCCTTCCAGATTCGCCAGCAAATGCCGCTCATCACGAAACTCGATGGAAGCCAGATCAACCAGTCCGGGCTTGACAGACAAAACGAGTTTTCGCATCTCGGTCGGGTAGCAACCGACATAGCGCGGTAACTCGGCACGCGGCCCGACCACCGACAAGTCGCCACGCAAAACCGAGAGCAGCAGTGGCCAGCGCGCCACACCCAGCTGACGTAAAACGGCGCCGATACGGGTCACTTCCTCACCGTGACAGCCGCCGACCGTCTCCATCGCATCCGGGTCGGCATTGGCCGTTCTGAATTCCCAGACCTTGACCATCCGTCCATTGCGCCCCACCCGATGCGACTGCGTGAATATCGGCCCCGGCGAATCGAGACGAATCAGGACCACGATCAGCAATGTCGGCGGTAACGCCAACAGCAATAACAGTGCCGCAAGAATGACATCCGCAACGCGCTTCATTCAGTTCCTCTCATGACAGGTATTTTTTTAATAGCTAGTTGCACAGTGTAAACAGTTTTAAAAAAATTTCCTGAACTTGCAATTAAGAAATACACTATTTCCTCGTCTTTGCATGCCGAATTCCCTCAGTGAAACTCGGTGAAAAATCAGGCGTGAATTTTTAAACGAGAATTCCTTTATGTCCATTCAACCGGCCATTCTTACCAGGCGCCTGTGCAAGCGACTGCCCTGGTTCTGGCTGATGTCAGTGGCCCTGCTGTTGTTGCTGCTTTGGTCCGGGGTTGAGGTCGCGCTGAAGGAACAGCGCGATACGGTCAGCCAACTGATTGCCCAGCGCGCAACAGCGCGCGCCGCATCGTATCACTTGCAAATCGAGGACCTGACCAACCGGTTCGACCAGGTCGCAAATATGCTGACCAAGCAATGGCAGAGATCGCCCGAGAAGCTCGATTTTGCGGAAACCATGAGCGGCCTGCTACCTGACTATTACCCTGTTTACGTGTTTATTACCGATGCGAACGGAAAACTGAGTCGCAGTACATTCAACCCGAAATTCGATAGTGTCGCCGGGCTCGATTTTTTCGAGTCCAGCCGTCGTGACTGCAGCCCGAGATTGCAGGTAACGCAGGTCGGATTCTTACCGGTGGTCGGTGAAAAAGTGGTTCGCTTCAGCAAATGCCTGACGCATCCCGACGGCACCTTTGCCGGTTTACTGGTTTTTTCCGCAGCGCCGGATTTTCTGGAAAGTTTCCAGGATGAGAGCTCACTGCAACCCGGTGATTTCATCACCGTGCGCGCACTGGATGGTCCGGTCATTGCAACCAGGCTCGCTGCCGGTCAGCCGCTGCAGATTTTTTATCGTGAACATCCGCGCTTCCCGAGTCCTGCCGGCGTGCGACGTGAACCCGGCGAACAGTTTGTCGACGGCAAGGCCCGTTACGTCGCCTGGCGCCGACATTCGAGCTTGCCCCTGGTGGCGCTGGCAGCGGTCGCCGAGGCGCCGGTGCTGGCCGAGTTCGAAGTGACAGCCACAAACTACCGCCGGCTCGCGGCTTTCGCCACCGTCGCTTTTCTGGTGCTGGCTACGACGGGTGCAATCGCCACAGTCAGGCGTCGCGAGAAAGAAGCAGCAGAGCGCGAAGTTCGCGCAATTTATCGCGCATCCACCGATGCGGCTGATGAAGGTTTTTTCATGTTGCGACCGATCTTCGGGCCGACTGGCAACCTCATTGATCTGTGCGTCGAAGATTGCAATGAACGTGCCGGGCAGCTGCTGGGTCTGGACCGTCTGTCCCTGCTCGGCAAGAGCGCCGCCACAGTCCTTCAGCGCGAGGTGTTTGCCGACCTGCTCGAATTCACCCATCGCGCACTCGAGCACCGCTCGATCGAGGAAGAACGGCGCGTGCCGGCACGCGAAAAAATTCCGGCCCGCTGGATGTATCGGCGCGCGGTCGCTGTAGGGAGCGGCGTCGCACTGTCGCTGCGCGACATCACCAAAACCAAGGAACACGAAGAACACCTCCGCGGACTCGCGCACCGCGATGCACTCACCGGTCTGCCAAACCGGCAATGGCTGATGGAGTTCCTGCCTGCAGCGATTGAGCGTGCCGAGCGCGCGCACCTGAAGCTGGCACTGATGTTCATCGATCTCGATAACTTCAAAGCCGTCAATGACACGCTCGGCCATGAAGCAGGAGACCAGCTGTTACGCGACGTTGCTGCGTATCTGCGCTCATCCGTGCGCTCCAGCGACCATGTGGTACGGCTGGCCGGCGATGAATTCGTGGTCATCATCGAGTTTTTGAAAGACTCGAAAGCCGCGGAAGCCGTCGCTCAGAAAATCATCGATACGCTGCATCTGGCGCTACAAGGCGCCAATGGACCACAGGCGCGCGTCAATGCCTCGATCGGCATCAGCCTGTTCCCGCAAGATGGCAGCAACCCCGAAGCCTTGCTCAGAACAGCGGATATCGCGATGTACGCCTCAAAATCCGCAGGCCGTGCTCGCTACAGCGTCTACCATCCCGAAGCTCAACCCGAGGCCTGAGCAACGGCCAAACCGGCACAATGCACCTCGTGCCAATTACCAGCCCAGGATCACACCGGGATCCATCAGGCTAGTCTTCGGCGAGCGTTATAATCACGGGCTTTCAGGTTTAGGCACGGACAACAAACCCGCAACGCAGCGTTGCGCGTCTTCGCCGACCTTTCACTGCCCTGCCGCCTCACGGCGCGGGCTCGGCACCCCGGCGACATGGCTATTCTGTGCCGCGTGCCGTACAAATCAAGGACCTCCATGAGCCTCAAATGCGGCATCGTCGGCCTGCCCAATGTCGGCAAGTCCACCCTCTTCAATGCACTGACCAAGGCAGGCATTCCGGCCGAGAATTATCCGTTCTGCACCATCGAGCCGAATGTCGGCGTGGTTGAAGTCCCCGATCCGCGGCTGGCCCAGCTCGCCGAGATCGTCAAGCCCGAACGCATACTGGCCGCGACGGTGGAATTCGTTGATATCGCCGGGCTGGTGGCTGGTGCGTCCAAAGGGGAAGGTCTGGGCAATCAGTTCCTCGCGCATATTCGCGAAACGGATGCGATCGTCAATGTCGTGCGCTGTTTTGAAGATGAGAATGTCGTGCACGTGGCTGGCAAGGTCAGTCCGCTGGATGACATCGCGGTGATTCAGACCGAACTCGCTCTGGCCGACCTGACCACGGTTGAAAAAACCGTGCATCGCGAAACCAAAAAAGCACGCTCGGGTGACAAGGAAGCGGCGGCTCTGGTCGCCCTGCTGGAAAAAGTACAAGTGCATCTGAATGATGCGAAACCGGTTCGTGCGATGGGTCTGGACGCGGAGCAAATGGCCTTGCTCAAACCGCTCTGCCTGATCACCGCCAAACCTGCGATGTATGTGGCGAACGTATCAGACACGGGCTTCACGAATAACCCGCTACTAGATCAGCTCACTGAATACGCAAACAGCCAGCACGCACCCATCGTCGCGATTTGTGCTGCCATCGAAGCCGAGATCGCCGATCTGGATGATGAAGACAAAGGCGCATTCCTGGCCGATATGGGCATGGAAGAACCCGGCCTGAATCGTCTCATCCGCGCTGCCTTCGGCCTGCTCGGCCTGCAGACCTACTTCACCGCCGGCGTGAAAGAGGTACGCGCATGGACTATCCACAAAGGCGACAGCGCACCTCAGGCAGCCGGCGTGATTCATACGGACTTCGAGCGCGGCTTTATTCGCGCGCAGACCATCGCTTTTGATGATTACATTGCGCACAAAGGCGAGCAGGGCGCGAAAGAGGCGGGCAAGATGCGTGCTGAGGGCAAGGAATACATCGTCAGGGATGGGGATGTGCTGAATTTCTTGTTTAACGTCTAAACAAAAC
>JACCDX011596803.1_pt1 | contig 23196 bp, 24 predicted proteins | sample 7449681 | NCBI WGS metagenome assembly JACCDX01 (sample SAMN15323450, study PRJNA562643) | freshwater metagenome | isolation source: river surface water | place: USA:Blue River Watershed | collected 2017-08-18
AAGTCGATCAGTTGATCAACCTTGTCGGCGAATTGGTGATCACGCAAGCCATGATAGAGCAGCGCACACACGGGCTCGATCCGATGCTGCATGAAAAGCTGCTCAATGGCGTGTCGCAGCTGACCCGCAATACCCGCCATCTGCAGGAAGTCGTGATGTCGATACGGATGATGCCGATGGACTATGTATTCTCGCGCTTCCCGCGCATGGTGCGCGACCTCGCGGCCAAGCTTGGCAAGAAAGTCGACTTCGTCACGCAGGGCGCAGCGACCGAGCTCGACAAGGGCCTGATCGAGCGCATCATCGATCCGCTGACGCATCTGGTCCGTAACAGTATCGACCACGGCATCGAGCTGCCTGCGGTGCGCCAGGCCGCCAGCAAGGAGGCAACAGGACGTCTGACCTTGTCGGCGATGCATCGCGGCGGCCATGTGGTGATCGAGGTGTCGGATGATGGCGGTGGACTGAAGCGCGAACGCATCCTCGCGAAGGCACGGCAGCAGGGCTTGCCCGTATCCGACACCATGAGCGACGGCGAAGTCTGGCAGCTGATTTTTGCGCCCGGCTTCTCAACCGCTGAAACCGTCACCGATGTGTCCGGTCGTGGCGTCGGTATGGATGTCGTGAAGCGCAACATCACCGCACTCGGTGGCCAAGTCGACATCCGCTCCGTCGCCGGTGTCGGCACCACGGTATCGATCGCGCTGCCATTGACGCTGGCCATCCTCGACGGCATGTCGGTGCGCAGCGGTGACGAGATCTACATTCTGCCGCTGAACTATGTGCTCGAATCCCTGCAACCGCGGCCGCAGGACATCAGCGATATCGCCGGCCAGGGGCAGGTGATCCGCGTTCGCGGCGAATACCTGCCGCTGGTATCGCTGCGCCAGGTGTTCTCGACCTCGGGCCAGCAGGATGCGGCGCAGGGCATTGCCGTCATCCTCGAAGCCGATGGTAACAAGGCTGCATTGCTGATCGATGAACTGGTTGGGCAGCAGCAGGTGGTGGTGAAGAACCTCGAAGCGAATTACCGGCGTGTGGCTGGCATCTCCGGCGCCACCATCCTTGGCGATGGCAGTGTCGCGCTGATTCTGGATGTCAGTACCTTGCTGCGCGGTTCGAAAGCGGGACGCTAAAAACAGCCGCGCGATTCCGCTTCTGCTCCATCCATCCGCATTCAAACCCTCTGTCTAAGCTGTCGTTAAGCACAGCATCCGGCCACACCCGCCAGGTCATACCAGCCGGGTACATGCTGATTCATGACGACATCGACAGGCTGATGTCGTTCAAACAGATGAGGCTGTTCCATAGCCTCGCCGCCTGAACCCGTCACAAGGTCACTCGAAATGAACGTCACAAATCTCAAAGTCGGCACCCGCCTGTATGGCAGCTTCGGCATCGTCATCGCACTGATTGCCGCCATGCTGCTGGTTTCGCAAACCAATTTCTCGCGCATGAGCGGCGCCAACAAGATGAACGTGCACACCTATCAGGTGCTGGGCGAGATCGATGGCCTGCTGACCGCACTGGTAAATATTGAAACCGGTGAACGCGGCTTTGCGCTGACTGGCAAGGACGCGTCACTTGAGCCGCTGAACGCAGGTAAGGATGAATTCCGCAAGCACCTCGACAGCGCGAAATCCCTGACCAGTGATAACCCGGCCCAGCAACGCCGACTCGACCAGCTCGCCGAGCTTCAGCGGCAGTGGCTGGACACGGCGATCACCCCGGTGATCGATCTGCGCCGTGGCACCGCGTCCGACCATATGGTGCCGGTGGTCGAGGCCGAGCAGGCCGGCAAAGGCAAGAAGGCGATGGATGCGATGCGTGTGTTGTTGGCCGATATTTCAGGCGAAGAGATGTCGCTGCTGAAGCAACGCTCGGACGAGGCCGCGAAAAGCGAATCGAGCGCCGCGCTGATGCTGTGGGGCGGCGGCTTGCTGACTGCCGTGTTTGCGCTGATCGTCGCGCTGCTGATAACGCGCTCGATCACCCGTCCGCTGTCGCAGGCGATAGGCGTCGCCCGCAAGGTGGCCGACGGCGATCTGAGCAGCGAGATCGCAGTCAGCTCCCGCGATGAGATCGGCCAGCTGCAGCAGGCACTGCGCGACATGAACGACAAGCTGGCTGACATCGTCCGCAATGTGCGCAACGGCACGGACACCATGGCGACGGCGTCAAGCGAGATCGCGGCCGGCAACCTCGATCTGTCTTCACGCACCGAGCAACAAGCCAGCTCGCTGGAAGAGACGGCGTCGTCGATGGAAGAGCTGACCTCGACCGTGCGCCAGAACGCAGAGAACGCAGGCCAGGCCAACCAGCTGGCGATCAGCGCCTCGGAAGTGGCTGCGCGTGGTGGCTCGGTGGTGTCGGAAGTGGTCGAGACGATGGAGCAGATCAATGGCTCCGCACGCAAGATTGTCGACATTATCGGCGTCATCGACGGCATCGCGTTTCAGACCAATATCCTTGCGCTGAATGCGGCGGTCGAAGCGGCACGCGCCGGCGAGCAGGGCCGTGGCTTTGCGGTGGTCGCGACTGAAGTGCGCAGCCTCGCGCAACGCTCGGCTGCGGCTGCGAAAGAGATCAAGTCCCTGATCGGTGACTCGGTGGACAAGGTCGAGAACGGCAGCCGCCTTGTTGCCGAGGCCGGCAGCACGATGGACGAAGTGGTGGCCAGCGTGCGCCGCGTGACCGACATCATGGCCGAGATCACCGCTGCCAGCCACGAACAGAGCACCGGCATCGAGCAGGTCAATCAGGCGATCACGCAGATGGACCAGGTCACGCAGCAGAACGCGGCGCTGGTCGAAGAAGCGGCAGCGGCTGCCGACAGCCTGCAGGAACAGGCGGCTGCGTTGTCCGAAGTCGTCAGCGTGTTCCGCGTGTCTGGTACCGCAGGCAGCGCGGCGGCGAAGCCCCGCAGCACGGCCAGGAAACCGGCGAAGGTCATCTCCCTGCCAGCGTCGACCAGACGTACTGAACCGGCAGCCACCGCCACTGCTCCGAAAGCGGTCACGTTGCGCAAGACAGGCACGGGCGGCGCCGCGGACGAATGGGAAGAGTTCTGAACCGGGTTCGCTGAAACTGCCCGGCCATTCCGGCTCTGCTCAACATATTCGATCTGAACGTCCGTCGCTAAGCTGCCGTTAACGCAAACAGGAACGCGACATTCGGTCGCATCCCTCCCAACCACAGGATCCCACCATGTCCACAGAACTTCTAGACGCCCCCGACAGCGTGTCGGCCACCGATCCGGCCTCGCGTGAATTCCTTGCGTTCAAGCTGGGCGCAGAGGAATACGGCATCGACATCCTGAAGGTGCAGGAAATCCGCGGCTACGAATCCGTCACGCGTATTGCAAATTCGCCCGACTTCCTGAAGGGCGTGGTCAACCTGCGCGGCATCATCGTGCCCATCGTCGATATGCGCATCAAGTTCCGGCTCGGCGAGCCGAGCTATGACCAGTTCACGGTGGTCATCATCCTCAACATCGGCGGCCGCGTGGTCGGCATGGTGGTCGACAGTGTGTCCGACGTGACCACGCTGTCGCCGTCGCAGATCCGTCCGGCGCCCGAGATGGGAACGGCCTTCAACACCGACTACCTGATCGGGCTCGGCACGCTGGACGAGCGGATGCTGATCCTGGTCGACATCGACAAATTGATGTCCTCCGCCGAGATGGGCCTGATCGAAAGCCTGACCCACTGAACTCCTGATGATGATCAGCAGGCAGTACCAGCACAGGGTCGCAGCAGCCTGGTTATCGTCGACAACACCTGAAACGCCGTCACTGCATTCGGAGCATCCATGAATTTCTCCAATCTCAAAGTAAGCACCCGGCTGTATGCCGGCTTTGCACTGCTGCTCGTCTTCCTGGTCGCTTCGCTGGCATTGGGCCTGAACCGTATGGCCAGCATGCAGGACAAGGTCGACCAGATCGCCTCGGTCAACAATGCGCAGGTACAACAGATCATGGCGATGCGCGCCAGTGTGTTCGACCGGATGATCGCCGTTCGCAACGTGGTGCTGCTGACACAGATGCATGAAATGCAGCCTGAATTTGATCGCATCAAGGATGGCGAAAAGAAATTTGCCGCAGCGGATGAAAAGCTGACCCGACTGTTCGAGCATCCAAGTACCAACGAAAGCGAGCGCAGCCTTCTCAAGCAAGTACATGAGCAGCACGCTGCGATGATGGCGCCATTCAATCGCGCAATCGACCTGGGCTTGCAGAACAAGGCCACAGAAGCCACCAAGGTGCTGATCGATGAGGTACGACCGGTGCAACGCAAGCTGCTCGGCGACTTGTCGGAACTGGCAGCACTGGAAGACAAGCTGTCGCATGAAGCCAGTACCGAGGCACGTGCCTCCTATGAGAGCGCGCAGCATCTGATGATCTCGCTCGGCGTGATCGCAATATTTGCCGGACTGTTCGCCGGCTGGTTCATCACCCGAGGCCTGACTCGGCAACTGGGCGGCGAGCCATCGACCGCGGTCGACGTTGCATCACGTATCGCAGCCGGTGACCTCGACGTGCAGATCGAAACCCAGCCCGGTGATAACAGCAGCCTGATGTATGCGATGAAGAGTATGCGCGAGAAGCTGGCCGATATCGTGCGCAGCGTACGCAACGGTACCGATACCATCGCCACTGCATCCGGCGAGATTGCGGCCGGCAACCTCGATCTGTCGTCACGCACCGAGCAGCAGGCATCGTCGCTGGAAGAGACGGCGTCGTCGATGGAAGAGCTGACCTCGACTGTTCGGCAGAACGCCGAGAACGCGGGTCAGGCGAATCAGCTGGCGATCAATGCATCGGAAGTGGCGCAGCGCGGCGGCAATGTCGTGTCCGAAGTCGTTCAGACGATGGAGCAGATCAATGAATCGGCGAAGAAGATCGTCGACATCATCGGCGTCATCGACGGTATCGCCTTCCAGACCAATATCCTCGCACTGAATGCGGCGGTCGAAGCGGCGCGCGCCGGTGAGCAGGGCCGTGGCTTCGCAGTCGTGGCGACTGAAGTGCGCAGCCTGGCACAGCGCTCGGCGGCGGCTGCGAAAGAGATCAAGTCCCTGATCGGTGATTCGGTCGACAAGGTTGAGTCCGGCAGCAAGCTGGTCGCGCAAGCGGGCAGCACGATGGATGAAGTGGTGGCCAGCGTGCGCCGCGTCACCGACATCATTGCCGAGATCTCGGCAGCCAGCAACGAGCAGAGCGCCGGCATCGAGCAAGTCAATCAGGCCATCACTCAGATGGACCAGGTCACGCAGCAGAATGCGGCACTCGTCGAACAGGCCGCAGCGGCGGCTGACAGTCTGCAGGAGCAGGCGGGTACTTTGTCCGAAACGGTCAGTGTGTTCCGTGTATCGGGCATGGGCCACACAAGCAGCAGTGCCGCGCGCGCACCGAAGAAAAAGGCCAGCTCGACCGTGATTGCGATGCCGCAGCGTAAAGCACCATCCTCTGCGCCTGCGGTATCTGCCTCAGCGGCAGCCCCGAAAAAAGTGGCGGCGGGTGGCGGCGCGGATGAATGGGAAGAGTTCTGACGGTAACACCGGCTGCCGGTACTCCGCATCAGCAGCCAATCTCAGACTCAGCCTGACCACGATACCCGACTGGCATTGATCCTCAGATGGCCACACCCAAGATCAAGGTACTGATTGTTGACGATTCCGCGCTGATACGCAGCGTGCTGCGCGAAATCATCAGTGACCAGCCCGACATGGAAGTCGTCGGCGTCGCGCCCGACCCGCTGGTTGCGCGCGAAATGATCCGGCAGACCAACCCCGATGTGCTGACCCTCGATGTCGAGATGCCGAAGATGGATGGCCTCGATTTTCTGGAGCGGCTGATGCGGCTGCGGCCGATGCCGGTCGTGATGGTGTCTTCATTGACCGAGCGCGGATCGGAGACCACCTTGCGGGCGCTGGAGCTGGGAGCGGTCGATTTCGTCGCCAAGCCCAAGATCTCGATCCAGACCGGCATGCGCGACTATGCCGAGCTGATCGTCGACAAGCTGCGGACCGCATCGTGCGCGCGGGTGCGTGCCCGGCAGCGTCAGGTCACAGCGAATGACAGCAACGATCCAGCCAGTGCAATGCCGGTGCTTCGTACGCCTTTCGGCTCCAGCGAGAAGCTGATCATCATCGGCGCGTCCACTGGCGGCACCGAGGCGATCCGCGAATTTCTGCAGCAGATGCCATCCGATTGCCCCGGCATCCTGATCGTGCAGCATATGCCGGAAGGCTTCACGCGCTCGTTCGCGCAGCGGCTCGACAGCCTGTGCCGCATTTCGGTCAAGGAAGCCGAGCATGGCGACCGCGTACTGCCCGGCCATGCGTATCTCGCACCCGGCCATTCGCATCTGCTGCTCACGCGTAGCGGCGCGAACTATGTGACTCGGCTCGACCAGGGGCCGCCGGTGAACCGGCATCGCCCTTCGGTCGATGTGCTGTTCGAGTCTGCTGCGGTCCATGCAGGGCGCAATGCAGTGGGCGTGATTTTGACTGGCATGGGCAAGGATGGTGCGGCCGGCATGCTGAAGATGCGCGAAGCTGGCGCCTTCAATGTCGCGCAGGATGAGGCGACGTGCGTGGTGTACGGCATGCCGCGCGAGGCCGTGGCCATCGGCGCGGTGCATGAAGTGGCTCCGCTTGCACAGCTGCCGGCGATCGTCATCGGGCAGCTGGCAGCGGCAGGAGAAAGGGCATTCAGGGTATGAGCCCGGAGACGCTTAACCAGGCAGCGTGGTGATTGGAGCCAGTGCTCAATCGTGTGGTACGCCGAACATCGCTCTTTGCTGCTGTAAAGCCCCATTGATTGCATCGGCCGCCGCTTTGTAAAGTGAATTCATCTGATTCATCAGCCGCATCGACATGCTCAAGATTCGCACCGTATCCGCCGTATTTTGCGTAAAGGCAGATTGGATCGCAGGAATGCTCGATTTCTCTGAGGAATTGAGCAAATTGAAAAGCACTTGGGTCTGCTGAAGAAGCTTGCCGCTGTCAGCCACGCTCATGCCATCAATAGCGCTCATCGTGACCAGATGATCAAGCAGCTCAATGACCGATGCATCGGGAAGTTGACCGGAGACCTCCTGCAGCCAGTCAACCAGACGGAAAAACACCTCGACTTTCTTTTCTGTATTCCCCGAATCATAGGCACTTCGGGCGGCGTAAAAGAAGGACAGCAAGGAATCTGTTTTTGCAATCCGTGCCAGGCCCTGGCAGGTCTGGACCAGGCTGGACAAGCTTGAATTGTCTGCCTTGTCCAGCTTGTCAATGATGTCTGCAATGACTTCCTCGGGTTGCGACAGCAACAACGATGGGGCATCGGCATTCGGTTTTTGCTCATTTGCCAGGCTTGTGTCCGTTATCGGCAGGTGATGCTTCAGGTGATTTGGCAGGCGATCCATGGGACATGACTCCAGATTTGAAAGAGCTTCCTTTGTAATCAAATGCAAGTTCCGGTTCACTGAATTTCGAGTAGCAGCAGCACCTTCATCGGGCTGATTTTCAGCCGTTAAACAAGCCAAACCCCACCCTTTGTTTCAGGAGCCGACATGGCTGACCCCAAGACCAAATTCCTCGTCGTCGATGACTTCTCCACCATGCGCCGCATCGTGCGCAATTTGCTGAAGGAACTCGGTTATTCGAATGTCGACGAGGCCGAGGATGGCGCAATGGCGCTGTCCAAGCTGAAGAACGAGAACTTCGACTTCGTGATCTCCGACTGGAACATGCCCAACATGGACGGGCTGGAGATGCTGAAGAACATCCGCGCCGATGCCGCGATCGGAAAAATGCCTGTGCTGATGGTGACCGCCGAGGCGAAGAAGGAAAACATCATCGCCGCCGCGCAGGCCGGCGCCAGTGGCTATGTGGTCAAGCCGTTCACTGCGGCGACGCTGGACGAGAAGCTGTCGAAGATTTTCGAGAAGCTCGAGAAAGCGGGAGCCTGAGCATGCAAGTCACGATGACAGAGGGCGCCCATGCCGGGCACGGCATCGAGCAGGATCGCCATGATGAATTACTGATGCGCGTCGGTCAGCTGACCCGCAGCCTGCACGAAAGCCTGCGCGAACTGGGCCTGGACAAGGTGCTGCAGCGGGTCGCGCGGGACGAGATACCAAACGCACGCGACCGGCTGGTGTATGTCGCCAAGATGACCGAGCAGGCGGCACAGCGCGTGCTGAATGCGACCGATGCCGCGTCACCGTTGCAGGAGCAGGTGGAGCAGGGCGCCAGCGCGCTGATCGCGGAATGGCAGGCGTTGTTGTCCGAGCGCGGCCTGCCGCCGTCGCATGACCTGCAGTGCCGCACGCTGACTTACCTCGAGCATACGCGCAACGCCGTATCGGACACGCGGCAGTACCTGCTCGATATCATGATGGCACAGGACTTCCAGGACCTGACCGGGCAAGTGATCAAGAAGGTGACCGAGCTCGGCCATAGTCTCGAATCACAGCTGGTGCAGTTGCTGATCGAGTTCTCGCCGCATGACGGCGCACGCGATGGCGACAGCGGGCTGCTGAACGGCCCGCAGGTCAACCCGACTGGCAAGACGGATGTGGTGGCCGATCAGGAACAGGTCGACGATCTGCTCGACAGCCTCGGCTTCTGATCCAAGCTGCGCAAGCAGCCGCTGATTCCCCTCGTTGTTCACGGCATGGTATTGCCTGTAGCCACCGAATAATGGCTCCATCCCCACCCCGGGCAGATGGAGCCATGCATGGCCGCGCAAGACAGCGACCTCGAAAAGACCGAACCCGCCAGCCAGCGCCGGCTGGAGCAGGCGCGCGAAGAAGGCGACATTCCGCGCTCGCGCGAGCTCGCGGCCTGCGCTTCCCTGCTGGCTGGCGGTCTGCTGCTGTGGATGATGGGCAGCCATCTTCAAGGCGAGCTGTCCGATGTGCTGCGCGAGGGCCTGTCGCTGTCGCGCGAACTCGCGTATGAGCCCACGCTGTTGCTCGAACATGGCGGCCATCTGGCCGGCCGCGCGCTGTGGGCTCTGTTGCCCTTCGCCGCCATCTTGCTGGCTGTCGTCATCGCCGCGCCGCTGCTGGTCGGCGGCTGGCTGTTTTCGGTGAAATCCTTTTCTCCGCGCTTCGATCGCCTCGATCCGGTCGCAGGCATCGCGCGCATGTTTTCGCTGCATGCGCTGGGTGAGCTTGGCAAGGCGGTAGCCAAGTCGGCCTTGCTGGGTGTGGTCGGCACGCTGGTCGTGCTGCGGCAGACCGACGCACTGGTCGGCATGGCGGTGCTTCCGGCCGGCAGTGGTGACAGCCAGCTGGGCCATCTGATGTTCACCGCCTTTGCGGCGATGGCCGGTGTGCTGGCCGTGATTGCCGCCATCGATGTGCCCTGGCAGCGCTGGCAGTATGCGAAGAAGCTGATGATGACGCGCGAAGAAGTGCGTCAGGAGCACAAGGAGCAGGAAGGCAATCCCGAAATCAAGGGCCGTATCCGCGCGCAGCAGCGCGAGATGGCGCGCCGCAGGATGATGGCCGAGGTGCCGAAGGCTGATGTTGTCGTCACCAACCCAACTCATTACGCGGTCGCATTGAAGTACAGCGAGTCGCGTGATGCGGCACCCGTCGTGGTGGCCAAGGGCGCCGACGAGCTGGCGGCGAAAATTCGCGAGATTGCCACCGCCAATAAAGTGCCCTTGCTCGAAGCGCCGCCGCTGGCGCGTGCGTTGTATCGCCACGTCGAGCCGGGTGAAGCCATTCCCGAAAAACTCTACACCGCGGTCGCGCAAGTGCTGGCATGGGTGTTCCAGCTACGCGCCGGCCATCGTGCCGAGCAGCCGACCGCGCTCGAGGTGCCGGCCGACATGGATATTCCGCTGCATCTTCGCAGTGTGGGCAATGAAGTGGCTCAACCCGGAGCTGTCGCATGAACGGCTTCGCGCTGCCTGCATGGATGAAGACCGGCGGCACGCAGGCGCTGGCTGCGCCCGCACTGATCATCCTGATGCTGGGGATGATGGTGCTGCCATTGCCGGCGTTTGCGCTCGACCTGCTGTTCTCTTTCAATATCGCGCTGTCCATCATCATCCTGATGACCAGCCTGTACACGGTGAAGCCGCTGGACTTCATGGCCTTTCCCGCAGTGCTGCTGATGTCGACCATGCTGCGGCTGTCATTGAACGTCGCGTCGACGCGCGTGGTGCTGACCGAAGGTCATACTGGTGCTGGCGCGGCCGGACAGGTGATCGAGGCTTTCGGCCACTTCCTCATCGGTGGTAATTACACGGTCGGCATTGTGGTGTTCGTGATCCTGACGATCATCAACTTCACCGTCGTCACCAAAGGCGCAGGTCGTATCGCCGAGGTCGGCGCGCGCTTTGCGCTGGATGCGATGCCGGGCAAGCAGATGGCTATTGACGCGGATCTGAATGCCGGCCTGATCGGTGAAGCAGATGCGCGCGCGCGTCGTACTGAGGTCTCACGCGAAGCGGAGTTCTACGGTGCGATGGATGGCGCCAGCAAATATGTGCGCGGTGACGCGGTGGCCGGCATTGTCGTCACCGTCGTCAATGTGGTTGGCGGTCTGGTGGTGGGGCTGCTCCAGCATGACATGGCGTTTGCTGATGCGCTGAAGAATTACACGCTGCTCGCGATCGGTGACGGCCTGGTCGCGCAGGTGCCGTCACTGGTGATCTCGATCGCTGCCGGTGTCGTCGTGTCACGCGTCGCGAATGAACAGGATGTCGGCGGCCAGCTGGTCGGCCAGTTGCTGGCCAAGCCGCAGGTGCTGGGCATCACGGCCGCGATCATCGGCGGCTTTGGCATCGTGCCCGGCATGCCGCATCTGCCTTTCCTGATGCTGGCGGTGATCCTCGCATTCGGTGCGCGGCAGGCACAGCGCCGTCTCGAGCAACCGAAAGAAAAGGAAACGCCGGCACCCGCGCCGGTCGCCGCCACCGACAGCGAAGAAGCCGGCTGGCAGGATGTGATGCCGGTGGATGCGCTCGGTCTTGAAGTCGGTTTTCGTTTGATTCCGCTGGTCGATGCCGCGCAGGGCGGCGAACTGCTCAAGCGCATCAAGGGCGTGCGCCGCAAGTTCGCGCAGGACATCGGCTTCCTCGCGCCACCCGTACACATCCGCGACAACCTCGAGCTGAAGCCCGGCGGCTACCGCATCACGCTGAAAGGCGTTGACATCGGTGCCGGTGAAGCGCATGCCGGTCAGTTCCTTGCGATCGACCCCGGCATGGTCAGCGGCCCACTCGATGGCGCGAAGACCACCGACCCCGCCTTCGGCTTGCCGGCGACCTGGATTGATGAAGCGCAGCGCGCGCATGCACAGGCACTGGGCTACACCGTGGTCGATGCATCGACCGTGATCGCGACCCATCTGAACCATCTGGTCAGCCAGCACGCAGCCGAGCTGCTCGGCCGCATCGAAGTGCAGCAACTGGTCGAGCACGTCGAGAAAGAGACACCCCAGCTGCTGGAAGACCTGGTGCCGAAGCAGATGTCGTTGTCGTCGCTGCAGAAGGTGCTGCAGAACCTGCTGTCCGAAGGCGTGCACATCCGCGACATGCGCACCATCGTCGAGACCCTGTGCGAGCACGCTGCACGCGTGACCGACCCCGCCGAATTGACCGAGCTGGTCCGCGGCGCGCTCGGCCGCGCAATCGTGCAGCAACTGTTTCCGGCGCCGGCTGAACTGTCGGTGATCACGCTCGACGGACAGCTCGAGCGGGTGCTGATGACGGCTTTGCAGGCTGGTGGTGCCGCGATCGAACCGGGCCTGGCCGACACGCTGTCGGCACAAGCCGAGCAATCGGTGAAGCGGCAGGAGCAGTCGGGCCTCGCGCCCGTGCTGCTGGTGCCGGCCCCGCTGCGTCCCTTGCTGTCCCGTTTCCTGCGTCGCGCGCTGCCGCAACTGGCGGTGCTGTCGCACGCTGAAGTTCCCGAGTCCCGCATGGTCAGGGTCACTAGCCTGATTGGAGCCCAATAATGAATGTCCTCAAATTCTATGCAGCGACGCCTCGCGAAGCCTTGCGTGCCGCGCGCGATGCGCTGGGCGACAGCGCCGTGGTGCTGTCGTCACGCAGCGCGTATGGTGGCGCCGAACTGGTAGTGATGGCAGGCGAAGACGCCGATGCACTGGCAGCCACACCACCAAGCGCAGCGCCGGCTGCACTGACAGCGGCACCCCAGGCACGGATGGCGCAGGCCGCGCCGCGTTCGCCTGCTGCTGCACCCGCATCAAGCTCGATCCCCGCATCAACCCCCGCATTCTCAGCTCCTGCGCTGCAAGGCTTCACGACAGCATTCAAGGACGAGCTGAAGGGGGAACTCAAAAGCGAGCTGACGGCAATGCGCGGCATGCTCGAAACACAGCTGGCGACACTGGCCTGGAGCGGACGTCAACCCGAGGCACGCGCGCGCGTGTTGCGCATCTTGCTGGCGGCCGGATTCTCGGCCGGTCTGTCGCGCTATCTGGCCGAGCATATGCCCGAGGCAGCGATGGACAGCGAAGCGCAGGGCGATGCCTGGCTGCGCGAGATCCTGCAGCGCAATCTGTCCGTGTTTGACAGCGACGAGCGCCTGCTTGAGAAGGGTGGCGTATTCGCGCTGGTGGGGCCGACCGGCGTGGGCAAGACCACGACCACCGCCAAGCTTGCCGCGCGCTGTGTCGCGCGCCATGGCGCTGCAAAGATCGCGCTGGTCACGACGGATGGCTATCGTATTGGCGCCTTCGAGCAGCTGCGCATCTACGGCAAGCTGCTGGGCGTGATGGTGCACTCGGTGCGCGATGCCACCGATCTCGAGATTGCGCTCGACGAACTGCGTCACAAGCACATCGTGCTGATTGACACTGCCGGCGCCAGTCAGCGCGACAAGATGGTGGCCGAGCAGATTGCGATGCTGGCTGCCGGTGGCAGCCGCGTGCAGCGACTGCTGTGCCTGAATACGACCTCGACTGTCGAGACGCTGGATGAGGTGGTGCAGGCGTTTCGCGGTGATGGTCTGGCCGGCTGCGTCTTTACCAAACTGGATGAAGCCAATGGCATCGGTGGCGCACTCGATGTCGCGATCCGGCACAAGCTGCCGGTCAGCTTTGTCGCCGATGGCCAGCGGGTACCGGAAGATCTGCATCTGGTCCACACGATGCAGCTGGTCGAGCGCGCCTTCGCGCCGCCGCGCGAGCCGCGCATCTTCGGCCTGACCAATGGCGAATTGCCGCTGGTGGCCGCCAACAGCGCTGCCGCGATGCGCGACCCGCTGCTGCAGGAGGTGCGCATTGGCTAGCTCACAGGAAGCCGGCCTGCGCGATCAGGCCGATGGCTTGCGGCGCCTGATGGCATCGCCCTTGTCCGCGCTATGCACGGTTTTGTCGGCCGACGGACGCGAGCGCAAGCCGGCGCTGGTGAACCGCCTCGCATCCAGCATGGCGCGCCGCGGTCATCCGGTGATGGTGCTGGATACCTCGGCGACAGCGGGCACGGCCTGCGGTGCGCGCCCCAGCCTGCTGGATGTCGTGCAAGGCCGCGCGTCACTGGAGGACGCGCGCGTGGCCGATGCCGAAGGCATTGCGCATTGCCGGCTCGGCATGGACGCAGATCCGGAGGGGATGCCGGCCGTGGGCGAGTTATTACAGCAGTTGCTGGCCGAGGGCGTGCGCCTGCTGGTGAATGCCGAAATCGATGACAGCGGCCAGTTGCCACTGCCCATGCTGGCCGATGGCGACATCGTGGTCCAGTTGTCGGGCAGTGAGATCGCGATCCGCGATGCGTACGAGATGCTGCGCGCGCTGAAGGCCTTGTGCGGCCGTGGCACCGTGTCCTTGCTGGTGACCGATGTCGACCCGGTGCGCGCGCGCCACGTACACGCCAACCTCTTTCATGCCGCCAGCCGCTATCTCGCGCTGTCGGTGCGCTCCATCACGGCGCCGCCGCTGCGCCGCGCCGGTGCTCCCAATGCTGCCAGTGCTGCCGGCGCATCACTTGCGAACACCGCGACCACTTCAGGGAATCGCCATGTATAACGCCCACGGAAAATCCAGTGCCCGGCCTTTGCTGGACAACTATGCGCCGCTGGTCAAGCGGCTTGCTCACCAGCTCAAGGCGCGGCTGCCCGACAATGTCGAGGTCGATGACCTGATACAGGTTGGCATGATGGGCCTGCTCGATGCGATGAACCGCTATGAAGAGCAGGGCAACCAGTTCGAAACATATGCGGTGCAGCGCATACGCGGCGCGATGCTGGATGAACTGCGCAGCGTGGACTGGCTGCCACGCAGCGTGCGCCAGAACATGCGCAAGATCGAGGCCGCGATCGGCAAGCTGCAGCAGACGCTGCATCGCTCGCCGACCGAGGCCGAGGTGGCGAAACAGCTGGCCGTCACCGTCAATGAATACCAGCAGATGCTGGCTGATGGCGCCGGCCACCAGCTGGTCTATTACGAAGATTTTCATGATGACGATTACGGCGAGCATTTCCTCGATCGCCATTGCAGCAGCGACAGCGATGATCCGCTCGCGCAATTGCTGGAGTCAGATTTTCGCGGCGCCTTGGCGGATGCGATCGGTGATTTGCCGGAGCGCGAGCAACAGCTGATGGCCATGCTCTACCAGGAGCAGATGAACCTGGCCGAGATCGGCGCCGTGCTCGGTGTGTCGGCGTCGCGCGTGTGCCAGCTGCACAGCCAGGCGATCGCGCGCTTGCGGGCGACGCTGAAGGAACAGGCATGGACTGGCGCAGCCTGATCGGGCTCGTCATTGCGGTCGGTGCGATCTTTGCCGCCCAATGGGCTGATGGCGGCCACCTCGCTGCCTTGCTGCAGCCGGCCGGCTTGTTGGTGGTGTTGGCCGGCACCTTCGGCGCGGCGCTGCTGCAGAGCGGTCCGTCGCACATGTGGAGCGCGGTGCTGCTGTTGAAGCGCGCGTTCGGCAAGCCGGTCAGTACCGAGCCGGAATTCCGCAAGCTGGTCAGGCAATGGGGCGCAATCATGCGACGCTCCGGTGCGCTTGCACTCGAGGATTCATTACGCTCGGTACGCGACCCCTATGTCGCACGCGGACTGCGCCTGCTGGTCGATGGCGTGACACCTTCACGCATTGCCGACATTCTCGCGCGTGATACCGATGCTTTCGAGCAGCAGCGACGGCAGGCGATACGTGTGTGGGAGACCGCAGGCGGCACGGCACCGACCATGGGCATCCTTGGCGCAGTACTGGGGCTGGTGCAGGTAATGGAGCAGCTATCGGATCCGGGCAAGCTCGGGCCCGGCATTGCGGTGGCCTTTGTCGCCACGCTGTATGGCGTCGGTTTTGCGAACCTGGTGTTCCTGCCAATTGCAAATCGTCTGAAAGAGCAACTGGCGATCGAGTTGCATCAGCGTGATCTGGTGGCCGATGCGATGGTTGCGATCGCATCCGGTGAGCCGGGGCATCTGATCGAGGAGCGCATCGCGCCGCCGGCAGGATCACAACCGAAAGCAGCACGTCGGCGCGAGGACAGTGATGCAGCGACGGCGCGCTGACGAGCCGCTGCCGTCAGCCGACCGCTGGCTGCTGTCGTGGTCGGATTTCGTCACGCTGCTGCTGGCCTTGTTTGCGGCGATGTATGCAGGCGCATCGGTGGATCTCGCGAAAGCAAAGCGAGTCGCACAGTCAGTCAGTTCCGCGCTTGGCAGTCCCGTACAGAACCAGCGGAAGCCGCAGTCTGACGAAGTGCCGGTAACGAAGCAGGCAGGTGATGAGCGCATCGCATCACTGGCCAGTTCGCTAAGCGACGCGATGGCCGGCATCGCCGGCAGCGAGCGCATCCGCATCGTGCACGAGGCGCATGCCATAGGCATAGCCATTGACGCGACGCTGCTGTTTGCCACCGCAGAAGCAAAGCTTGCACCCCAGGCCGAGGCGGCTTTGTCGGCTTTGTCCGCCGTGCTGTCTCAGTGCGCATGCAGCATCTCGGTCGAAGGCCATACGGACAGCTTGCCCATCCATACGTCTCAATTCAGCTCCAACTGGGAGCTGTCGGCGATGCGTGCGGCGGTCGTCGCGCGCCGGTTGTCCGAACAGGGTATCGCCAATGAACGCCTGAGCGCCGTCGGGCGCGGCGACACCCGGCCGCTCGCATCCAATGAATCGGCTGAGGGCCGCGCCGCCAATCGGCGTGTACACCTGGTCGTCACGCTGGCTGCGGCGGACCAATGACGACATACTTCCTTGCAGTTTCGCAAGTTATATTCGGGAACGCAGGGCTTGGCGTCGCAACCATGCAGAGGTGAACATCCGTCACCTGATCATGGAGAATCCTATGCGTATCCGCCGCCTGTCCCTGCTGCTGCCGGCCATCTTGCTGGCCGCCTGCGCAACCCCCGAATACCAGAACGCTGCCGATGAATGCCGTGGCCCGGCCTTGCAGACCTTTCCGGTCGTGATGCAGCAGCAAATGGTCAGGCGCAGCCGCGAAGTGATGGTGCCGGATGGGTCCACCGTCTGCGAAACCACCGAGGTCAAAAGCGGCGACCGGGACAGCGGCGTGAAGCAGACCAGGAGTAGCTGCCGCCCGGGCATGCGCAAGGCGATCGAGTACTACGATGAACCAAGGATGGTGGATCTGAACCAGGGCGGCCGGGATGCCCATGTGCGGCAATGCGCGCGTAACCTGTGCCAGCAACGTTACGGCAATCTGGACTGCAAGACGAAACAGTGAAGCGCCTGCCTGACCCTTCCGACCTGCGCGGCTATTCGGATAGCAGCGTTATCGCTGTGCCGTCAGCCGCTGACGAGTGCCGCGCGCGCAGGCTGCAAGGCCAGTTCGGCCTGGCCACTGGCGCCATACAAACCCGACGATGAACCCAGTCCCAGCGCAGCCAGCGCCTGCCGGTTACGTACCTGCAGCTGGCCCAGCAGCAGACCATTGATGCGATTGGCTTCGTGCGCTTCCCTCGCCAGCGACATCAGCACGTCCCATTCGGCCCGCGTGCAATCCGGCGACAGCGCCAGCCAGTGCAGCATGCCGGCTTCGCTGGCCGGAAAACCCTGACGGCCCAGTGCGCGATGGCGATCATTCGCCAGTTGCGATAGTTCGGCGACGCGGCTCGCCTTGTGTTCCAGCAGGCCCGCATGTTCATCAACATCGCCGGCCGCGAGCACGACCTGTTCCTGCTGCAGCACATCCAGCAGGGCGCGCAGGGCCGAGGTCTCGGCGTCAAGATGGTCGGCGGGGGACATGGGGGCTCCTGTAGGCAGGGATCAGCGCTTGTGCGCCATCATTTCGCGCGCACCGGCCAGCATGTCGCCGGCGATGCGGTCGGTATCGATATGAAATTCGCCGCGTGCAATCTCGCCGCGGATCCTGTCCACCTTGGCCGCATCTATCGGTGCTTCCTTCGCGGACGCCGATTTGGCGGTGCCGGACAGGCTGACCTTGTCCGTCTTGCTTTCCTTCACAGGGCTCGCCTGGCCGGTGACGGCCGGGCGACCGGCCGGCACGGTGAGCGGGGGCAGCTTGCTGGCGTTGCTGGCTGTATCGTCGATCTTCATCGCGGTTTCCTCATCGGGATCGTTGGTTGATTCCGGTAACGGCAGGGTGCTTCAAAATGTTTAGCGCGGACCTGGCAATCATGATGCAGTATCGGAGCTGCCATGGCTGCTAGTAGCGAACCGACAACACACCATCGGCCTGCGCGACACCCGCCACCAGTTGGCCGCTGGCGGTGCGCGCTTGTACCAGGTCGCCTTCGGCGCCACTGGTCAGTGCCCGACCTTCACCGGATACCGAGAAGCCGCTGCCCCCGGCGACCAGCCGCACCGGCTGCCCTTGCTGCACCACCGGCTGGCTTTTCAGCTGCGCGCGCGATACCGGCATGCCGGCGGCCAGCGGCATCTGCACGGTTCTGCCCTGTGCCTGGCCGAGATCGGTCAGCACGCCCGGCGGCAGGCTGGCAAGGTCGCCCTGGCGCAGTACCAGGTCATTCGTGCCCAGTTTCTGTCCCTGCGCCAGCGGCGCGGCGCTGGCGACGTAGTTCGTCATGACACTGACCGTCGCCGGCAGCAGCACGCTCCAGACCGGCTGCGCGCAGCGCACGCCGACCGAGGTCTTGCCCAGCGCTTTCGAGCCGGGCGGCATCCAGGTTTCCGGTGCGGCGCAGGCTGGCAGGTTGAGTCTGGCATCCGGTTCCTTCAGCTTCACGCTGGCGGTGCCAGGCAGATTGGCGGCCTGCGCCAGCAGAAAGCCCTCGGCCAGCGACTTCAGTGTGGCGATATCCTGCCGCGCGCTTGCAGCGTTTGATGATTGTTGCGCATGCGCGTTCAAAACAATGCAGGCACCGAGCAGCAATACGCTTGCCAGCAAGATGAGCTTGCGCATCGCACCCGCTGTCGCGGTGGCGGTCGTGATCGTCGGTGGCGGGGTGTTCTTCATCTTGTATCGTCTTTGCGGACTGTCCTCGCGCAGGCGAGGGGACTTTGTCACGCGATGATCTTGCGCCCGAACCACGCAGCGCAATAGACAAAGCAGAACCGGATTCGCGCGCTTGCTCGGCCCATGCATGCACGGCATGCGTTTCTATCATCCATTCCACCGGTGCCCCTGGATTCACACCGGCAGGAGCAGAGGATGACCGACAGGCTGGACAATGAATTCCGCTTTCACCAGAGTGCGCTGGCCTTGCGCGCGGAGCGGCAGCAACTGCTGGCCTCGAACATCGCCAATGCCGACACGCCGAATTTCAAGGCGCGTGACATCGACTTCCGCAAGGCCTTGCAACAGGCGCTGGGAAGCGGTAGCGGCCCAGCATCGGCAGTGTCATCTGCTGGCAGCGGCACGCAACTGACGTCCACCTCATCTTCGCTTGCTGCCGCACTGCTGGCTTCGCATCCGGCCCACCTGACTTCTACCCTTGCCGCAGGCAGCACCGCTTCCGGTGCCGACCTGCTGTATCGCACGCCCCGCCAGGACAGCATCGACGGCAACACCGTCGAGCTCGACGCCGAGCGCGCGCAATTCGCCGATAACGCCGTGCGCTACGAAGCCAGCATCAGCGCAGTCAACGGCAAGCTCAAGAGCCTGCTGGCGGCCATCTCGGGACAATAAGCATGTCGCTCTTTTCCATTTTCAATGTGGCCGCATCCGGTATGGCCGCGCAGGGCCAGCGCCTGAACACGGTCGCCAGCAATATCGCCAACGCCGAAAGCGCCACCGGACCCGATGGCCAGGCGTACAAGGCGAAGCAGGTGATGTTTGCCGCGCAGGCAGTCGATACGGCCGGTAGCACCGGTGTCGCCGTGACCCAGGTGGTCGAAGACAGCAATCCGCCGCGAATGATGTTCGACCCCAAGCATCCACTGGCCAATGAACAGGGCTATGTCGCTATGCCGAACGTGAATCCGGTGGAGGAGATGGTGAACATGATCTCCGCATCGCGCGCGTACCAGAACAATGTCGAGACGCTGAATGCAGCGAAATCGCTATTGCAGAAGACCTTGACCATAGGTCAGTAACGGCACGAGCCCCGCAAAGTTGAGCGCCAGCAGAACAAGCCACGCACCACCGAATTATCACCACCATTCAGCAGCAAGGATAAGGAGCCCTCATGGCCACTGTCGCCAATGTGCAGAACGTCGCCTCGAATGAATTGCTCGCCGCGATGAACCCCAAGGCCAGCGCCGCCAGCAGTACCGACGCTGCGCAAGACCGCTTCATGACGCTGCTGGTCACGCAGATGAAGAACCAGGACCCGCTGAACCCGCTCGACAATGCGCAGGTCACGTCGCAGCTGGCACAGCTGTCGACCGTCACCGGCATCGACAAGCTGAACAACACGATGCAGGCGATGATGGCCTCGACCCAGGCTGCGCAGTCGCTGCAAGCCGCGAGCATGATCGGCCATGGTGTGCTGGTGCCCGGCACGGCGGTCGCACTCAGCGGTGGCAAGGCGGTGTTCGGCGCCGAGTTGTCCGGCGCTGCCGATGTGGTGCAAGTGACGATCGCCGATGGCGCCGGCAATCCGGTCCGCGTGCTCGACCTCGGCGCGCGTCCGGAAGGCACGATCGCACTGACCTGGGATGGCAAGACGGCGTCCGGCGCCAGCGCACCCGATGGCGTGTACCAGTTGCAGGTATCCGCGACTCGCGGTGGACAAAAAGTCAGCGCCAATCCGCTCGGCTTCGGCGAAGTCATCAGCGTCTCCACCGGCAGTGGTGGCGCGAAGCTGAATCTGTCCGGTCATGCCGGTTCCACCGGTTCCGTTTCCATGAACGACGTACGCCAGATCCTCTGATTCGCGCACACGGCGTCTTCCTCCTCTTCACCTCCACCCGATTTCAAGGGAGCAGCACATGAGCTTTCAACAAGGATTGTCCGGCCTGTCGGCCTCGTCGAAGAGCCTCGAGGCCATCGGCAACAACGTTGCCAACGCGAACACTGTCGGCTTCAAGCAATCGCAGGCGGTGTTCACCGATGTGTATGCCGCATCGCTGTCGGGCAGCGGCACCTCGCAGATCGGCATTGGCACGCAATTGAGCGAAGTGGTGCAGCAGTTCACGCAGGGGAATGTGACCGCGTCGAACAATCCGCTCGACATGGCGATCAATGGCGGCGGCTTTTTCCGGATGAGCACCAATGGCGCGATCAGCTATGCGCGCAATGGCCAGTTCCAGCTCGACAAATCGGGCTACATCGTCAATGCGTCCGGCTCGCGACTGACCGGCTATGTGGCCGACAGTCGCGGCATCCTGTCGACCGGCGCGCCGGCCGACATCAACATCCGCACCTCGGACCTGCCGCCGCAGACCACGTCCACCGTCGATGCGGTGCTGAACCTCGATTCGCGGCAGAGCGTGCCAGTCACGACGCCGTTCGACATCAATGATCCGACCACCTACAACAACGCGACTTCAGTATCGGTGTACGACACGCTCGGCAATGCGCATGTACTGCAGACCTTCTATGTGAAGACTGGCGCCGGCGCCTGGGACGTGTATGCGGCAGCTGACCAGAACCTGATCAACGGCGGCGCCGCGATCGGCAGCCTGACCTTCGGCACCGATGGTGCGCTGACGCCAGCAAGCCAGGCAGCGCTGCCGATCAATGCGGCGATCCCGGTCACCACTGGCGCGGCGGCCACGCTGAATGTCGGCATCGATTTCACCAACACCACGCAATTCGGCTCGACCTTCTCGGTCAACAAGCTGGACCAGGATGGCTACACCTCGGGCCGCCTGTCCGGCTTCGGCGTCGGCCCTGATGGCACCGTCACCGGCCGCTACACCAACGGCCAGTCGGCGGTGCTGGGGCAGGTGGTGCTGGCGTCGTTCGCGAACCCGAATGGCTTGAAGCCCATGGGCGGTAACCTGTGGACCGAGACCGCCGAATCCGGCAGCCCGATGGTCGGTGCACCGGAGTCCGGCAACCTCGGCGCCTTGCAGTCGAATGCGGTCGAGGATTCCAACGTCGACCTGACCGCCGAGCTGGTCAACATGATCACCGCGCAGCGCAACTACCAGGCGAATGCGCAGACCATCAAGACGCAAGACCAGGTGATGCAGACCCTGGTCAACCTGCGCTGATGCGACTGAACGACTGAAGGGAGTGCAGCGATGGACCGCATGATCTATGTCGCAATGACCGGCGCCAAGCAGGTGATGGAGCAGCAGTCCAACACCGCGCACAACCTCGCCAACCTCGGCACCACCGGCTTCCGTGCGCAGCTCGACAGCTTTCGCTCGGTGCCGGTCGAAGGCCAGGGCTTGCCGACGCGTGCATTTGTGCTCGACGCCACCACCGGCAGCGACTTCTCGCAGGGCGTGGTGCAGCAGACCGGCAATCCGCTCGATGTCGCGCTCAAGGGTGCCGGCTGGATCGCATTGCAGGCCGCCGATGGCAGCGAAGTCTACAGCCGGGCCGGCAACCTCAGTGTCAGCGACGGCGGCGTGCTGCTGGGGCAGGGCGGGCTGGCGGTGGCCGGCGACGGTGGACCGATCACGCTGCCAGCCGGCGACAGGCCCTCCATCGCAGCCGACGGCACCGTCAGCGTGATGGATGCGCGCGGCGTGTCGAACGCGGTCGGCCGCATACGGCTGGTCAATCCGCCTGTGGCCGAGCTGCAGCGCGGAGATGACGGCCTGTTCCGGATGAAGTCCGGCGATGTGCCCGATGCCGATGCGATGGTCAGGCTGGCGCCCGGCAGCATCGAAGCCAGCAACGTGAATGCGGTCGATGCGATGGTGAACCTGATCGCGCTGGCACGTGCATTCGACCTGCAAATGAACCTGATGAAGAACGTCGAGAGCAACGAGGCAAAAGCCAGTCAGATCCTGTCAATGAATCCCTGACATCGCTCGCAGAATATTCACAGCCAGCATGTAAAGGAGAGCCCTCATGATGAAGTCACTGTGGATTGCAAAGACCGGCCTGAGCGCGCAACAGGCGCAGCTCGACGTCATCTCCAACAACCTCGCCAACGTCGGCACCAGCGGCTTCAAGCGCTCGCGTGCCGTGTTCGAAGACCTGATGTACCAGACCACGCGCGCTGCGGGTGCACAGTCGTCGCAACAGACCCAGGTCGCGTCCGGCATGCAGCTTGGTACCGGCGTGCGCCCGGTGGCGACCGAGCGTCTTTTCACCCAAGGCAACCTGCAGCAGACCAGCAACCCGAAAGACGTCGCGATCCAGGGCCAGGGCTTTTTCCAGGTGCTGCTGCCTGATGGCAGCACCGGCTACACGCGTGATGGCTCGCTGCAACTGAATGTTGAAGGCCAGCTGGTGACTGCCAGCGGTTATCCGATACAACCGGCCGTCACCGTCCCGCCCAATGCGACCGACATGACCATCGGCAGCGACGGCACGATCTCGATCCATGCAGCCGGTTCCACCCAGCATACGCAAGTGGGAAGCTTGCAGCTCGTGCAGTTCGCGAACCCGGCCGGGCTCGAGAGCAAGGGCGAGAACCTGTTCGCCGAAACGCCGGCCTCGGGACAGCCGAATGCGGTCACGCCCGGCACCAATGGCAGCGGCGTGCTGATGCAGGGCTATGTCGAGACCTCGAACGTGAACGTGGTCGAAGAGCTGGTCAACATGATCCAGACCCAGCGCGCGTACGAGATCAACTCCAAGGCGATCAACACCGCCGATCAGATGCTGCAGCGTCTGGGCCAGCTGTAACGGGAGACAGTGATGGACCTGCATCCGTCCATGGCGTCACCGTCTGCTCCGTCGTCCAACG
>JACCDX010309860.1_pt1 | contig 23188 bp, 23 predicted proteins | sample 7449681 | NCBI WGS metagenome assembly JACCDX01 (sample SAMN15323450, study PRJNA562643) | freshwater metagenome | isolation source: river surface water | place: USA:Blue River Watershed | collected 2017-08-18
CTTCGGGTTCACGCTCTGGGCGCCCAGGGTGAAGCTGTTGATGTTGCGGATCACCTCGGGAATGGGGATCGAAGCCACCACGCCCAGGGTGTTGGCTTGGGTCATCTTGCCCGCGATCACGCCCGCCATGTAAGCCCCCTCATAGGTGCGGCTATCGTAGGTGCGCATGTTGTCGGCCTTTTTATAGCCGGTGGCATGCTCGAACTTGACGTCCTTGAAATCGGCCGCCACTTTGAGCATGGGTTCCATGTAGCCAAAGGTGGTCCCGAAAATCAGCTTGTTGCCCTGCCCCGCCAGATCGCGCAAGACGCGCTCAGCGTCTGCCGACTCGGGCACGTTTTCAACAAAGCTGGTCACGACCTTGTCGCCGAACTCTTTTTCAATCGCCTTGCGACCGTTGTCGTGGGCAAAGGTCCAGCCCCCATCGCCCACCGGGCCGATGTAAGCAAAGGCAATTTTCAGGGGTTCTGCTTTAGGCGCTGCGGCGGGGGCAGGGGTCTCTTGCTTCTTGCCGCAAGACGCAAGCAACCATCCTGAAGCCGCAAGAGCGATGGCGGTGTATAAGGTGCGGCGCTTCATTTGCATCATCATCGATGGATCCTCCGAGTGGAAAAAAGGGTTGATCAAGAGTGTGGCACGACATCCAACTACCCTCCAGGGTGGAAGGGCTTTCCCAAAGACGCTGGCATGTTGACGCGGATCCAGGTCGGGTTACGGGAAATCAACACCAGCACCACAATGGTGCTCAGGTATGGCAAAGCGGTCAGCAATTGGCTGGGGACGTTGACCCCCATGCCCTGAAAATGAAACTGCAGCATGGTGACGCCGCCAAACAAGTAGGCCCCCAGCAACACCCGCAAAGGCCGCCAAGTGGCAAAGGTGGTCAGGGCCAGGGCAATCCAGCCTTTACCAGCCACCATGCCCTGCACCCACAAAGGGGTATAAATGAGCGAGAGATAGGCGCCCGCCAGACCACACAAGGCACCGCCCGCCATCACCGACAAAAGCCGAATGCGGCGCACTGGGTAGCCCAGGGCATGGGCAGACTCGGGCGATTCACCCACTGCCCGCAAGATCAGGCCGGCACGCGTGCGATCCAGAAAGAAGACCAAGGCCAGGGCCAACAAGGCCGCCGCATACACCAGCGGGTGTTGCCTGAACACGGCATCGCCCAGCCAGGGGATGTCGGACAAACCGGGAATCGCATGAATGGCGCGCTCGGGCAACTGCGCCTTGACGTAGTCGATCCCGACAAAGGCTGAAAAGCCAGCACCAAACAAACTCAACGCCAAGCCCGTGGCATAGGGGTTGGTCCCGAGCCAGATCACCATCCAGGCAAAAAAAGCCGACAACGCTGCCCCTACCCCCATGCCAGCGGCAAAGCCGGCCCAATCGCTGCCTGTGTGCACCACTGTGGCAAAACCACCGATCGCGGCACACAACATCATGCCTTCGGCCCCCAGGTTCACGACGCCTGCCTTTTCATGGATGAGCAGGCCCAGGGCCGCCAAGGCCAGCACGGTTCCCGCATTGAGGGTGGCGGCCAACAACAAAGCGTAAGTGTCCATCAGGCGGCTCTCCAGCGTTTCAGTCGCAAGCGATGCGTGATCAAGGTGTCGCAAGCCAACAGACAAAACAGCAAGACGCCCTGAAACACCCCTGTGATGGATTTGGGCAAGCCCAAGCGCGACTGCGCCATTTCGCCCCCGATGTAGAACATGCTCATCAAAATGGCCGAAAACACCATCCCCACCGGGTACAAACGACCGACAAAGGCGACGATGATGGCCGCAAAACCATAGCCTGCTGGCACATAGGGGGTGAGTTGCCCGATTGGTCCAGCCACCTCCAGCGCCCCCGCCAGCCCCGCCAGCCCGCCAGAGGTCAACAGGGCGATCCAGAGCGCTTTGCGCGATGAGAAGCCGGCATAACGGGCGGCCATGGGGGCAAGCCCCCCAACCTGTTGGGCGAAGCCGGCACGGGTGCGGAACAAAAACAGGCTCAACAGCAGCACGCCCAGCGCGGCCAATAACAGGCCCAGGTGCGCCCGCGAACCCGCCATCAAGCGCGGCACCTGAGCCGCCTGATCGAAGTTTCGAGTCTGCGGAAAGTTGTATCCCGCCGGGTCTTTCCAGGGGCCATAGACCAAATAACTCAGCACCATGTCGGCCACATAGACCAGCATCAGGCTGACCAAAATTTCATTGGCATTGAAACGGTCACGCAAACCCGCGGTGATGCCCCCCCAAAGGGCACCGCCCAAGGTGCCGGCCAGCAGCACCAGAACCACGAACCAGCGGCCCGTCTCGCGGTCGGCCATCAGGGCCACGCCGGCGGCAAAAATGGCGCCCATGACGAACTGACCTTCGGCGCCGATGTTCCAGACATTGGATCGAAAACACACCGCCAGCCCCAGCGCGATCAAGAGCAAGGGCGTGGCCTTGACGGCGATTTCGCCCCAGACGTAAAAGGATCGAATCGGTTCCCAGAAAAACATTTGCAAACCGCGCAAGGGGTCTTTGCCCAAGGCCATGAACAAGGCGGTGCCCAGACACACCGTGAGGAACACCGCCAACAAGGGCGAGCCCAGGCCCCAGGCGCGGCTGGGTTGGGGGCGCAGTTCAAGCCGCAGCATGCGCTCCCCCTTGGTCCCACAGGCCACTCATCCACTCGCCGATCAGGGCGGGGGTGGCGGCGGAGCGATCCATCGAAGGCGACAAACGCCCGCGCGCCATGACGTGGATGCGGTCACAAAGTTCGAACAGTTCATCGAGCTCCTCGCTGACCACCAGCACCGCGCAACCCGCGTCACGCAAGGCCAGCAGTTCGGCTCGGATCTGCGCCGCCGCGCCCACGTCAACGCCCCAAGTGGGTTGCGCCACCAGCAGCAGTCTGGGTTCGGCACTGATTTCGCGGCCAACGATGAACTTTTGTAAATTGCCACCAGACAGCGAACGGGCCGTGGCCTGAGGCCCAGCCGCCTTGACCCGAAAGCGATCGATGACGCCCTGGGCCTGCCGCTTCAGAGCAGCGATTCGGAGCCACCCCCAGACACCCACGGACTCGCTTCGGGTGAGCAAGAGGTTGTGCGCCAGGCTCAAACTGGGCACCGCCCCTCGACCCAGACGTTCCTCGGGCACGAAATGCAAACCGAGACGGCGTCGCAAACCGGGGCCGCTTCGGCCCACGGCCCGCCCCAACAGGTGAATCGCGTCGGGCTCGGGGCGCGGGTCTTCGCCAGACAAGGCGGCGAGCAGTTCTCGCTGACCGTTGCCCGACACGCCGGCAATGCCCACCACTTCACCCGCGCGCACGCGCAAGTCAACCTGCTGCAAGTCGGTGCCAAACGGATCGGTGCTGGGCAAGGACAACTGCCGCACCGACATCACCACGTCGCCCAATCGGGCCGGCGTGTGATGCAGCGCCGGTGGCTCGGCCCCGATCATCAGGCGCGACAAAGACGCCGTGCTCTCCTGGCGCGGGTCACACACCCCGGTGACGCGCCCCGCACGCAACACGGTACAGGCCGAGCACAAGGCCTGGATTTCATGCAATTTGTGGCTGATGTACAAAATGCTGCAGCCCTGCGCCGTGAGCTGGTGCAAGACCTCAAACAATTTGTCCACCGCCTGCGGGGTCAGCACGGACGTCGGCTCGTCGAGGATCAGCAACTTGGGATCGGTCAGCAAGGCGCGGATGATCTCGACCCGCTGCATCTCACCCACACTCAGGGTGTGCACCGGACGCTCGGGGTCGATGTCCAGCCCATGGGCCTTGGCTTTGGCGCTGATGCGCTCACTGAGCTCGGGCAAGTCCACGCCACGGCCCAACCCCAACCAGACGTTTTCCGCCACGCTCAGGGTGTCGAACAGGCTGAAGTGCTGGAACACCATGCTGATGCCCAGTTGCCGGGCCTGCAAGGGATTGCGGATGTGGACCTCTTGCCCTTCAAACAATATGCGACCCGCGTCCGGTTTGACCGATCCGTAAATGATTTTCATCAGGGTCGATTTGCCTGCCCCGTTCTCGCCCAGCACCGCATGGGCCTGGCCCGTGAAGACCTCCAGATTCACCCCGTCGTTGGCGACGACGCCTGGGTAGCGTTTGCAAATGCCTTCAAGAGAAAGGAGTGGGTGGGCCATGGGCGCAATGATATGACAGCACCCGTTCACGTGAGGTGTTTAGGCCTAAAAAAACAAGTCATCCACGCACAGTTTTGAACAAAAAAAAGCCCACCCCGCATGGGGTGGGCCACGACACAGCCGTCGATCAGTGGAACTGCTCTTCTTCGGTCGAGCCACTCATGGCCTTGACGCTGGAAGCCCCACCCTGGATCACGGTGGTCACGTCATCAAAGTAACCAGCGCCCACCTCTTGCTGGTGCGAGACAAAGGTGTAGCCCATGTCGCGGGCCGCAAACTCGGGCTCTTGCACCATCTCGACGTAGTGCTTCATGCCTTCGCCGCGCGCATAGGCGTGCGAGAACTTGAAGGTGTTGTACCAGTTGAGGTGGATGCCCGCCAGCGTGATGAACTGGTACTTGTAACCCATGTCCGAGATTTTTTCTTGGAAGGCCGCGATGTCGCGGTCGTTGAGGTTTTTCTTCCAGTTGAACGACGGCGAGCAGTTGTAGGACAACAGCTTGCCAGGGTACTTGGCGTGAATGGCCTGGGCGAATTCGCGGGCAAAGCCCAGATCCGGCGTGCCGGTCTCGCACCACACCAGATCGGCCACACCCGCATAGGCCAGACCACGGCTCACGGCCTGCTCCAGGCCGTTCTTGACGCGGTAAAAGCCCTCGGGGGTGCGCTCGCCGGTCAGGAAAGGCCGGTCGTTGGCGTCGTGGTCACTGGTCAACAGGTTGGCCGCCTCGGCATCGGTGCGGGCCAGCACAATGGTCGACACGCCCATCACATCGGCGGCAAAGCGGGCGGCTTGCAATTTTTCGATCGCTTCCTGGGTGGGGATCAACACCTTGCCACCCATGTGGCCGCATTTCTTGACGGCCGCCAACTGGTCTTCGAAGTGCACGCCCGCAGCGCCGGCACTGATCATGTTTTTCATCAATTCAAAGGCGTTGAGCACGCCGCCAAAACCCGCCTCTGCGTCGGCCACGATGGGCAGGTAATGGTCGATGAACCCAGGGGTGCCCGGTTCGATGCCACGTTGCCACTGGATCTCGTCGGCGCGGCGGAAGGTGTTGTTGATGCGACGCACCATGGCCGGCACCGAGTCATACGCATACAGCGACTGGTCGGGGTACATGGTCTCGCTGGTGTTGCCATCGGCCGCGACTTGCCAGCCCGAGAGGTACACGGCCTCCAGGCCCGCCTTGGCTTGTTGCATGGCTTGACCGCCGGAAATCGCGCCAAACGAATTGACATAACCCTTTTTGGCCTCACCATTGATCAGACGCCAGAGTTTGTCGGCGCCACGACGGGCCAGCGTGTGTTCAATGTGCAGGCTGCCGCGCAAACGCACCACATCGGCGGCGGTGTAGTTGCGGGTGATGCCCTTCCAGCGTGGGTTGTGCGCCCAGTCTTTTTCCAGGGCTTCGATTTGTTGCTGACGGCTGAGTTGATCGTGAATGGATTGCGGCATGTGGGGCTCCAAAGGTGGGGTGGATGACATCGAACGTGGCTCATTTCGATGACATCAGTCTATCTTCAGACGGCGCTTTCTCTTGGTCTTGTGTCTTATATAAGAATATTTTTTATTTTTTATAAATCAATGATTTATTTTCCGTTTACCATATTGCGATAATTCATTTCCCATATTGGGAAATTTTGTTGCGGTGCGTCATTCCATTTTCCCGCAATATGAAATTAAATTTCATGCATCCCTTTGTTTTCAAAGGCCATGTCGGCGCCATTTCCCGAGCAAGACCGCCCCACGCGCAGGAGAAAAAACAACATTCCCCTCTGAAAAAATCGTTTTTCCCCTTGGAAAACGCTGTTTTTCCCTTTAGCATCCGTGGTGCTGTGAGCGTGCACGCTCACCGCATTTCAATCAACTTCTAGAAGGATTTGAAAATCATGGCAACTGCAAAGAAAAAAGCCCCGGCGAAAAAAGCCGCTCCCGCGAAAAAAGCCGCGGCCAAAAAGCCCGTAGCCAAGAAAGCCGCGGCCAAGAAGCCCGCCGCTAAAAAGGCCCCCGCCAAGAAGCCTGCTGCCAAAAAGGTCGCGGCCAAAAAGCCCGTCGCCAAGAAAGCCGCAGCCAAGAAGCCCGCCGCCAAAAAGGCCCCCGCCAAGAAGCGCACCCCGAACGCCGCGTTCATGAAGCCCATGACCCCGAGCGCCGCGCTGGCCGCCGTGATCGGCAACGCTGCCGTGCCGCGCACCGAAGTGGTCAGCAAGCTGTGGGCCTACATCAAGAAAAACGGTTTGCAGGACAAAGCCAACAAGCGTGCCATCAACGCCGATGCCAAGCTCAAGGAAGTGTTTGGCAAGGCGCAGGTCACCATGTTCGAACTGGCTGGCCTGATCGGCAAGCACCTCAAGTGATCGCCCTCACCTGAAGACCAAGGGCCGCTCACGCGGCCCTTTTTCTTTGGGGCGTGAGGCCACGCCCACACGCAGACCCGCGCAGGGGCTCAGTCCCCCTTGCCCTGTGCGAGGGCCGCCTGACGAATGGCGCTCATGGTGGTTCGGGTCGTGATGACCTCGGGGTCGAGCACGATCTCGATCAGGGTGCCGCGCTCGGCCTTGAGCGCCTGGGCAAAGGCCGGCTCGAACTCGGCGGTGCGTGTCACGCGCACCCCTGCGTAACCATAGGCTTGGGCCAGGGCCACGAAATCGGGGTTTTGCAGGCGCGAGCCACTCTCGTGCGCGGGGTACTCGCGCTCTTGGTGCATGCGGATGGTGCCGTACATGCCGTTGTTGAGGAGCACCACGATGCTCTTGCCCCCGTGCTGCACGGCGGTGGCCAACTCCTGGCCATTCATCAGAAAGTCACCGTCACCGGCGATGGTGAACGCCGGTCGGCCCGTGACGATGTTGGCGGCAATGCCGGCAGGCACGCCATATCCCATGGCGCCCGAGGTGGGGGCCAGCTGGGTTTTGAGGCCACGCGCCAGGCCGTGGTAGCGGTGAAACCGATGCACCCAACTGGCGAAATTACCCGCACCATTGGTGACCACCGCATCGGCAGGCAGCAGTCGGTTGACCACGCCGATGATGGCGGCCATGTCGATCGGACCCGGCAGGGTCTGGGCCTGCAGGTTGCCCAGGTAGTCGGCATGAATTTGAGCGGTGCGCTCGGCCCAGGGCAATTCGGGGGGGGCGGTGAGCACCTCGAGCGAGCGGGCCGCGGCGTTCATGGTCGACAAGATCGCCAGATCGGCGCGGTAGACGCGGTTGAGCTCTTCGGCCCCGCCGTGGATGTGCACCAGCTTTTGCTTCGCAACGGGGGCCTGAATCAGCGTGTAGCCGCCCGTGGTCATCTCGCCCAGGCGGGGGCCGATGACCAACAACAAATCGCTGTCCTGGATGTGTTGGCTGAGCTTGGGCGCGATGCCGATGCCCACATCCCCCGCGTACTGGGGGTGGTGGTTGTCAAAGGTGTCCTGAAAGCGGAACGCGTTGCCCACCGGCAGTTTCCAGTTTTCTGCGAAGCGTTGCAGGGCCTGTGCGGCCTGGGGCGTCCAACCACCGCCGCCGGCGATGACAAAGGGCTTTTGGGCTCGCAGGAGCATCTCGCGCAGGGTGCGCAAGGCTCCGGGGTCGCTCCAGGCTTGGACCGGCTCCAGGCGCGGCAAAGGCCGGGCCTGGACAGGACGGGTGAGCATGTCTTCGGGCAACACGACCACCACCGGTCCAGGACGTCCGTTCATGGCCGTGGCGAAGGCGCGCGACACGTACTCGGGGACGCGCTCGGGGTCGTCAATGCGTTCGACCCGCTTGGCCATGCCCTTGGTGTTGGGGCCAAAGAAGCTGTTGTAGTCGACCTCTTGGAAGGCCTCGCGGTCGCGGCAATCGCTGCCCACGTCGCCGACAAAAAGCACCATGGGGGTGCTGTCCTGAAACGCCGTGTGCACGCCAATCGAGGCGTTGGTGGCGCCCGGGCCTCGGGTGACGAAGCACACCCCAGGGCGGCCCGTGACGCGCGCTTGGGCGTCGGCCATGTACGCTGCCCCACCCTCTTGACGGTTGATGACGAAGCGGATCTTGTCGCGGTGCTTGTGAAAACCGTCGAGCACCGCCAGGTAACTCTCGCCAGGCACCCCGAAGGCGTGCGTGACGCCCTGTTCGACCAGGCATTCGACCAACAGGTGGCCGGCTAAGACTTGACTCATGTGTGAACTCCAGAACGATGGTCATTGGGGGGGCGCCGCAGGCTACGCGCCAAGGCGATCGACACCAACCCACCCCCCATCAAAAACAAGGCCGCTCCCGCCAGGGTCAGCCCGTAGTGCCCGTGGTCCATCAGGACCCCGAAAATCAGCGGTGACGTCGCCGAACCGACGTCCAGTCCGGCGAACACCAAACCGTAAACCCGCCCCGTGGCCCCAGCCGGCGTGGCGCGCTTGATCATGAGATCCCGTGCGGGTGCGCCCAGCCCGACCGCCATGGCGGTCAACGTCAGCGCCACGGGGGTGCCCCAAGGGCCCAGCCAGCCGGTGGCACTGAGCATCATCCACGCGGCCGCCATCGCCATGCACGCACCGACCACCCGATCCACCCGATCCGGCCAGCGCGCGGTCACGAAGCCCCCGAGGAAATTGCCCAACGCCGCGACCAGCAAATAAACCGACAAGGTCATGCTGGCGCCCGCCAGACCGATGCCGTGCACCTTTTGCAAGATGGTGATGAGGAAGTTTTGCACCACCGAATAGGTCATGGTCATGCAAAACAGAAACACGAAACTCCACACCACCGCAGGCTGGCGCAGCAGGCCCCACAGGCTCAGGTCAGGTGCTGCGCTCTTTCCAGCGGCCTGTGGAGCCGCTGGGTCTGGGGCCGAGGCTGCGCGGGTCTCGAGCCAGGGGCTGAGCCACAGGCAAACCCCCAGCAAGCCCCCATAAACCGCGGCCGCCCCCCAGTAGGCCCAGGACCAATGGCCCAGGCTGCTCAGCCCAATCATGAAGGGCGGGGCCAAAGACCAACCCAGCGTGCCCGACACGTTGTGCAAGCTGTACGCGTGGCCCAAACGGGGGGAAGTGACCTGGCGGTTGAGGACCGAATAGTCAACCGGGTGATAGACCCCGTTGCCGATGCCCAGCAAGGCCGCTCCCCACAGCAGATCGCCCATGCCTTGGGCGAAAGACAACCAGACACAGGCCAAGGCCATCAGGGTTTGGGCGGCATACAAGACCCGGCGCGCGCCCAGGCGATCGACCACAAATCCCGACAGCGTCTGGGCGAAAAACGAGACCGCGAAAAACAGGCTCATCACGCCGCCGAGCTCGGCGTAACCCAGGCCAAGCTCCGACACAAAGAAGGGGAACATCAAAGGCAACAGCAGGTGCGAAAAGTGCGAGCTGGCGTGACAGACCGACACCAAGGTGATCACGCCCGCATCGCGCCGCCAGACAGCGGCTGGCGCCAGCGTGGTCATGGCGGGGGCGCTCCGAGCAAACCAAAGGGGTCGCCCGCCACGGCATCCTCGGCTTGAAACAGGGGGCCCACCTTGTAGATGGCGCTCACGCGCAAGGCGGCCTCGTCATCGGCGCAAATCAGGCCCTGCGTGAACACCAGGTTGCGCGTGGTGCGCAACACGTCGGCTTGCGCCTGCACCCAGGCCCCCAGGCGTGCCGGGGCCAGGAAATCCATTTGCAGGCTGATGGTGGGCAGAAAGTGACGCGGCAAGTCGGTCTGATACGGCACGCAAATTGCGGCCAGCATATCGGCCAGGGTGGCGAGCATGCCGCCATGGCACACCCCCATGGGGTTGGTGTGCCGATCCTCCACCCGAAAGCCGATCTGGACCCGAGGGCGGTCGTTCTCGCGGACCAGACGCCCCCACAGGGGGCCACAGTCCCGCATGAAGGGGCCACCCACACGCAGGGGTCGAAAACCGGTGGGAACGGGGGCAGAAGGGGTCGTCATGTCGGGGGCGGCGCTCGGTCAGAACCACGATCCTAACCGAGAGCAATCGCGCCCCCTGTCACCGACCTGGCCTGACCAAGCGGCTCAGCCCTTTTGAAACTGAAACTCACCAGGCAATCGCACCGGGTCCACCTTGACCCGGATCGTGTCCTTGGGTCCAAAGTGCCCTTGCAGGATCGATTTCGACAAGGGGTTCTCGATCCGCTGCTGAATCGCTCGCTTCAAAGGGCGGGCGCCAAAGACGGGGTCAAAGCCCACCTTGGCCAGCTCGGCAAGTGCCGGCGGATCCACGGCCAGCACCAGGTCCATGCGGGCCAAACGCTGGGCCAAGACGCGCAACTGAATGTCGGCAATGCGAGCGATGTGGTCGGCGCCCAAGCCATGAAACACGACCGTTTCGTCGATCCGGTTCAAGAACTCGGGGCGGAAGTGCTGTTTGAGCTCATCCCAGACGGCGTCCTTGATGTCTTGGGCATCGCGACCGGCCATGCCCTGGATGATGGGCGAGCCGATGTTGGACGTCATCACGATGACGCTGTTCTTGAAGTCGACGGTGCGGCCCTGCCCATCGGTCAATCGACCGTCGTCGAGAACCTGCAACAAGATGTTGAAGACATCTGGGTGCGCTTTTTCCACCTCGTCGAGCAAGATCACGCTGTAGGGCTTGCGGCGCACGGCCTCGGTCAAGTAGCCCCCTTCGTCGTAGCCGACATAGCCTGGTGGCGCGCCGATCAGGCGGCTGACCGAGTGCTTCTCCATGAATTCGCTCATGTCGATGCGGATCAGGTGCTCTTCGCTGTCGAACAAAAAGCCCGCCAAGGCCTTGCACAGCTCGGTCTTGCCCACCCCGGTGGGGCCGAGGAACAAAAACGAACCCGTGGGTCGGTTGGGGTCACCCAAACCGGCACGGGAACGTCGAATGGCATTGGAAACCGCCACGATGGCCTCGTCCTGCCCGACCACGCGCTCGTGCAGGCGGTCTTCCATCTGCAGCAGCTTGTCACGCTCGCCCTGCATCAATTTGGACACCGGGATCCCCGTGGCGCGCGCCACCACCTCGGCGATTTCTTCGGCCCCGACCTGGGTGCGCAACAGCTTGGGGCCACTGGTGGCGCTGGCCTTGTTTTCTTTGGCGGTGGCCTCTTTCAGACGCTTTTCCAGCTCGGGCAAGCGACCATACTGCAACTCTGCGACCTTGTTGAAATCGCCCTTGCGGGTGAATTCCTCGATCTGAAAGCGCAGGCGATCGATCTCTTCCTTGATGTGCGCACTGCCCTGAGCGCTGGCCTTCTCTGATTTCCAGATCTCTTCCAGGTCGGCATACTCTTGCTCGAGCTTGCCCATCTCCTCTTCCAGCAGGGCCAGTCGTTTTTGCGAGGCCTCGTCTTTTTCCTTGCGCACGGCCTCGCGCTCGATCTTGAGCTGAATCAGGCGACGGTCCAGGCGATCCATGGCCTCGGGTTTGGAGTCGATCTCGATCTTGATCTTGGCGGCGGCCTCGTCGATCAGATCGATCGCCTTATCGGGCAAAAAGCGGTCGGTGATGTAACGGTGCGACAACTCGGCAGCGGCCACGATGGCGGGGTCGGTGATCTCGACGCCATGGTGCACCTCGTACTTTTCCTGCAACCCCCGCAAGATGGCGATGGTGGCTTCGACGCTGGGCTCGCCGACGATGATCTTTTGGAAACGGCGCTCCAGCGCAGCATCTTTTTCAATGTACTTGCGGTATTCGTCCAGCGTGGTCGCGCCCACGCAGTGCAATTCGCCGCGCGCCAGGGCGGGTTTGAGCATGTTGCCCGCGTCCATCGCCCCTTCGGCTTTGCCGGCCCCGACCATGGTGTGCAATTCATCGATGAAGACGATGGTTTGCCCCTCGTCTTTGGCCAACTCATTGAGGACGGATTTGAGGCGTTCTTCGAATTCACCTCGAAACTTGGCGCCCGCGAGCAGGGCCGCCAAATCGAGGGAAAGCACCCGCTTGCCTTTGAGCGAATCGGGCACTTCACCGGCGACGATGCGCTGGGCCAGGCCCTCGACGATGGCGGTCTTGCCCACACCGGGTTCGCCGATCAACACTGGGTTGTTTTTCGAGCGACGCTGCAGCACCTGAATGGCGCGGCGGATTTCGTCGTCGCGACCGATGACCGGGTCGAGCTTGCCGATGCGGGCGCGTTCGGTCAGGTCCAGGGTGTATTTTTTAAGCGCTTCGCGCTGCCCCTCGGCTTCGGGATGCTCCACCTTCTGGCCCCCACGCACGGCTTGGACCGCGGCCTCCAGCGCTTTGCGCTGCAAACCGGCCTTGCGAGCCGCCTGCGCCATGTCCCCCTTGTGATCACACAAAGCCAGAAAGAACAACTCGCTGGCGATGAAGGCGTCGTCGCGCTTGATGCCCTCTTTTTCGGCGGCCTGCATGAGGCTGACCAAATCGCGGCCCACCTGAACCTGCTCCTGGCCCTGGACCTGAGGCAGCTTGCCCATGAGCTCGGATGCAGCCTGTCGCAAGGCAGTGACTTGGACCCCCGCTCGCTCAAGCAGCGGTCGCGGGCCATCGGGCTGATCCAGCATGGACAGCACCAGGTGCTGGGGCTCGATGTACGCGTGGTCGGACGCCAAGGCCAACGATTGGGCTTCTTGCAGGGCCTCGCGGAATTTGGTGGTCAGTTTGTCAACTCGCATGGTGTTTTGAAGCAAAATGATGCAATGCTTTCCATCTTGGGCTGCTTGGCTTGATTTCAAGATCAAACGGACCTGCCCCGACCGTGTCGCCATGAACATTCATCAGCTGACGGTTCATTATGACCCCTCCGAAGACCGGTTGCTGCTGCGCATTGGCACCACCGACCAGACCGAAATCCAGGTCTGGTTGACGCGACGCATGACCCTGCAATTGGCGACTGCCCTGCCCAAGGTTTTGGCAAACCCAATCACCCTGAGCAAAACGGGTCATGCCGGTACGGGTGTGGAGGAAAGTCAAACACCCCCAACCAGTCCCCCTTCCAAACCAACCGCTTGGCTCAACCCGTCCGATCTCTCGGGAACCTACAGACCCCCCTTGAAAATCCTCAACGGTGGCGTCCCCCTGCTGGTGACCGAAGTCGACTTCAACAGCGAAAAAGACGGTCAGACCCTGCTCGTGCTCAAAGAAAAGCGAGCCGATCGTGGAACCGAGCGCACGCTCGAGTTGAGGTTAGAGCCCCAGTTGCTGCAAGGGCTGCACCATCTGATCAGCGAAAGCCTGCCACGCACGGATTGGACATTGGGCAAGCACCTGGACGGCTCGACCCCCTTGCTTGCGCTGAATCAGGTGCCGCCCAAACACCTGCTCAATTGATCCGGCTCAGGTCATCCGGCGTTGGAGGGGGCCTGAATGCCCCAGCGTTTGAGCGCCTCGTCGTCGCTGACGCGGGCGTCGACCCAACGCGCGCCATGGGGGGTGAGCTCTTTCTTCCAGAACGGGGCTTGGGTTTTGAGGTAATCCATCAAAAACTCACAGGCCATGAAGCTTTGCCCCCGGTGGGCCGAGGTCACCGCCACCAACACGATCTGGTCGGTCGGGTGCATCACGCCGACGCGATGGACGATGCGACTGGCATAAATGTCGAAACGGTTTTGGGCCTCTTGCACCATGGCCTCGATGGCTTTTTCCGTCATGCCAGGGTAGTGTTCCAGTTCGAGTGTGGCCACTGGATCGCCTGCGTTGCGATCGCGCACGGTGCCGACAAACACGCACACGGCGCCAACGCGCTTGTCGTGGGCACGCAGCTCGGCGACCTCGCGCCCGAGGTCAAAGTCTTGGGTCTGGATCGTCACGCGGTGCGACACCTTCAGCCTCCGGTCACCGGCGGGAAAAAGGCCACCTCGGCATCGGGCACCAGCGGGGTCTCCCAGCCACACAGCTGCTGGTTCAGCGCGCATCGCACGGCCCTGCCTGGTGCGAGCACCTCGGCGTAAGCACCCCCGCGCGCCATGAGCTGGGCGCGCACACCGGCCACATCGCGGGCCTGGGTCTCGATCGATTCCTCGGCCACGCCCAAGGCCTCGCGCAAATGGGCAAAGTAACGCAGTCGGATGTTCATGACCACCAATCCGAAAAGGAAATGAAGGGCACGCGGTCGCCCCGGGCAATGGTGGCACCCGCCGCAAGGTCGATGACCCCGTCGCCCCAGACCACCGAGGTCAATACGCCCGAGCTCTGGTTGGGAAACACGTCCAGCCCCCCCTGGGCATTGCGTCTGGCGCGCAAAAACTCGCGCCGACGGTCGGCCTTGGGCCAGTCAAAATCGGCCCGCATGGCCTGGCGAACGGGCTCGACCGGTTCGACCCCCTGCAAGCGCAACAGAAAGGGCCGCACGAGCAGCAAGAAGGTGATGAAACTCGACACCGGATTGCCGGGTAAACCCATGAAGTGGGCCGCGCCTTGTCCCGCCGGCCGACGGATCGAGCCCAACGCAAACGGCTTGCCAGGCTTGATCGCCAGCGACCACAGGTGTAACTCGCCCAGGGCCTGGACCGCGGGCTTGATGTGGTCTTCTTCGCCCACCGATACACCACCACTGGTCAGAATCAGGTCATGGGGACCTGCGGCGTCGGCCAAGGCCCGCAGGGTCGCGTCGCGGCGGTCGGGCACGATGCCCAAGTCAGACACCTCACAGCCCATGCGCTGCAACAAGGCGCGCAAAAAGAAACGGTTGGAATTGTAAATGGCACCAGGCGGCATGTCGGCCGGCGCCACGGTTCCAGGCATGACCAACTCGTCGCCGGTGGAAAACAGCGCCACCCGAGGTCGCGCGCGCACCGGCAGTTGATCTCGGCCCAGGCTCGCAGCCAGACCCAACTCGCCCGGCCCCAGCCGGGTGCCCGCCGTCAGCACGGTACGGCCCCGCGTGATGTCCTCGCCGCTGCGCCGAATCCACTGGCCCAGAGGGGGAACCGCTTTGACGCGCACCCGATCGTCGGGCAGGGGTTCGCAGTCCTCTTGCATGACGACGGCATCGGCGCCGGGGGGTAGCGGCGCGCCAGTGAAAATGCGTGCCGCCTCGCCAGGGTTCAAGGCCTGGCCGTGGTGGCCGGCCGGGATGCGCTGCGTGACACGCAACACCGCGTCGGGGCTTGACACGTCGGCACACCGCACGGCGTAACCGTCCATCGAGCTGTTGTCCTGGGGGGGGACCTGCAATTCGGCCACCAGGTCCTGGGCCAGCACCCGACCGTCGGCGTCAAACGTGGCCACCGACTCGATCGCCTGCAGCGGTCTGGCGCGGGCCAGCAAGGCGGGGAGTGCCTCATCCAGGGTCAACAGAGGGGGGCGGGGTGCGTTCATGCCAAGGGGGGGTCGTAAATCAGCTCGTGGCCATTGTCGATCATCCACTGCAGCACCTCTTCAGGCCGATTCAAATCCAGCACCGGACGCAGGGTCGTGGGTCGCACCTGCTCGGGCACATTGGTGGCGATGGCCTTGATGAAAGGGTCTTCGGGGTAGAGTGGCTCGGCCCCGGACTCGGGTCGCCAGACCTCGATTTTGGACAAGTCGCTGTGTTTAAAGCCTTCGACCAGGACCCAATCGACGCCGTCATAAACCTCAGCCAGCAGGTGATGCACCTTGGGCTCGGCCTCTTGTTCGTACTGCCGCTGCAACACCAGACGGCGGTTCGAAGCGACCAGCACCTCAAAGGCACCCGCTTCGCGGTGCCGCCAACTGTCCTTGCCGACTTGGTCGACATCGAAGCGATGGTGGGCGTGCTTGATCACGGAAACCCGCAGGCCACGCGCGCGCAGGGCACGCACCAACTGTTCGACCAGGGTGGTTTTGCCCGAGCCGGAAAAACCCGCAAAACCGATGACTTTCATGCGCACTGCTCGGCGATGTAGTCTTTGACTTGCTGCACGCTGACCGGCATCACCCGCACCCGCTTGGGCAATTGCTCGATGCCGTTGAATTGGCTCGGGCGCTCGGGTTCCTGGCCCAAGGCCTCGACCAAGGTGGCGGCAAATTTGATCGGCAAGGCGGTTTCCAAGGCCAGCATGGGCACACCCGGCTGCAGGTGCTCGCGCGCGACCTTGACCGCATCGGCGGTGTGCGGGTCGATGACCTGGCCCAGGCGCTGGGCGCAATCGCGGATCGTCTGCAATCGGTTGGCATGGGTGCTGCGGCCACTGGCAAAGCCATATCGGCTGCGTGCCTGGACAAACAAAGGGTCACGGGACAGGTCGAATGCCCCCTGCTGCGTCAGCTCGGGGCCAAACAACTGCGCCGTGCGGGCGGCGTCTCGGCCCAGCAGGTCGAACACGAAGCGCTCGAAATTGCTGGCCTTGGAGATGTCCATGGAGGGGCTGGATGTCTCAAAGGTGTCGGCAGAGCCGCGCACCCGGTACAGACCGGTGCGGAAAAATTCGTCGAGCACGTCGTTTTCATTGGTCGCGACCACCAATTGCTCGATCGGCAAGCCCATCTGGCGCGCCACATGCCCCGCGCAGACATTGCCAAAGTTGCCACTGGGCACGCAAAAGCTGACGCGCTGGGCGTTGTCGGTGGTGGCCTGGAAGTAACCGGCAAAGTAATACACCACCTGGGCCAAGAGGCGGGCCCAATTGATCGAATTGACGGTGCCGATGCGGTAGCGGCGCTTGAAATCGAGGTCGTTGGAAACGGCCTTGACGATGTCTTGGCAGTCGTCAAAAACACCCTCGATGGCGATGTTGTGGATGTTGGGGTCAAGCAGGCTGAACATCTGAGCCTGCTGAAACGGGCTCATGCGACCGTGGGGGCTGGTCATGAAGACCCGAACGCCCTGTTTGCCGCGCATGGCGTATTCGGCCGCGCTTCCCGTGTCGCCCGAGGTGGCCCCCAAAATATTGAGTTGCTCGCCACGGCGCTGCAACTCGTACTCGAACAAATGTCCCAGCAGTTGCATGGCCATGTCCTTGAAGGCCAAGGTGGGGCCGTTGGAGAGGGCCTCGATGTACAGGTTCCCCTCCAGGCGGCGCAGGGGGACGATGGCCTGGGTACCAAAGACCTCGGGGGTATAGGTCTTGCGGCACAGGGCAAGCAGGTCTGGGGCCGGGATGTCGTCGACGTACAGCGCAAGCACCTCAAAGGCCAGGTCGGCGTAGCCCCTGGTTTGATACACCGAGCGCCAAGCTTGCAGCCGTTGGGCGTCCACCTGGGGGTAGTGCTCGGGCAAATACAGGCCCCCATCGGGGGCCAGGCCCTCGAGCAAAATTTCACAAAAACGGCGGCGTTGCGGATCGCCTCGGGTCGATAGGTAACGCATCTCAGCTCAGGTCTTCTTTGCGCAGTCGGATGATGGGGGCCAACACGCTGCCCAAGGTCTGCATCTGTGCCATGGCTTGATTCATGTCGGCTTCAACGCAATCGTGTGTCAAGATGATCAGATCGGTTTGGCTCTCACCCGCGTCGGCGGCACGCTGCAGCACCGCCTCGATGCTGATGCCCGATCGGGCCAGAATGCCCGTGACCTCGGCCAGCACGCCCGCCTGATCGGCCACGCGCAAGCGCAGGTAATAACTGGTGACCACCTGGTCCATGGGCAAGATCGGCAGGCTGCTGAGCGCGTCGGGCTGGAACGCCAGGTGAGGAACCCGGTTGAGCGGATCGGCGGTGTGCAATCGGGTGATGTCCACCAAATCGGCGATGACGGCACTGGCGGTGGGTTCCGAGCCCGCCCCTTTGCCGTAGTACAGCGTGGTGCCCACGGCATCGGCCTGTACCATGACGGCGTTCATGGCCCCCTCGACGTTGGCGATCAGGCGTTTGGCCGGGACCAGGCAGGGGTGCACCCGCAATTCGATGCCGCTGGCCACGCGCTTGGCGATGCCCAACAGTTTGATGCGGTAGCCCAATTGCTCGGCATACCGGATGTCCGGGGCCTGAAGTTGAGAGATGCCCTCGACATGGGCCTTGTCAAACTGGACCGGGATGCCAAAGGCGATCGCCGACATGATGGTCGCCTTGTGCGCCGCGTCCACGCCTTCGATGTCAAAGGTCGGGTCGGCCTCGGCATAGCCCAGGGCTTGTGCCTGCTTGAGCACGGCGTCAAAGGGCAGCCCCTTGTCGCGCATCTCGGTCAGGATGAAGTTGGTGGTGCCGTTGATGATGCCGGCAAGCCACTGGATGCGGTTGGCCGTGAGCCCCTCGCGCAGGGCCTTGATGATGGGAATGCCCCCCGCGACGGCGGCTTCAAAGGCCACCATCACGCCCTTGGCGCGAGCCGCAGCAAAGATTTCGGTGCCATGCACGGCCAACAGGGCCTTGTTGGCGGTGACCACGTGTTTGCCCGCGTCGATGGCGGCCATCACCAGTTGACGGGCGATGCCGTAACCGCCGATCAACTCGACCACGATGTCGACCTCAGGGTTGGCGATCACCTCCCGGGCATCGGAGACCACGCGCGCGTGGGTGCCCACGATGGACTTGGCGCGCTCGACGTCCAGGTCGGCGACCATGCTGATCTGGATCGCGCGACCGGCCCGGCGCTGAATTTCTTCCTGGTTGCGGCTGAGCACCTCGAACGTGCCACGACCTACGGTGCCGATGCCGAGCAGGCCGACTTGAATGGGTTTCATGCGATGGACTGTGAAGGGTTGCGAGAGAGGGCGAAACGCTTGCGCGCGCCCTCGAGAAAGCGGGCCAAACGACCGATGGCTTCGATGAGATCGTCTTCATGGGGCAAAAAGACGATGCGAAAGTGCTGATGATCGGGGTAATTGAACCCTGAACCCTGCACCAGCATGACGCGGGTGGCTTTGAGCACTTCCATGAAAAACTGGCGGTCGTCGTCGATCGGGTACATCTCAGGATCGAGTTTGGGAAACATGTACAGCGCCGCCTTGGGTTTAACGCAGCTCACGCCTGGGATCTGGGTGATCAACTTGTGGGCCAAATCGCGTTGCCGGCGCAGACGCCCCCCTTCCTTGACCAGGTCGTGGATGCTCTGGTACCCGCCCAGGGCGGTCTGGATCGCGTATTGACCGGGGACATTCGAGCCGAGCTTGATGTTGGCCAACATGTTCAGGCCCTCGACGTAGTCACGGGCCACCGATTTGTCGCCCGAGAGCACCATCCAGCCCGCACGGTAGCCACACGCCCGATAGGCTTTGGAGAGCGAATTGAAGGTCAGGGTCAGCACGTCGGTCGACAAACTGGCCAGCGCGGTGTGCTTGACGCCGTCGTACAGCACCTTGTCATAGACTTCGTCGGCCATCAGCACCAGGTTGTGTTCGCGTGCGATCTGCACCAAGCCCCGCAACAACTCGTCGCTGTAGAGCGCGCCGGTCGGGTTGTTGGGGTTGATCACCACCAGCCCTTTGGTGCGGGGGGTGATCTTGGCGCGGATGTCGTCCAGATTGGGCATCCACTCGTTGTCTTCGTCGCACAGGTAATGCACCGGCTTGCCGCCCGAGAGCGAGGCCACGGCCGTCCACAGGGGATAGTCCGGGGCGGGCACCAACAGTTCATCGCCGTTGTCGAGCAAGGCGTTGACCGCCATCGTGATGAGGTCGCTGGCCCCATTGCCCAAATAGATGTCGTCGAGCGTGACCCCCACCACCCCCTGCTGCTGGGTGTAGTGCATGACGGCCTTGCGGGCGGAAAAAATGCCTTTGCTGTCGGAGTAACCCGCCGAGTTGGGCAGGTTGCGGATCATGTCTTGCTGGATTTCTTCCGGCGCCTCAAAACCAAACGGCGCCAAGTTGCCGATGTTGAGTTTGATGATTTTTTGGCCCTCGTCCTCCATCTGCTTGGCGGCGTCGACGATCGGGCCGCGCACATCGTAGAGCACATTGGCCAACTTGGCCGATTTTTTGATGGATTTCAAAGGACCCTCCAGACGTGGGTTATCGTGGGGAAACCTATAATTTGACCACAGAAAACCCCCATTTAGCGTCTTTGCCCCATGAAACTGCAACCCGATCGGATGCAAGCCCAAGCCGTCACGGGTTATGGCCCGGGCTGGCTCGCCATCAACGGCCAGCGCCACGCGAGCAGTTTGCTCATCACCTCGGGGGGGCTGCTGCAAGCGGTTGCGGCCCGCGATCCTTCGGCCCTGACGGCCGCCGATTTCACCGCGCTGAGCGAACTGCCCGTGGAATTGATCATTTACGGCAGTGGCACCCGGCTCCAATTCCCCCCGGCGGCCTGGCTGGCGCCGCTCATGGCGCGTCGCATCGGCGTGGAAACCATGGACACCGAGGCGGCGTGCCGCACCTACAACATCTTGGCCGGCGAGGGTCGGCCCGTGGCCGCCTTGCTGTTGTGGCCGTCGGCCTGATCGCGGTCGTGTCGTTCGCCTGAACCCAGGCCTCAATAGCCCGAATCGGCCCCGCTGGCGAGGGATTCGAACTTGGTGATGGGCTTGAGAAAGGCCAGTTTGACGGTGCCCGTGGGGCCGTTGCGCTGCTTGCCGATGATCACCTCGGCCACGCCGGGCTCTTTGCTTTCTTTGTTGTAGTAATCGTCGCGGTAAATGAACATGATCACGTCGGCGTCTTGTTCAATCGCGCCGGATTCGCGCAAATCGCTCATCATCGGACGCTTGTCGGTGCGCTGCTCGACGCTGCGGTTGAGCTGAGACAGGGCGATGACCGGGCACTGCAATTCTTTGGCCAGCATCTTGAGTCCGCGCGAGATTTCGCCAATTTCGGTGGCCCGGTTGTCACCGTCCGACGAGCTGCCACTCATCAGTTGCAAATAGTCCACCACGATCAAGCCCAACTTGCCGCACTGTCGCGCCAGCCGACGGGCGTTGGCGCGCAATTCGCTCGGGGTCAGCCCAGGGGTTTCGTCGATGTGCAGGGACACATTGCGAAGCTTCTCGATCGACTCGGTCAGTCGCGGCCACTCGTCTGGGGTGAGCTTGCCGGTGCGCAATCTTCCCTGGTCGATGCGACCGATGGAGCCGACGATGCGAATCGCCAGTTGGGACGCCCCCATTTCCATCGAGAACACGGCCACCGGCAGGCCTTCGTTCAAGGCGACGTGCTCGGCGATGTTGATCGCCAACGCGGTCTTGCCCATGCTGGGTCGGGCGGCCAAAACGATCAGATCGCCAGGCTGCATGCCCGAGGTCATGCGGTCAAAGTCATAAAAACCAGTGGGAACCCCCGTGATGTCGTTCGGGTTTTGCGACATCTCCTCGACCCGATCGAGCAGCTCAACCACCAGGGTGTCCATGGACTGAAAGCCCTGCTTCATGCGCGAGCCTTCTTCCCCAATGCTGAAAATCTTTTGCTCGGCCTCGTCCAGGATTTGCGCCACGGGTCGCCCCTGGGGGCTGAACGCGCTGGTTGAGATCTCGTCGCTGGCGCTGACCAATTTGCGCAGAATCGAACGCTCGCGCACGATCTCGGCGTAGCGACGGATGTTGGTGGCGCTGGGCACATATTGGGCCAGCGAATTGAGGTACGCAACGCCACCGACCTCATCGGCCTTGCCCAGCGACTGCAACTGTTCGTAGACCGTGATCACATCGGCCGGTCGGCTGGTGTTGATCAGCGAAGAAATGGCCGCAAAGACCTGTCGGTGCTCATAGCGGTAAAAATCGCCGTCGGTGAGCATGTCCCCCACCCGATCCCAGGCGCTGTTGTCGAGCAACAGGCCGCCGAGCACACTGGCCTCGGCCTCGAGCGAGTGCGGGGGAATGCGCAGCTGGGCGACTTCAGGGTCGCGAAAAGAAGGCTCGTCGGGTGAGAAAACGGCAGACATGGTGTGGGGGGGTGATGCTGCGATCTTAATGGCGGGCCCAGGGCTTGTCATGGGACAACCCTGTGGATAAGGGGTGGGGATGCTGTGATCTGCGGTGGACAAAAAAAATCGGACCCCTTGGGGTCCGATCGGGGTCGGTCGTGCCCGTGGTGGGCAGGACCCTGGGCCAATCAGGCGGTTTCGCCGTAGACCGCGATGGTGATGTCCACCGCCACGTCGGTGTGCAGGGCCACGCTGACGGTCGAGTCACCCACGACCTTGATCGGGCCGTTGGGCATGCGAACCTGGGCCTTTTGCACGGCAAAGCCTTGCTTGGAGAGCTCTTCGGCGATGTCGAAGTTGGTGACCGAGCCAAACAGGCGTCCGTCCACGCCCGCCTTTTGGGTCAGCTTCAAAGTGGTGCCAGCCAACTTCTCGCCCAGCGCCTGGGCGGTGGCGAGCTTGTCTGCGGCGGCCTTCTCAAGCTCGGCGCGACGGGCTTCGAATTCCGCGATGGCGGCCTGGGTGGCACGTCGAGCACGGCCCGAGGGGATCAGAAAATTGCGGGCGTAACCGTCTTTGACTTTGACGATTTCACCCAGGTTGCCCAGGTTGACGACCTTGTCGAGCAGAATGATTTGCATGATGGGCCTTCCTTTAGATCTTGTGCTGGTCGGAGTAGGGCAACAGGGCCAGGAAGCGGGCGCGCTTGATGGCGGTGTTGAGCTGACGCTGATAGATGGCACGGGTGCCGGTCAGGCGAGCCGGGATGATCTTGCCGTTTTCGGCGATGAAGTCACGCAGGGTGTCGACGTCTTTGTAGTCGATTTCCTCGACGCCGGTCACGGTGAAGCGGCAAAAGCGCTTGCGCTTGAACAGCAAGGATTGGGTGTTGCGCTTGGGGCGCTTGTTTTTGTCAAATTTTTTGAATGTGGCCATGATCGGGCCTCCTATAGGGTCTTGAAGTCTTGCACATGAAAGGTGACGCCTTTGCCAAAGCGGGGCGACACCAAAAATCCATTGAAGCGAACCGGCTGACGGGTGTCGATCGCCAACAGGCGTCGGGCCAATTCGCCGAAAGCCACCGCCTTGATGTGCAACCGCACCGTTCGGGGGGTGTCTGCCTCGGTTTGCTGGGATTCATGCTCCAGCTCGACATCGAGGGCAGGCAGTCCGGCGGGGGTGTAGCGCATGGCCGACAAAGCGACGATGCGGGCCACAAGCACGAGGTGGTTGGCCTCGCTGGCGTCGGGCATCAGGCCTGGAATTCGGCTTGCGCCGCCTTGCGGGCCTCTTCACGCTCGACGGTTTTCATCATCAGCGAAGGACCGGTTTCGGCTTTTTTCTTCAGCACGGTCATGTGGCGCAGCACGGCATCGTTGAAACGGAAGGCGTGCTCAAGTTCGGCCATGACTTCTTGGCTGGCTTCGATGTTGACGCA
>JACCDX011106192.1_pt1 | contig 23186 bp, 17 predicted proteins | sample 7449681 | NCBI WGS metagenome assembly JACCDX01 (sample SAMN15323450, study PRJNA562643) | freshwater metagenome | isolation source: river surface water | place: USA:Blue River Watershed | collected 2017-08-18
GCCCTCTTCTTTCATCGTCAGGTGTTGCGCACTCAATAACTTTTCTGAACCCCTTATTTGTTTTTACTCCAATCATGAAGATACGACCGTCTTTGGGTTCTAACGCGGTCGTCTCCAAGTCGAATACCATCCTCGTGATGTCATTGTATTCTTCAAATCCTTTGAATAGTCGTTTTTCTTTTGAGATGAGGTATTGCTCAACGGGGGGAAGAACCATGATGAGGTCTTTTGTTTTTTCACCCCACGGATCTACACCACCTTCTCTAAAGAATTGGATTAGATTTCTATAACCTTTCATAGATTTAACCATAAAGGTAAGTCCCCGTTCCAAACGATCATTTCCGTCTGTACGAAGTTTTTCTATAATGATACCATGTTTTGTCATGGCTTCTTTCTGTAAGGCTTTTGATGATGAGTAAAAGTTTTGACCACGTAGATCACCAACCCAAGCAAATGAGATCAATGTGTCTCGTTGGATCTGTTTACCTTTACCAGGAACTTCTTTTATTTTGTAGATCTTGTCAGATACGTAATCGTATTCTACTGATACGATATATTCCTCGGGGTCATTACCCACAAGGAAGTTTTCAATTTCTTCTTGTGATATCATATATTTTTTACTTTTGGTGTATTAGCTACCGAATTAGGTCGGCATTTACCTTCGTAAATAAATATAGTTTTTGATTTGATTTATATCAACTAAGTTTTTGAAAATATTTTGTAATCCTTTGACTTAGTCTTACACGAGGGTCGTTTTCGTTTCTGTTGAGGACATTATATGGAACTAAAAATCCAAAACTCAAAAACACCCTTCTTGAATTAAACTCCTCCGTCCAATGTTTATAAAGGGAGGCTTCAAAACAATAAAGATCTTTTTGTTCTATGGTTGGTGAAGAACCATCAATAAAAATTTTGTAATCATCAGATAACACACTTATGTTACATTTGTAGTTTATGTATCCATCAAGTGCCGCGTCATAATGTGGTTGTATCTTACCTCCTTTATTCATATCCACAGCCTGAATGAATATGTTATTAAGAGGAAGATTATTTTCTTCAGATATTCTTCCAAAAAGAGTTTTGATTATTTGAGGAACTTCTTGTTTTGAAACTTTAGAAACTGATTGGAAGTTTGTAATATAATTTGTGAGTTCTGTGTTTGAGATATCTATAATACAAGATTTTCCTTTCAGTACTTTTGAGATTTCACTTAGGTGGTAATTTGGGTCTCCGTCTTCAGGATTTAATGAATCAACCCAATCTACAATTAGTTTAACCTCATCATCGCTGATGAAATTCTTTATTATTTTATGATTTTCAGACCCCATTTATTAAGAAATTCTTTTGGACCAATTTCTAGTTCCATTATAGATAAGTTTTTCTTAGCGTAAATAGAATTCATTAATTCCTCAGATCCTGCCATTGTACAAAACCAATGAGTAGCGGGTTCTTCTCCTGTTGGGGAACAAGGAATTTTCATTACATTTTTATTAACCCAAGCCTCTCTTACTTGTTCTACCTTATCGTTTTCTGTTAAAATATTTATTCTCATCTTATTTAATTTTTTTATTAATCGTTAAATACCTCAAATGTTAATGTATTATTAGGTGAAAATTGATTTTTTATTCTTTCAGTAGTTGTCAATATAATACCGTTCTCGGCATTTGGGTTTACTGAAAAAGTACCAAGAGTACTAATGACCGGTTGATTATTCAAAGATGTTACCAACTCATTAATATTATTAACTTCATCATAATCACCGTAAATTGTTTCTACAGAGTTTTCTCCAGCGTAAAGCCTAATAGATATGTTACCATAAGGGAAATTACTAGTGTTTAAACCATATACAACATAAGGAGTTGCCGGGCCTTGATTGACAGTAATCTCAACTGGTGTATAGTATAAAGCATTATCTACATTACCACCGTCAAAATACATTTCAATGAAAACTGCAGAATCTTTTTCAGTATAATTACTAACTCCAGTTATCCCAATCGGAGGAAAACCAGACCAATTAAATCCGTTTTTAATTGACATATTTACTGTTGTTTGAGATCTCGGAAAAGAATTAAATAAAGGTCCTGTACTATCATTTACCCCTATGTAATAACCATTACCACCAAACGGATTCTGTTCCCAAGACATATTATACCCAAGTGTATTTTCTAAAACATCAACAATTAATCCACCAGCAGAAGTTAACTCTGAATTGTCACCCCAAAAATTAGGAATTTCTCCTGTCGCAATAAAAACACAACCAGTTTGATTAATTGCACCTGATTGTACATTTGCGATGTTACTAAAATCGTCAGTCCCCTGATATGATGTTATTGTATATGTTTCACCAATTATCAACCCATAATTAAAATTACCAATATTGGTACCAATTATGGTTCCTGTTTGAGTTAATAAGGCCCTATAAACACCAGTGTTATTACTTGTTGTTGTTCCTGTAACAACCAAGTTCCCATAAATTGTTTGACCCGATAAATTATTTATTATGTATTTTGTTTCCATTTCTATTCATTAATATTTTTTATTGTTAATACATCACTTGCGTCGTAATATGATAACCTGTTTGTTAAATTCGCATTTTTGAAGATGTTACAAGTATACAATTCATAAACAGAAGGGTTAGGTTCGAGACTTGCAACCGTAATTATGACATTATCAACAACATCGGTTCCTCCTATCTGTGAACCCAATATTGTTATTGTATCACCGACGGTATACAATTTACCTGAATTGACAACACTAACATTAGTAACAGAACCACTTATAACATCTATTGCAAACAAAGCATTAACACCACTACCACTTGTTGTCCCCGCTAAATTTGAATAACTCCCATCAGTTGCAGTATCTCCTGTTGCAACAAAAGTAATACCACTTATACTTTTATAATTTGCGGTGAAATCAACATTATCTACATAGGTATCAACAATATTCCATTGGAAATAATCCCCAATAATATTGTTAACGAAGTTGTCAGGAATTGTATTATTGTAGAAATATTCGCCAATGTTATTATCATAAAAATTATTTCCTATTCTATTTCCTTGATAATATCCTCCACCAAAACCAAATCCGTCTTGGACTTCATTACTATAGAAATTAACACCAATTGTATTATAAGAAAACGAACCATAAAAACTATTAAATTGGAAAAAATCCCCTATATTGTTATGGAGGGCTCCTCCATTGAGAGTATTGGCTAAAAAACTGTAACCAACATTATTATAGCCAAAGTCATCTAATATACTATTACCTTTAAAGTCGGTTTTTATATTATTATTTCCAAAGTCATTTTCAATATTATTTCCTTTAAAGTTATCCATGATTTGGTTACTCTCAAAATTACTTCCTGTATTATCAATTGCACCTATTGTGGAGGTGTTAAAGTTGTTCATTATTTTATTTTTTCTAAATGTGAAATATATTGTGTTTTGATTGAAATCATTTAGAATGTCGTTACCAGAGAAGTTGTTTTTAATATTATTACTATTGAAATTATAACCAATTCTATTTTCTTCAAATGTCATTCCACCAATACTCGTAAGATCGCCAATTGTATTACTATTAAAATAATCACCAATAACATTGTCTTGGAAATTTCCGTATATGTCATTATTGTTCCATCCATTACCAAGTAAGTTACCATAAAAACTTGTATAAATAGTGTTATTATTGTAACCATTACCAATGTCGTTTTTATAAAAACTATTATAAATTTCGTTATTTTGAAATTGATTACCTATTTCATTATTTTGGAAATCATTAGAAGTACAAGTATTCCCATTAAAGTCATTTCCAATGTTATTTCGGTAAAAAGAACTATTAATTAAAATATTGTCGTTAAAATTATACCCAATCCTATTATGTTGGAAATTTGCGGTAATATAATTGTTGTAAAAGTCGGGTCCGATTATATTATTATCAAAATCATCATTTAATAAATTGTTATAGAAACTAGGTCCTATTTGGTTATCATAACAATCGTCGTTAAATGTATTATTATATGAACCGTCACCAATAGTATTGTTTCTATATGCACCCACTAAGAATACATTATTTGCCAATAAAAAGTTTCCAACCCCTTCGTATAAATAAAGATTTGAGTAATTACCAACATAATTATTTACAGCACCATTATCATCTATGGCATCACCAAATGTTGTGTATTCATAAACTAAATCTTGTCTTACATTTGCTTGGTAATAACTCATTATACCGTCATCAAATGCGGTGTAGTAAGAAGAATCAATAGTTTCACTTATTGTTACACCTGATATTGTGGCAAGAGAATCACTATCAACTGAAATAACTTCAAAAACATACGGATTCAGATTTCTTACCGCAATAAGGTCTCCTACAACTAAACTTGAGTTAAATGTTGTACCTGTGTTACCATACAATATACCTGTTGTTCCTGTTATACCACTTATTCCTACAAGACCACTCAGTGGGTTATTTTGATCATATGAATATCCACGATATCTCTTAAATAAGATATTTCTATTATCGTAGTCGGTTCTGTTATTGTATTGGTCAATTCTTTCTGTGATTCTACCTTTTGCAGGTGTATTTGAAATTTCAGTTGTATTCCAAGTTATATCATATGTTATTTGATCTTGAGGATGTACTGTTGAATACGCCGTAGGTGAAAACTGTGTAGGTGATATTGCAAGTAACAATAATGGTTCAGTAATACCTGTCATACTATTACCCGTAAAAATAGGATTTCTGAAATTATCATAATTAGGTTGGTCATAAATCGCCTGATAATCAGTCATCAAATAAAATCTACCTGGTGTGAGTAAACCAACACCCGCCTCAACAACAAACTGTGCGTATGTTCCTTCGTTATAAGTAATCGAAGAAAATGTAATATGATAAGTATCCCCAACATATTGTACGGGAATTAAAGTATCGTTTGTTGGGAATTGTAGGTATTCTAATTCACCGATTGTTTTTCCTGTTAGTGCCATAGTTTTTTTATTTTATAAATAGTTTTAATTTTTAATTTGTTTTTATAATTAAACCCCAACTTGCATTATTATTGAACTATATGTTGGACCTGATCCCCAACTCCAAGTGTATGTTCCTGGTGTTGCTCCTAAAGTTGCTAATGTTGTTGAATTAAATGTTGTTGTTCCACTAATGAATGAACCTGATGTATATCCTGATGGAACAAATAGTTGTTTATTTGATGTAAAGAAAGTAACACCAAAGAAGTCACCTGTACCTGAATCACCGACAGTTTGATTACCAGTACCAAAATTAACAGGTGACGTAAATGTTGATCCTGTGTAAACCACGCAGTTAAATGGACCAGGACCTGCAAGTCCACACCCAAATTGAGAACCTAATGGTACAACATTTGAATCTCTAAAGAATTGTTGTGCGAAAGTCAAAGAAGTTAAATCCATAATTCCCGAACCTGATAATACAACATCACCACCCACTTCTAACAATGTCATGTTTACGACCGATCCAACTGAAGGACTTGACGTTGGTGTAGGAGTATTAGTTGGTGTAGGTGTTGGTGTAGGAGTAATGTTTGATAAACATTGTGTACATCCTGTATATTCCCCCAAACCAAAATAATTTATTAAGTCCAAAGTATCTACACCACTCCAAGTCAAAGAAGGAACGCCGCCAGGACTAATACCAATTGCATTCCAACAATTACCATCAACATCCGTTACAGTGTATGAATACCAATCTGAATATGGTCCTGTTGTATACGCTGAGTAAGTGATAGGAAGAACCATTTCATGTGTTGGTGATAAATTTGGGGTATCACAAGAAACAAGAGACGCCACAAATGTTGGTACTGTTGTTGGTGTAGGTGTGTTAGTTGGGGTTGGTGTAGGTGTTTCAGTTGGTGTTATACTAGGTGTTGGGGTTGGTGTAACACAAATAATAGGACCAACTTCAGATAACACTGGATCATAATATTCAGGTCTATCACCAACAGGCCAATTTTCATATCTTGTCAAATACCCAATCGTACCATTTGGTGAATCACCAGGATTTGGTAAAGTACTTTGATCTGTTAATTGTTGAGTTAAAATCCACATGACAATCACCTCATCTGTAGTTGACAATTTCCAAAATAAAGGAGTTGTATAATTTTGTAATTCGGTGCCAACACCTAATGAATACCCTTGATTACCAATTGGTTGTGAAATAGCCGTTTGTTGGAATACCTCATCATAAAAATTACCCATATCGGTAATACTCGAAAAGTATAAAGAATCTCCAGTTCCTGTGTAAGGTATTGTTGTTGCGGAAAGAGCGGTATCTAAATCACTTATCGGATAAATCCAATTTGTGTTTGTAATTGTTATAAAAGTTGATCCTGTAACACAAGGTGTAGGTGTCGGAGTTGGTGTATTGGTTAAAGTTGGTGTTGGTGTTGGTGTTTCAGTTGGTGTTGGTGTTGGTGTTTCAGTTGGTGTAACTGTCACTGTTGGTGTTGGTGTATTAGTTGGTGTAACGGTTGGCGTTGGCGTGTTAGTTGGTGTAACGGTTGGTGTTGGCGTTGGGGTCGGATCTATAAACATCAAGTATTGATCATTACCAACTTCAATATATTCATCTTGTTCTGTAATGATTGGATCAATAATTATTACAACAGGTGAAGTTGGAGTTGGGGTATTAGTAGGTGTAGGGGTTGGTGTATTTGTTGAAGTTGGTGTAACTGTTACTGTTGGTGTTGGCGTATTTGTTGAAGTTGGTGTAACTGTTATTGTTGGTGTAGGTGTAGGTGTTTGTTCTTGAAATACATAACTTATATTTATTTGATAATCAAAAATTGGGTTATCAAAAGTATTAAGGGTAAACATTGAGAAATCACTATTTTTAGTAAGAAGACTAAAATCTATAGGTGAGGTTACATTAACTTCAGAAAATGAAAGACCTTGTTGCATAAACAACGATGGCATAAATGTTATATCAGGACCTGAAATTGTTGTTAAAACATTCTTAAAAGTTAAAGAATAGTTGTATGGTGCCGGTCCATTTGATAACAAACTGTAATTTGCAACTGTTGACCCGTTAGTATAGGTAACACTCAACTCAAAAGAAGTAAGTCCTGAACATGATTTAGATAAATTTGTTGAACCTACTTGCCAATAAGTCTTACCATCACAAACTTGGGTTTTAACATCATTAGATCCGTTAACCGTAATGTAATCTATAGTATCATTATCAACAACAGGTTTTGGTAAACCATCCCAAGCCTTAACGCCAAGTTCATTGGCAACATTATCAATTCTACAAGCAAAACCATAATAATCACTACCAGCAAAATTTAATCCTACAATTTTATAGGTACCTCCAAAATCTGCAATAAGAACAGAACCTGAATCACCAGGAAAAATAGGATACTGACATACGGTCGCTAAATTTGGGTCATTTTCTGGTCTTACAAATTGTATAAGATCTGTAAATGGCACAGTAACAGGTACACCTTGTTTAGGATATGGACCAACAGGTACACTAACACCTATAGCAAAAGTCCTCAACGGACATGGAGGACCGTCTTTAGCGCCTGTTGTTCGACCACTACTTCGTAACATTGGGTTTGTTGCCATCAAATTATCTATTTCTGCGGTAGTTGCAAATGGCATCGGGGTTGCATAATCTATACCAAATTGTTTAAATGATTCTGTAGGGTCTGTTATAGGGTCGCAATCAACTGAGACCAAAGCACCGTCAACTTTAGATGGTGTACCGTCACTATAAATTGGTACATATCTTATAACCTGTCCTATTATGTAAGCTGGATTTGCACCAAATTCACCTGGTTGATATGCAAAGTCAGGTTCTCTAACTCCACCATCAATTATGTCATACTCATTTTCAATAGGACCTAATGGATTTCTTTGATCGGTATAAAAAGCGTCTCTAATTACAACATGATTATTGGTTAAACCAACTAACGCATTAGTTTCTGTATCAACAACAATAGCCCCTAATGTACCAACACTTCCTGTTTTTGTTTTTGATGTTAATGAAATACCTCCTTGAACCGGTCTTATAAATTGTCTGTTAGGTGGTGGTACAGTTTGCCAAGTATAACAAGCAGGATTACACGCAAAAGGTACAATTTCCCCAACCTCAATAACATCAGTTACAATAATACGATTCCCTAAATTGAAAGTTGTGTTTGGTAATATTTCTTCCTCTTTTAATTCAGACAGAGGAATTTTTTTTGGTACTAAAAATACTATAGATTCTTGATCAGTTTGTTGATCACCAATAATTTTGTACCCAAACCCAACACCAATGTTGTCAGGTGTTGCTCGATATAAATCAGATATTAAATTTTTAATTTCTTTTGTTAACATAATAATATTTTTTTTTCTATGGACATTCTTTTACATCAAATGTTAAATAAATTGTTTTAAGCGTAACCGAACCCGGAGAAGAGGTTGGTGTTGGTGTAGGTGTTGGTGGTAGAGATGTAAGTGTTGGGGTTGGGTATGGTTCTTGAGTTGGTGTGGGTGTTGGTGTGTTGGTTGGTGTCGGTGTTGGGGAAACTAAAAATGGTCCTGGTGAAACACAACAAGGAAAATCAATAACGTAGCAACTATCATAAGGTAAATCATCGGCGATAAAACTTTCCTGTATATTAATGAAAAGTTCGTCTCTTATTGGTAAAATTAAAGTACCTTGGTCATTTCTAAATAAAAATTGACCTGCGTATCTTCCAGGTGTATTTGTATCACGAGGGGTAAATTGGTAATAAACATAATATTCTGGTGAAGCATTTGGCTCAATTAAGATTTTTTCTACAAATCCGGCAGGTCGCGTGGATATTTTTGGAATCCCCGTCTCAGTATTAACCATAGAGAAAAATATTGCACTTTCCTCTATAAAATCCATCATCTTATTATAATCACTTCTCCCATCCTTTACCACTTGCATTTTTAGCAAAGGAAGAGTTGCATTTTTCTTTATAAAGAATTCCATTAATTGTTTTCTTTATAAATATTACTATTAACATTCTTTTCGCTGTTCTGCAGGATAAAACTCAAATCTATTATGTTCGGTTGGGGTAAGAAGTAGTAAACCAGAATTAATATTCCCCTTAATTGTCTCCTGATAACAATGTGACATTAATGTTTGCTCATAAGGATGTGAAAATTTTGTTTCTAAATAACATTTATAATTACCTTCTTTAGATAAAATTATTGGCCAATTAGATAAATATATTTCACCATTAGCATAAGGAACCCCATTTAAAGATTTAATATTTTTAAATAATAAATTAGGTGAGTTTGGGTCTTGTCCTGACATTGGTAGGTGTGGGTTATTTGGCCAGTGTTTTTCTCTAAAACTTTGTGGTACATTATACCAAGACCATTGTTTTTCATGACTACCAAAAAATTCTGTATAATTGAATTTTAAAAAATCAAAATTTTCTTTTTTAATTATTTCTAAAATTTTTGTGTACAAATTAGGTACGTATCTATTAAATCCATTTTTACAAACTCCTTCCTTCTTATTATAAAATAACATATCGTCCTCAAAGAACATATAATATTCTAAATCGGTTTGATCAAAATGTTCAGCAATAAAAACTCTTCCACCGGTAATTCCTATATTATCTTTTTTAATGTGTTGAAAATTAAACTTTTCACATAATTTTTCATACTGATCAGTTGTTGATAGATCTGTAGAGTTATTTAATAAAAATTTTTCAGTTTTATTTAAAAAGTCTGAGTCATAATCATGCATTGTATTTAGCAGAGTCTCAAATTGAGAAGGACTGTTGAAGGTGATAACATAAAGACCTACTTTACCATTTGATAATTTTTTTATTACTCTTTTTTTACCTGTAGTTTTAATTTCTATATTGTCATTTTTTAAATCCTCAAAAAACTTATAGAGTAATCCGTCCGAATTAATCTCAACGTAATCAATTAAATGTGGGTGATTATACAATAGGATAGTAAATAAACTTTCTTCAGTACCCATTAATCCATTAGAAAGAGTTTCATTCATTAAGTGATAATAAATCGTATTTAGATTTTCTATTGTAGACTTAGATCCCCCAAAAAAACCTCCTCTTGCAACTTTATCTACAGTATCATTTGCATATGAGTTCATTTTTTCAAACTCAAACCCATGAATTTCATTACTTGCATTATACGGGAAACAAACAAAAGTAAATTTATCAAACTTATCAATTTTTTCTAAAACATTATCATGGGTAAAATAACCCATATTTACTGTGTTTGACAATCCAGCATCGATCCAATATAACTTTTCAGAATTAAATTTATCTAAAATTCTAGCGTCATTCATTAAAAACATTTTAGACATAACAAGAGGATTATACAATTCTAGTTTAGCCTGTGTTGAATTTTTTAACCACCCAGCCAAATTAAACCAATTTGGATCCGTTCTTATCTTTTGAATTTTTTCATAAAACTCATTGTTTTTAAACCAAGATAATTCTCTTAATACAAATTGTGTGTTTTTTTCACTCCTTCTTTCAGAAACAAAACTTTCTAATTCTTTATCTCCAAAAATTATCATATTACAATCAACTTGTAATAGTTGTTCAAATTTTTCTAAATAGTGGGTAAAAGGACGAGACCAACCTTCTGAAAGATTTCCCCTACCTATATCCCAAAGTCCTGTAACTAATGTAATCATTTAATTTTTCTTTTTACAAACCCAAACAATTTTATCGAATTCTTCTTTATTATAAAAGTCTAAACCCTCTTTTAATGAAATTTCAGAAATATATTTTTCTTCTACCTCACACCAATCCCATATTTTATCTTTAAAGTTATCTTGATAATTTTCCCATGTGTCAATGTAATCATGGGCCAAAATAAAATCCCCTGATTTAATATGAGGTGCTATACTATTAAACTCCCCAATTTTATGTCCACCGTCACAAAAAACAACAGTAGTTCCCGGTTCTTGGATGTAAGGTACAATTCTTTCATCCTTTACCAGATTCAAATAGGCATGATCAAAAATGTTCTCAATATTAATTTCAATATTATGTTTTCTAAGATTTTCATAGAAAGTACTTTCGATTACATCAAAAGTTCTGACAGGAACATTTGATAATCCTATTTCATCTAATATTTCTCTTACCGCAAGAATAAATCCTCCTCCTGCAGTTCCAATCTCTAAAATTCTCGCGGGTCTAACCTCTTCTAAAAATTTTCTAATTGTTGGGTAGAAATTATCTACCTGTTGTGCTGTGTACCCTTTGTACTCTGTATGTCCTCTTACCATATTAATTTAACCATTTGTTTAACTCTAATAACTCGAAAGTTAGTTTTTCTATATTTGGTGATTTGATATTTCTATCGAACCATTCTATTTGATTTTTTGAAATAAAGTTTAATAATTCTTTGTCGTCTTTTACCTCAAGATATTTTTGAATGTAAAGGTCGGCAATACCCTCATCTTTGTTTTTTTCATAAGCAATATATGCTTTTTCTCTTGGTATTGAGATATAATGGTGATTAGGTAATAAAGGGTCATGAACTGAATCTTTATACTCTATACGTATGAAAGGTAATCCCACTGACATGTACTCAATGTCCCTGTAACAAAACTCACCAGGATGATCAAAAGGAGTTGTATACTTATCAAGATCAAGATAATGACTTAAACCAATTTTACTATCCACCATTTTATTTAAATAATCACTAAAACTATAATTTCCGGTTTTTTGTAAAAAACCTTTTTGCTCAACCATTTGTACCGATTTTCTATATGAATCAATACCACTACCTAAATAAAATAATTTATCTTCAAATTCTAACTTTGATTGTCTTAGTTCTCTATAATAGTCGTAATCAAATTCTTTGAATGGTAAAAAGATCCACGGTCTAACTTTATCAATATCTTTTACACTCCTATCTCTCTTCATCCATTCATATCTATTATTCCAATTAAAGTGGACTAATAGTATTCGAGTACAAGAATTTGATTTAGCAAAATGAGTTACATAATGTGTAAAATATTCTGTAAATGAAAGTACTTTGATTTCTTTGGTTTCTAAATTTTCTATGATGTATTCGACATCAGATATAGGTGGGGTTTTACCAAAATTGGATATTTCAGAAAGTAATTCTATTTTACCCGAAAAAGTTTCACCATCTTTATTGTAATTAACAACATCAACGTCAAAAAATTTTGACAAGTGTTCATCAAAATTTTTAAAGAAGGGTAAATGAGCTCTACCCCATAATTCATTATTAAATCGGTGTACCCTTATTTTTATCATAGTCCACCAATAATTCTCTCACACCAACCTTTTGATTTTGAGTATGGCCAAACAACCCAATATTTTGGTCTTTCAGGTGTGTTAAATTGTCTCCATATTTTCCCAACCCCATCAGGATCGGACTTTAACCTATTAATCTCATTTAAATCGGCATCTTGTCTAAACAAAGTTTCATCGTTTGACCCATGAAAAGCAACTACCCAAAATTCATAATCATTTTCAGGTACACTACTTAAATTTAAATCGATACAATGTTTGAATATTGATAAGAAACTTTCTTTCCATTCTTCATCATTTTTATATTTGTATGGATTAGGTGGATAGTTTTTATCTATTGTATATTGTTGAACTGCTCTTTTAGAAAATAGAAGTCCTGCATATTTTTCATAATCTTGTATGGTTCTCACATCACCAAAATATTCTGACGTATCTCCCGTAAACACTTCACCATCAATACCTAATAATTGTCTATTTTTAATATGACACGCTTCATTTTTTTTATACCACTCTTTATCATCATCCCATTGTTTTGTTCTACCTTTTCTTGTGTATTCGTGCCAGATAACAACTTTATGAGGATGGAATAAATCATAACCATGAGTGTAAGCTCTAACGGTAATTGAAATCTCTTCCCCATGAAAATAAAACTCAGGGTCATGTTGTACCTCTTTAGAAAACTCACCTAAAGTAAAGCAAAAATGTGCCGAATAAAATCTTGCAGGAATTGGGGACTTTAATTTTTTCCAATTAGGAATTACTTCAGGTAAAAAAAATACAACACCTTCAGGTGTAAATCTATCAAATGCCATTCTCCAAGGATCTAAAACTCTACCTTGAGGATCGTTTTCTGGATCAAATGATGAAACATATCCCGTTAATAACGGTTTTTTATGACCTTTTTTTTGTAAACTCTTAATCATTTTGATTAAAGTATCATCCCAATTTTTTTCGAACCTCATATGAGAATCTATTTGTAGAGTATATTCTTCTCCATCGTATTGTTGTTGAGTCAAATGTCTTGCCCAACAAACCCCTTTTGATTCTTTATAATCTATGTTTAAAATTTTAAATCGTTTGTCATTTTCATATTCAGATAAATCGTCGAATTTATCTTCGGGATGAAATTGTCTTGCAATTGATAAAACTAAGTTTTCAGGTTTTTTTGCATTTTCCAACATATTTTTAATTGTTGGTATAAGTTGGGGGTCACGATAAGATGCGATTTGTACAAATATTTTCATATTCTTTTTTTAATGAAAAATATAAAAAAAATCGCAATAATGAATAGATTAATATATTTTGTTTAATACAAATATATCAGAGTAAATAGAGTTAAGAGTACTGTTACTACTCCATTGTGCGGTAACATTAAGAGTGTTTGAAACTGTTGTATCAAAAGTTGTATTATTTACAGTATTGAAAGCAAAACCTGTTTGTGAACCATTAGATTGTTTTGTTGTATGAAAAACTCCTAAAGATACAATGTCTGCAACACCTGTAGTACCTGTTTGTCTAATTGTAAAATTTACACTAAATTGCCAAACATCATCAACCGCTGTTGTCATAGTCTGAGGTCCACTATCTGCTAAAATAACCGAACCCGCCTTAACTTTAATTTGTAAAGTATCATTGTTCTTAGCCGATAACAAACCACCAAAATCAGCCCTAAATGAATCACCAACTTGAAACTGATTGGCCCCAACAGTAAGAGTCCCAACCCCCCCATCAATAATTGTTGTCTCAACTGTTGTTGCACTTACCGAAGCACTGTTTCCTGTTTGAGCAAATAACCCGTAAACAAATGGGAATGGTGGTAACGGTATTGATGTACCGCTCGATCCATTTGTACCTGAACTACCATTTGTACCTGAACTTCCGTTTGATCCGCTACTGCCTGAAGTTCCTGATGTACCACTACCAATTAAACTTGCAACTTGACCCAATGTCGCTTTATATGAAGATCCGTCAGGACTTTGTGATGTATCACCAGTAATAACAATATGAATTAAATCACTTGTTGTTACTCCTGTTGCTAAAGTTCTACTTGTAAGAGTTGCCATGGTTTTATTTTATAAATATCAAATTATTGAAACTGGTAAACCTCACCATCCATAAAATCAAAAATTTCTAAATCTTGGAATTGTTTTGTCGGAAAGTCAGGACAACTATAGTAATAAAATTTACTACAACCATTATTATCGACCAATTTTAAAAGAAGTTGTGTTACACCTTCTAAAGGTGGAGGAACAACAAAAGAAATTAATGGTGGTAAAATTGTGGATCCTGATACCAAATAACAATATGTATTAGTAATATCACAAACATAAATGTCATATGGTGATGTACCTGATATTGATGTCAATGTTATTACATTCATTTCAGACAAGGATTATAATTTGGTGTCATTGTTGGTGTATTCGTTGGTGTGTTTGTTGGTGTTGAGGATGGTGGTCCAGGATAAAACCCACAAGGGTTGTATGATGGTGTCGGGGTTGGTGTTATACTTATTGTCGGGGTTGGTGTAACCGTACTTGTTGGTGTTGGTGTTGGTGAAGGTATTTTACAAGGATCAGGACTTGGTGTAGGTGTTATTGTCGGCGTAGGAGTTGGTGTTACCGTTTTTGTTGGTGTAGGAGTTGGTGTCGGTGTAGAAGTAGGTCTTGGTACTTGTAATATATTATTACATTCAGGATCGAAAGTTAAAATAGTATAAGTACCATAAACTTCTCTTGGGGGAGTTAGCAAGAAAGGTTCAAATAAAAACGGTAACTCAACAATACCTAAATTAATTGTGATGTCATCATTATCAGGTTTGAACAATACTCTAGCAAGTTCTCCATCATAATTAATGCTACTTATTATAATACTATCATCTATCATACTAACTATAAATAGTATGAAAGAAGTATTTAATACTTATTTACGTAAGACTTCGGCAACAATATTAATATCAAAAATAGGTTTCTCAAAAATAGGACATTCGTGAGTTACTCCATTAAAATTATAATCAAATAGGTAAGAATCAGGTAATTTAATTTTATCACCTAAATCAGCTAAAATATTGTTATGCAAATTATAACCAAATATTGTTGGGGAAGTGCCGATCCATAAAACTGTAGATGGCAAACCTAAAGCGGCTGCTGCGTGTTGTAGACAAGAATCGATTAATAATCTTTTTTGTGAAACTAATAAAAGGGAAAACAATTCCATGTTAGATAATTCATCCGTTACAGGCTCAACATTTTCTAAAATGTTTGATTGATTTCTACATATTTGAATTATATGGAAGTAAGGCATAAATGCATTTACCATTGATTGTGCGGTATCTCTTGGCATATCCCTTGTCCAAGAATGTGGGAATGGTTGTTCGTTTAAAGGACCTCCGTTAGTTTGTATTACCATGACAGGTCTTTCTCTAATCCATTTTTGTTGTGCAATTTCTAATTGTCTTTTATTAAATCTTAAAATAGGTTGTTCATTATTATAAGTTAAATTAAATAATTTACACCAATTAACAATTAGAGGAAGTTGTTTATGAATGTGCTCCGTTGTGAAATACGGTTCATGTTTAAAAATTAAACTATCTTTACCATCAATATAATCATCGTAGAAATAAGGAGTCATCCCAATTCTATAAACTCTATCAACAAATTCTAAATTTAAAAATACTTCAGGGTATCCACAAACAATAATTAGTTCTCGATCAGGATGATTGTTTTTTATACATTGAGCAACTGCCGTTGCTGCAACATGTTTTCCTAAACCACCTTCTAAATGAAATATACTATATTTTTTTTCCATAAATTTAATTTAAATTTTAAACATTATTTGTAAATGACAATGCCATATTAATTTGGTTAATAACCATTTCTGTTGTTATTATTTTATGACATTCATTTTCTCGATTTGTTTTTTCAAATAGAGGACAACTACTTGTTATATTATTGTAAGTATTAAAACATCCGTGACAAACATAAGGTGACCATACTCTAAAACAATCAAATTCATTTTGGACCTTTGTGAAGTTTGAGATCATGACAACGGGAACATCGTATGCCCAAGCCAACCAAGATAAACCTGAAGATAACCCAATATAAATTCTTGACTCAAGAATGTGACCCAACGATACGTTCAAATCGTCAAAACCATGAACACCAGTTACATTTTCTAACTCTAAAGTATTTTCGTATGAAACATTAAAAACTTCAAAACCTGAACTTACAAGTTCATTAACAACTTTTTGCCATTTGTTTTTATCCCAAGTTGCGATTTTCTTTAATGACTCAGGTGCAATTGAAATTTTGTTAGGGTTGATGACTCTTTCTTTTTTTATAACAGGGGATTTTCCAAATGGAGTGTTCGGAGGTAAAAATAAAGTTTGTTTTGCGGCATAAGGCATTCCATTAATAGTGTGGAATGTATTATCTTTGTCATAACCAACATTAATTAATTTGTCAACTTCTAAAAAAACCTCATCTGTTGCACCAACAAATTTATATTTAGGATTAGTTGATTCTAAAAGATGAGGAAAAAATGTTGTAACATAACAAAATTTAGGTTTATGAAAATCAACAAACGCATCTAAAAAGGCGGAAAAACAAATAGTATCCCCCAAACAAAAAGAATCTAAATGTATTAGAATTGTTGCATCTTTAAAGTTTGTGATGTTTGGATTTAATTCTTTATACTTAACTAACTCATCGGGGGTGTAATGTCTTTTTACCATGTGATAAATTTAAAAATCACAATTCTATAGTAAATAAAAAACCCCACTCATTGGTGGGGTTTAAAAATTATACTGACCATCTGACCTTACACTTCCAATTTATCGATGTTGATGGTTGACCAATTACTCTAACCAAAATTTCATTTACGTTAGGAATTAATGTCGCCTCAACTGAAGAAGGGAAATTACTTGCCAAATAAGTAGTTGTCGCTCCTGTGGTAATTTCTGTTATTGTAATACCGTCACTTACATAAGACGAAACCAATTCTTGTGTTATACCCGAAGTACTAGTTAATACATCAACACCACTACAATATACATTTACTTGAGTTACGTTAGTTGGAAATGCGGTAATAGGTAATGTATAGATTATTTCGGGTGTTCCTCCTGTTGTTAAAAGTCCAGATCTACCATAGTTAAAATCGTTAATAAAGACTGAATTTAACCCATCAAAAGGAGTTGTTATTTGTACTCTTGATGAAGATAATGAAACATTACTTTGATCTAATGTTACATTATCAATCGTTACTATTGAAACTTGGTTGTTTTTAAGATTAACATATGATTCCTCATCTGAAGTTGGGTCTGTTGCCGTTATATTAATTTGACTACCAGAACCACTATCACTTACCCCTATAGTACCACTACCGTTAACATTAGTAATAAAGTCACCATTATTCAAAATAATGTCATTAGATCCTGTGTTATTTCCTACCGAAAGAACATCAGACAAAGGAGATGTTGATCCTGTAACATCCGTACCAACCACAACAAAACCATCAGAATCAATTCCTAAATTATTAATAGAAGTACCAACACCAATTGTGGAGATATTAAGTTGAGGTACATAAACCGTATTATCATTATTACCAATAATAGAGTTACCACCCAAAATTACTGAGTTATTAGCATTTAAAGTAGAACCATTAGATAATACAAAAGAAGTATTACCTGAAACAATATTAGAATTACCAACGGCAAATGAACATGATCCATCAACTGTGTTACCATAACCACCACCAATAGCAGAATTGTATTGGATTGCTGTATTATTTTGACCTCCAGCAATCGTCGAACCATCTAAGTAAACTTTATTTCCATAACCACCACCAATAGTCCCATAAGTTGAGTAACTTTGATTATAAGCTCCACCACCAATAACTGTACTATCAGAGAATGTTGTGTTATTGTCTCCACCTAATATTGATGAACAAGCCCCAATCACACTGTTGTTGTAACCTCCAACAATAGTACCAAATTGAGAACAAGATAAATTATAATTACCCCCAACTACAATTGAAAAAATTGATGTTGCGGAATTAAATTGACCACCACCAACAAAAGAACATTCGCACCCAGCAAAATTATTTTCACCACCAACTACAATACTATATGAATCATCAGTGGTATTAAGTCTACCACTACCGATAAAAGAATATTCTGCATTTGCAAAGTTCAATGAACCACCAGCAATTGTGCTACAACAATTTGATGCGGTATTACTGAATCCGCCCGCAATTGTTGAGTTATTTCCTGACGCTGTGTTATTATTTCCCCCACTAATTGTTGATGAATTTCCTCTAGCCGTATTTTCTAATCCACATCTTACCGTTGATGAAGGACCACCAAGTGGATCAATTATTATTATTTCTGCCATTTTTATTATTTTAAAAACCCCCTCTTTTTGAGGGAGGGGGTTGTTTGTTTATTTTTATTATACGATGTATAATTGACCGTTAGTTGAACATTTGTAAACAGATCCTGTTGGTAAAGGAAGTGTCGTTTCATCAGGAATGTTCATGATTGATAGGTTATTAACAAATAATGTATTAGTTCTATCAGTTGTGATGTTGTTACCAATTACGTGTGAACAAACACAAGAAACGATATTGGCTCTACCAACCGCACTTGTGTAGTCTGCGTTTATCGTATTTGATTGACCTCCATTAACTGTTGAGAACACACCATTTACAATGTTAGCACATCCATTACTAATACTACTATAACATTTTGTAATTGTGTTATTAGTACCACCAAGTATTGAGGAGTTATTCCCACTTACTGTGTTTGAGATACCTCCCAAAATAGATTGATATTGTGTACCTGCAATGGTTCTGTTGAGTCTACCACCAACAATATTATCATGATTTCCTGATGCTGTGTTATTAGAACCCCCAACTATTACACCACAAATTGAGTTATTTCTATTGGAAATACCTCCAACAATTGTTGAGTAGTTTGCAGTTATACAGTTACTATCACCTGCACCGATAAACGATGCAAGAATACTTTGACCGACATTATTGTTAAATCCACCACCGATAGTTGACCCTAATGTATTTAGAGCAATATTGTTAGAAGACCCACCAAGTATTGAGGAGTAAGCTGTGTTTGTAGAAATTGAGTTGTTTCCCCCAACAACAAAAGTACAGTCTCCTTGTGTTTGATTATTCGCTGCCGATCTAAGTGTTGATCCTGTACCAGTACCTGCAACCATAACTGAACTTATAGATCCTATGTTAACAGTTGCAGAACCATTTCCGTTTCTATCAAGAGTTAATATACCTGTATTACTATTGTAAGTACCACCTGTAACATAGTAGTCTTGGATTGGGAAACCTGGTATTGTAATAGTTTGACCATTACCGTTTTGATTAATAGTTAAAACACCATTAGAGTAAGAACCGCCAGTAACAAATGAATCAACCGTTTGGAATGGACCAACGTTGAATGCTGTTGAATCATTCATTGTTAGATTTAAAATTCCTGTATTATTATCATAAGTTACAGCCGAAAGGAATATATCCTGTAATCCTGGTATTGTTATTTGTCCTGAGTTTGTATCTAAAACTAAGTTACCGTTAGAATAATCTAATGTACCACCTGTAAGACAACAAGCATCTAAACCACTTGCGGTTACAGTAGAGCCATCTGTATTAGTTAAAGTCAATACTCCTGTTCCTGAGTTGTAAGATGCCCCTGTTAAGAATATGTCTGTATAACCCGTTACAAAACCTGAAACATTAAATGTACCACCTGAGTTATTTGTAAATGTAACAATACCTGTGTTGATATCATAAGTACCACCTGTAACTAACATGTCACCTGTTAAAATTCCCAAGTTAACTGTATAAGAGTTACCGTCATTAACTTCAGCAGTTAAATCATAAGTACCATTGTTAAAAGTTAATCCAGTTAAGAAATAATCCGTTGGTGTTGTAGTTGCAACAACAAATCCACTTGCATCGATACCCAAAGTGTTAACTGCCGGAGTTCCAACTAAAGTACTAATATTTAACTGAGGTACGTAAGCAGTGTTCGCAACACTCGCAACAATATTACTTCCTGCAAGAATTGATGAACAAGTAGCACTTGATAACACTTTATTATTGTAACCTGTTGCAAATGAGAAATTAGCTTGTGTTGTATTATACAAACCGCCCGCAATTGATGAATAATCACCAACACTACTATTATAATAACCTCCAGAAATAGTTCCGTAAGATCCTCCGATGTAGTTACCAAAACCACCTGCTATTGTTCCTGAAACACCATAAGTACTATTAAAAATACCACCACCAATTGTGTTGTAATAGCTTGTTGATTTGTTAAAATAACCACCCCCAATTACATCAAGATAGAATGCGGTATTTTCATATCCACCACCTATTGTACTGTAATAACTATTGGATGTGTTTCCAAAACCACCAGAAACTGTTGAATAATCGTAGTTAGCACTATTATTAGCGTTTACCCTAACAGTTGAATATGTTGCCCCTCCTTGTTGGACTATTGCATAAGGTATACCAGATATAGAAACTGTACCGTTTTGTCTTTGTAAATCTATTGTACCTGTATTCTGATTATAAGAACCTGAAACAACATAGTTGTCATAGTAACCTTGTAAGAAGTTTGAAACTTGGAATGTTCCTCCTGAATTGTTTACAAAAGTTGCTGTTCCTGTATTTGGGTCATAAGTACCTCCTGTAATAAATAAATCACCCGCTAAAATACCTAAATTTACAGTATAAGCACTTTGATTATTTAATAGTACAGTCAAATCATAAGTTCCTTGATCAAATGTAAATCCTGTTGTGAAATAATCTGTTGATCCTGTTGTAAATCCTGACACAACAAATGAACCACCTTGATTGTCATAGAAAGTAGCATCTCCCGTATTGTTATCGTAAGTTCCGCCTGTTACGTAAGTATCTATTGAAGTAAATCCTGTTATAGTAACTGTTGATCCATCGGTGTTTGTTAATATTAAATCACCCGCAGAAAAAGTACCACCTGTTAAGAATATGTCTGTATAACCCGATGCGAACCCTGAAACATTAAACGTACCACCCGAGTTATTTGTAAATGTAACGATACCAGTATTTGGGTCATAAGTTCCACCTGTAACCAACATGTCACCTGTTAAAATTCCTAAATTAACTGTGTATGCGTTTCCATCATTTAAACTTACTGTTAAATCATAAGTTCCTTGATCAAATGTAAAACCTGTTGTAAAGTAATCATGTAAACCTGAGATACTTACTTGTGGACCATTAGAGTTATCTAAAGTTAAAAGATTGTTAGTGTAATCAAGAGTACCACCTGTTACAAAAGTATTTTGTGTTACAAAATTTGGTGCAAAAATTGAGGTACCATTATTTAAAGTTAATGTTAATAACCCTAAAGCACTATTAAATGTTGCGGTCGAAAGATAGATATCTTGACCTACAATTACATTACCATTTGAATCATAACCTAAGTTGTTAACAAATGTTCCTGTTGGAATTTGATTTATATTTAATTTTGGGACATAAGCGGTATTTGATGAACTACCTACTAAATTAGATCCACCGATAATTACAGAATTTGATCCTGTAACAACGTTTGTTGATCCTCCAATAATTGAAGATCCAGCTCCTGACGCTGTGTTTCTTTGACCACCAACTATTGATGAATAACAATTAGTGGTTCTGTTACATAAACCATTGCCAATAAAGTTATTTAATCCTGTTGCTGTGTTGTTATCACCACCCGCAATGGTTGATCCTGAAAATGAAACGTTACAATCACCACCAAGAATTATTGATTTTAAATTGTTTGTTCTATTATAGTACCCTCCAAGAATAATGTTATATTCACCAAGTGCTGAGTTTTTTGCACCACCACCAACAACAGACGCTTTACCATTTGTAGTGTTAGCGCAACCGCCACCAATTAGATTGAACATTCCTTGTGAACTATTCAAGTAACCTCCAGCGATTGTTGAGTAACATGCTGAAGTGTTAATCGTATTACAACGACCACCGCTAATAGTTGAATACGGTGCTGCCGCCACATTGTTTTGACCACATCTAACCGTTGAGGTAGTTCCTCCTGAGATGTCGTTAATTATTACAAATGCCATTTTTAGTTTTTTTTTTTAAATTTATTTTTTATTATAAATACTTGTTAAGTATGAAAGTAAAGTCTAAAGAATGAAATTTAAAAAATAATTTCTAATATTTTTAAATAAGTTTGTAATACCGATGGATGACACTCAAAATTTTGTTTTCTCTCTAAACAACCTACTAAAGATGGTATTCCTTGTATTGATCCCCACTCTCTAACACCATATTTCATATTAGAAGCACAATGTAAACCACAACCACCCAAAACATAATGATATTTGTATTCTTGAGATCCGTTTCTATATGGTGATCTAAATTCAGGATTTATAGAACTACCAAGTTGTATTATTTCACAATCAGTAGTTCCTGCTAAATGTAAAAGACCTGAGTCCATTGTTACAAAACAAGAACTATTATTAATTAAATGCCAAGTTTGATCAATTGACGTTTGGTTCATTAAATTATATCCCAATTTTATTGGGAAATTAAAAACCGGTTTATCAACATTAGACCCTCCTAATTCAGAAGAATCTTTTCCAATTGAGATTACGTGAATACCCTTTTCATTTAGTAATTGTGTGAGTATTTGCCAATTCTTTGCCGGCCAAGTTCTTGATTCCCAATTTTGTACAGGATGTATTAAAACATATTTTTTTGGTAAGTCAGGCAATATTACATTGTCTTTAGGAAAAAAATCCAATCTCATTTCATCCTTTGTTAACATAAACCCAAGATTAATTGCGTGAAATTGTCTAATGTCCATTGTGTTATGTTTATTACAAACACCATTATCTTTATATGA